>ULNP01044122.1_pt1 | contig 10845 bp, 8 predicted proteins | sample 1951941 | NCBI WGS metagenome assembly ULNP01 (sample SAMEA4835579, study PRJEB28245) | human gut metagenome | biome: gut microbiome; material: fecal sample | place: Denmark | collected 2008
GTGAAAAAGTCCACCGTACCCTTCTTGAGGATTTCTTTATCCTCCTGAAGAACCTCCAGCTGGATTCCGTGCTCCTCAAAGTATCTCGCTGCAAATCCCGGATAATATCCTCTTACATGAACATCACCGGCAATGGAATTGTGGATCTGCCCAAACTGCTGTGCATATAAGATATCATCCGGATGGCAGGTATATGGATAACCATTGTGATAAGCAAGCATACAGCCAAGCATAAACTCCGGATCGATCTCATGAGCCATGGAAACTGCAAGTGCACTTGCTACCAGCTGGTGATGCATTGCCTGATAACGGCTCTGCTCACATACATCCTTCGGGTCCAGCATTCCTGCACAGAATACCGCACCAAAGTCCTGCGTCAGCATATTGATCTCATTAAAAGTCAGCCAGTATTTTACCTTACCTTTATATCTCTCAAATAAAACCTTTGCAAATCGAAGATAGAAATCGATCATCTTACGATTTTTCCATCCGCCATACTCCAGAGAAAGATGAAGGGGATTCTCATAATGAGAGATCGTTATCAGCGGCTCAATGTTATATTTTCTCAGTTCGTCGATCACATTGTCGTAGAACTTAAGGCCTTCCTCATTTGGAGTTTCCTCATCCCCATTTGGGAACACTCTGGACCAAGAAATAGAAAAACGATATACCTTAAATCCCATCTCTGCAAAAAGAGCAATATCCTCTTTCCAGTGATGATAAAAATCAGTCGCCTGGTGATTGGGATAAAATTCTTCCGGTAACGGTGCCGGCGGTGTAAGACGACGTTCCTTATCCACACTTCCTCCTGTCAGGATATCTGCAATGGACGGGCCTCTGCCATCCTCATCCCAACCGCCTTCATACTGGTTTGCAGCGGTTGCTCCGCCCCAGAGAAAGTTTTCCGGCATACGGTTATAATTTTTCATATTTTAATTTTCTCCTTTTTACAAACATCAGGCGGATCTGTTATCTCCGCCTGATGTTTCGTTGTTATTCTTATACAATAGTCAGGAATTTATCTCCTGCATTTACAGCTGCATCTTCTTTTTCCATGCATACTGCTTTGATATAATCAGAAATATTGGTCACAACAACCGGTGTGATCAGATCATATCCTTCTTTCTTAATGGCATCCATATCGAATTCCACAAGAAGCTTTCCTTTTTTTACCTTATCTCCATCAGAAACATGGGATTTAAAATATTTACCATTTAAATTTACAGTATCAAGTCCGATGTGGATCAGAATTTCTGCTCCACTTTCTGTCACAAACATGATTCCATGTTTGCTGTCCATGATATTTGCCACCGTACCATCTGCCGGTGCATAAACCTTACCTTCTGATGGAATGATTGCTGCTCCGTCACCTAAAACCTTATCAGCAAAAGTTTTATCCGGAACATCGGAAAGTGCTTTTACAGTTCCTGCTACCGGTGCACAAAGCTCGATCTTATCTACAAGCGGAGCACTCTGCTGTGCAGGCTGTTTTTCTGTATCTGTGTTCTGTACTTCATCCTCTGTCTCAGCCTTTACATCCTCAAATCCGAAGATAAGCGTAAGAACAAAAGCAGCTACAAAAGATACCACGATCATAATGATTCCATAAATCAGATTGATTAATCCCTTCTCGCCGATAAACGCCGGGATCGCCATGATACAATTCTGTGCAATGTAAAGAGAAACCTGAAGAAGTCCTCCTACGATACCACCGATTCCGGCTGCGATGGAAGCTGCTACAACCGGTCTTTTCAGTTTCAGTGTAACACCATACAGAGCAGGCTCTGTGATACCCATAAGAGCGGACACACCGGCTGCACTTGCCAGCTGTTTCATGTTGCTGTCCTTGGATCTTACAGCTACTGCAAGAGAAGCTCCGGACTGTGCAAGGTTAGAGCATACCTGAGATACAAAAATCAGTGTATCGGTACCACCGGTTGCAATGGCATTCAGTCCGATCGGTGTCAGCGCATGGTGCATACCGGTCATAACGATGAACGGGAAGGTTGCTGCAAGGATACCTACAATAATGAAACCAAGTTTTACGGACAGGAAGTTGATGGCTACCGCAAGTCCGTTACCAATAATTGTTCCGATCGGTCCAACTACGATCAGGGCGATCGGTGCACTGATCAGAATTACCAGTGTCGGGTTCAGGATCAGTTTTACCATTTTCGGTGTGATCTTATCAACCAGAATCTCAATATAATGTGTGATCCATACCATCAGGATAACCGGAATAACGGAATAAGAATAAGTTGCTTTTGTGATCGGCAGACCAAACAGTGTGATGGCCGCATCACCAGCTACCATAGTTACAAAGGTAGGGCTTAAGTAAACACCGGCAATAAACAGTGCCAGTGACTGGTTCACGCGGAAAACCTTGGCAGCATTTGCTGCGATCAGGAACGGCATGAAGTAGAAAGTAACATCTCCGATAAAACTGATCACCTGGTAGGTACTGCTTGTTTCTGATACCAGATGAAAAGTTGTCAGCAGGGTAAGTACAACTTTGATCATACCGGCTGCAGTCAGGGCAGGGATCATCGGGGTCATACATCCGGTGATGGCATCGATAACTTTTGAAACAACACTCTTTGAGCTGTCAGAGTTCGCTGCCGGTGCATCATCGGTAGGAACGCCTTTGTCTTCCAATGCCTTGTAAACAGCGTTTACTTCGTTTCCTGCGATAACCTGGAACTGATCTTCATGCCAGTTAACGCCGGAGATCTCAGAAAGCTTTAAGATCTCTTTCTCGTTGATCTTCGATCTGTCTTTCACATAGAAACGAAGCCTTGTCATGCAGTGGAACAGACGGGTGATATTATCTTTTCCGCCCAGCGCTGCAATCAGTGTGTCTGCAGTTTTTGCATAGTCCTTTTTCATTTGGGGACCTCCTTTAATAATAAATATTGAAATTTATATTAAAGGTCTTGCCTGAAAAGATACGCACATGGCACGTATTTCAGTAACAATCCATTAACACCTAATTTATAAAACAATCTCTTTTCACAGATTTTTCAGACGTTTATGGTCTTCTGTGATCTTCTGGATATGAATCGTCAGATACAGCATTTCGTCCTCAGTCATAGCGTATTTATATTCCTCTTCCATCATAAGATAGATCATTTTTACACAGCCGTAAGCTTCTCTGTACTGCTCCTTGATGATCTTGAAAAGCTCCTGATTCTCATCATAGTGAAGCTCTTTATGAAGGAATCTCTGGGCAAAATATTTCAGATGCGTGAGAAACCGCTGATAATACAGATTATCCTCCTGAAATTCCATATTGTCATAATACTTCTCCACGATGTCCAGGATCTGATGTACGATAATGGAAATCTGATAGCTGTCCGTCTTGCCGCCATCTTCCGCATTCACAAAATGCAATGCAAAAAATCCTGCTTCATCTGCAGAAAGATCTACCTCGAACATCTCATTTACCTTTTTCAGTAATTCCAAGCCGATCTCATATTCCTTATGATAAAGCTGCTTGATATCCAGAAGCAGCATATTCTGAAGGCGGATTCCGTTTTCAAGTCTGGAGATCGCACCCATGATATGGTCGCTAAGGGAAAAATAAATACTGTCATTTAATTTCATCCCCTCTTTTTCCTTCACTTCATTTACAAAAGCTTCCACAAAATCCAGATATTTTTCCGGAATAGCAGTCAGATAACCCTGTATCTCCTTGCTGATCTGGGCATTTTCCGCAGTAAAGATCTTCTCGATCCTGGACTCCTCCACTTGCTGTCCTTTCTTTTTCTGAAAGGCAATTCCGCAGCCCTTTACAATAACTTCATGTCCCTGTCCATCCCTGGACAGTATCAGATTATTATTCAAAATCTTATGGATAACCATATTCCTGTTCCCCCGCTGCCAGACAAATAAAAAAAGACCATTACAGTATATAGAAAACCTATTCCTATACTACTATAAGGTCTTGCCTGACGATAAATAAATATTTCAGTAACAATCCTTCTGATTCGTAACTATTTAATAACTGTACGTAATAGTATCAGAAAAAATATATGTTGTCTATCTGGAATATTTAATAAAATATTTATAATATTTTTGTGAACTTTGACAAAATCCCCTGATGATCCTGCCATACGGATCAACGGGGGATTTTCTGTTCAGCTTTTTATTCTTCAGATCTCTTTTCCCTTTGTCGCAACGACATGTACAACAAACGGTACAAACAATGTAATAAACGCCGCATATCCAAGGTATGCATATCCCTTTTTAACAACTGTCATCAGACCGAACTGTGCGATGGCAAATGCCAGGAATGTAAAAATCGCTGTGAAAACTGCATTTCTTCCAAGGTGTCCCTGCGCTTTTTTCGCCGGGCTGTCCATACGACGCTCCACTGCATTTACGCAGCGGGTCACAATACCGGAGATCATATTTACTGCTGTGGAAATAGCTCCAAGGATGATCAGCAGAGAAATGATCGGTGTCAGGATACCGGCGCCTACACCGTTCTGGACCAGTACCAGCATCGGTACCGAGGCAGATGCCAGTTCACTTACATATGCAATGGCAAGAAGTCCGAGGATGGAAAGCTCCATTGCACAGAAGTTGCATACAAACATCCAGATCGCTGCTTTGTTGATCTGTTTTTCGTCCGTTACATCCTCCATGTGCTGGTACATAACAGAAACAGATGCCAGCTGGAAGAAGAAATAAAGGACTGCTGAATAGAGGGCCGGTCCAAAGGCTCCGCTCTCGGAGGAAAGTACAGTCATTTCTCCGGAGGACATAGTATGGATGGAAGCTGTGATATCTCCCCACTGTGCAATGATATTCGGAACAAGTACCAGTACAAGACCGATGATGATCAGCACACTTAATGTAGAAGCACATTTTCTTACGACATTGGTTCCGAAAAGCGCGATCACAAAGATAAATGCTGCAATGATCAGTGTACAGAGCCAGTACGGGATCCCGAACAGTGTCTGCAGTGTGGAACCGCCGGTTGCAAAGGCTGCTGCTGATGCAGTTCCGATCATGATCAGGTAACAGATCTCATAGAGATTGGACATAACCGGTTTCGTTTTTCCGTAAAGACTGTCGGAAAAGCTTCTGTAATCGTAGGTTTTGTGTTTATAAGCATAGCGCATTCCATACCAGAAAAACAGTGCATACAATCCCTGTGTCACTGCCGGCAGGATCAGACACCAGATACCGTAGTTGATAAAGTACTGATAGATCTGCGCTCCTGATGCGAATCCACCTCCGAACTGTGTGGTAAATGCGACGAACGCAAGTCCCATAGCCAGAGGCATTTTACTTTGTAATGATTTATTCTGACTCATCTCTCTTTCCCCCATTTTTTATTTATTATATTCGATGACTTTTCCCGGATTCAGGATCAGTTTGTCATCGAAAGCCAGCTTGATGGCTTTATAAAGAGCGATCATTCTCGGGCCAGCAAACTCTTCCAGGAATTCCAGACGTCCGTTTCCGATACCATGCTCACCGGAAAGCTGGCCGCCCAGTTCTTTGGACAGTGCATACAACTCTACCAGGCTTGCGTGGGTGGCTTCTTTCCACTCCTGGTCGCTCATTTCCGGTCCACGGAGCATCTCTGTATGGATGTTACCGTCTCCGCAGTGTCCGCAAGGCTCTACACGGATTCCGTGTGCGCTTGCAATCTTTTTGGCTGCTTTTACATACTCTGCGATCCTTGCTCGTGGAACAACTACGTCACACTCTTCCTGTGCGACAGAATCTGCTTTCATTCCTTCCAGGATTCCGCCTCGGACACTCCATACAGCACCTGCACGCTCCGGCGTTCCTGCGATACAGCAGTCCAGAGCTCCATTTGCCAGAGCTGCTTCCGCTGCTGCCTCTACTGCGCTGTCAAGTTCCTGCTTACTGGAAGCATCATACATAACGATCAGCACTGCTTCTCCCTGTTTTACCGGGAACATTTTGTTTAGATTACGTTCTACGATATCGATCAGTTCTCTTTCCAGAAACTCGATGGCTGTTGGCACAAACGGCAGCTCCAGAACCTTCGGAACCATGTCTGCACATTCCTCAAGACTCCTGAACGGCATTACAAGGGTGCAGGTACAGGTCGGTGCAGGAAGAAGCTTCAGCGTTACCTGAGTCAGAATACATAAGGTTCCCTCTGAGCCGATCACCAGATCTTTTACATCATATCCCGTTGTGTTCTTCACAACGTTGGATGAAAAATTCATGATGGAACCATCCGGCATAACTGCCTCGATACAGCGGACAAAATCTCTGGTCAGTCCATATCGTACTGCTTTCATACCTCCGGCATTTGTGATAACATTGCCGCCGATGGAAGCTGTTTTTTCCCCTGGATCAGGCGGGTAAAAAAGTCCGCCTGCCGCTGCTGCTGCCTGGATATCAATGAGCAGTGCTCCCGGCTCCGCTGTGATGGTCTGATTCTTTCTGTCGATCGGAAAGATCTTGTTCATGCGCATCACAGAAAGCATGATTCCACCATATTTACAGGTTGCTCCGCCTGCAAGTCCGGTTCCTGCGCCACGGCATACGACCGGGATATTTTCTTTATATGCGTAAGCCATGATGGCGGAGATCTCTTCTTTATTTAAAACCTCCACATAAAGCTCCGGAGGAAAAACTCCGTACTCCGGCATCTCATCACGATAATATTCTTTTGCGATCTCATCGCCGACCCATACACGATCTGAAGCAGTCACAGAACGGATGTAGTCAAAATCTTCTGAAGTCATTTTTTTGTAGGGATATGCCATGACTTAATCCTCCTTCCGATTCTTTATCAGTTCTGTCAGCTCCGGTACAACCTGATACAGATCGTCCACGATGCAGTAATCTGCAACATTAAAGATCTGTGCCTCCGGATCATTGTTGATCGCTACGATACAGTCAGATCCTGTCATGCAGGAGGTAAACTGGATAGCACCGGATACGCCGCAGGTGATGATCAGCTTCGGACGGACAGTTCTTCCGGAAAGTCCGATCTGATGTGCAACATCTCCGAATCCGTTTTCTACCATAGGACGGGTGAAGGCAAGCTGTCCGCCAAGGGCATCTGCCAGTTCCCGGCACATTTCCACATCCTTTTCATTCCGGACACCACGGCCTGCTACTACCAGAACATCCTCTTCCTCAAGGCTCTTTACCTTATCAATGACCCTGGATGACTGAATCTTGATCCTGGAATCTGCCATTTTTTCATTTACCGGACATACAACCACCTGACCGTGAGGATTTTTTACTTTTTCTGCCTTGTCCATAACCTTATAACGGACCGTGGCAAACTGTGGCCGTGATTTGGTGATGCCGATCTGAGCCATGATATTTCCGCCGAAAGCCGGTCTGATCTGGATCATATCGGTGTTGGAACGGATATCCAGAGTTGTGCAGTCTGCAGTCAGTCCCGTATGGAATCTGGTGGAAAGCCTCGGTGCAAGGGAACGCCCCAGCGCAGTAGCTCCGATCAGCACAGAGCTTGGTTTGTTTGCTGCGATACAGTCTGCAACTGCGTCTGTATAACAGTCTGCGCGGAAGCCTTCGAAGCCTTCATGCTCATATACGTACACATTGTCTACGCCATACGGCAGAAGCTTTTCCGCATTTTCCTTTGTTCCTTTTCCTCCGACGATCACACAGTTAACCTGATAACCGACTTTGACAGCCATCTTTCTTGCTTCTCCGATCAGCTCAAAGGTAACCGGATGGATCTCTCCTCTCTCCTGCTCCACATAGATAAGAAAGTTTTTCCATTTATCCTTGTCAAAGGATTTTGCCTTCTGCTCAAACCGGATGGCTTTCTCCGGGCAGTTACGAACGCAAAGCCCACACATACGACAGGCATCGCCTACAACAATTCCATTTCCCTCTATGGTGAGGGCCCCAAAAGGACATCTCTCCACGCATACTCCGCAGAGTACGCATTTGTTTATATCAAATTTTAAAAATTCCATGTTCCGCTTCCCCCTATATGATCTTCTTTCCGGTCAGGAGAGCAACAAGCTTGTCTGCTTTTTCCTTTGCAGTTCCTTCCAGATAAACCTGTTTTTCACTTTCCTCCGGCGCAAACATTTTTTCCACAGAGGTGGGGGAACCGATCAGTCCGTAACGGCTCAGATCCTGATCCGGCATATCTTCAAAGCTTAAGATCCGTACCGGACGGTCTGCAGTTGCCTTCTTTAATAAATAGGATGGCAGACGTGGCACGCAGGTATCCTTGTCAATGGTTAAAAGACATGGATACGGAATCTCGGAAACCTGAGAAACACTGACAAGATCCTGACGGACCTGAATGCTTTTTTCATTGACGTCCATGATCTCAGCTACCCATGCAGCATGTGAGATGGTCAGATGCTCTGCAATGGCCGGTCCAACCTGGGCTGTGTCACCATCTGTGGTCTGTCTTCCGCAGATGATCAGATCTGCACCGCCGATCACCTGGATTCCCTGTGCTAACGCATAAGAGGTTGCCAGAACATCCGCTCCCGCAAATTTTCGGTCTGAAAGGATCACGCCCTCATCAGCACCCATGGTATAAGCATCCCGGATCATCTCTTCCGCCTGAGGCGGTCCCATAGTAAGAACGGTTACAGTTCCGCCTGTCTTTTCCCGGATCGCAAGGGCTGTTTCCAGTGCAAACAGATCATATGGATTAGTCCTTGTCTCACCAGACATACGTTTCATGGCACCGGTTTCCGGATCGATATCAACCTTGGAAGTTGCCGGTACCTGCTTCATACATACAACGATCTTCATTTTCTATCTTCTTTCCTGTATTTTTACTTTTATTTTTCGCTTTAAAGCTTTAAACAACTGTATAAGTATAGCATTAACGTGGCGTAAAGTCGAGAGGATTTTGGTAAATTCTGCACAAAAAAGCATTGAAAAAACTTTTAAGCATGCTATAATTACTCTCCGTTATCAAATAAAGCAGACTTATGAATCTTCACAATATCACAATATCACATTGACCAAGGAGCATATATATAATGGAAGACATCAATGCAATCTACAGAATTTTCAACAATCTAAAATATGAAATGGAAAATAATGGATGGGTCTATCAGTGGCATTTAGGCGATGAGCCTATAAAAGCAACTCATAAATTTAACCCTCCTGTAACGCCTGAAGAATTTCAGCTGTTTGAAAAATATTTTCCCAATATGAAACTTCCTGCCTCATACAAAGCTTTTTTATCCTGCTCAAATGGCATGGAACTTTTTTGCGGAGAGGAAGGCAGTTCTTTAGTCAGCTGCACCATTTATTCTTTAAAAAGAGCGCTCAAAGAAAAGGAATCTTGGAATAGTACGCCTATTTTATCTGATCCGGAGTTTACATATCATCTTCCTGTTCTTTGCTTACAGGACATCGGCGATATAACCATGGATCTTCAGGCTGTATCAGAAGGCAGAGACGATTACCTATGCTATCCAGCTCCAGATACTGATCGTTTTAATATCCCTTTTAATGAATGGCTGGAAAGATATATCGTATGCCAGGGGCATGAATTCTGGTATTTCTTGAATCCATAAAACAGAAATTTTATGAATATTTTTCGTAAAAATACCCCGGAAACCTTACGGTTCCGGGGTATCTTACGTTTGGACACAATGTACCTTGCGGTACTCAATATATATTAAATTAGGATATTATACTAATTAACGATTACTCGATAACTGTAGCAACACGTCCTGATCCTACAATACGTCCACCCTCGCGATACTTTAATCCCGTTTCACCTCATATTTTTTATGATTTTCTCTCCAAAATACAGTGAAAAACGGCTGATTTACACCATGTATTTTTATTCGCCTGATTTCTTGGCACCGTTTTGGCACCGGAATCCCTGGTCGAAAAGATTCTTTTCTACAGTTGCCCTACTCTCATCTGTCAACTTCATATTGCGCCGACAGTTTCAGGCGGTTATAATCAGAACATGGGTGCTACCATAACGGTAGACGGTTAGTCCTTCTCCAGAGGGTTGCAGAGTGCCAGTGGCACTCGTTTTGCAACGACCGAAGTGAAACGGAGACCTGTGACCTTCTGATTACATAGAAACCTGTAAAGGAATCCAATGGAAAGAAGAACTAAGCCAATGAGTATTGTTGACTTCATAGCAGTAGTGAGCTTCGGCCTAACCTGTTTTTGTATCGGATATACATTAGGCAAGGATAATCATAAACCACAAAAATAACCGCCCAGTCTGCAAACTAAGCGGTTATTTTTGATAGATATTCTAAATAGCAAAACGGACTAACCGTCTATCGGTAGCACTCTTTTTTCTATAAGCATATTATCACGCATCTGTAAGAATGTCAAAAAGTTCTTTTTCCATAGTATGTAATACGAATTTGAAAATACTTATAAGCCGAAAAAATACACCAGTACCAGCTTGATCACAGCAGCTCCACCAAAAGCAACAACTGCAGTTACAACTAATTGCATAGGTTTTGGGAAATTTTCGAACACAAAAACTTTCCTACTCTTGCTCCGCACCTTGCTTAAAGATCCTGTCGTAAATGCTGCCATCATTATGACTGACACAGATACCAAGGTCTCACAATAGCCGGCAAGCTTTCCTAACACATCATTATACATATATGCACCTGTTTCATGCAGAATCCAGTATAGAACCAATGCACAAACTCCCATGACACTTTGGAGCTTCATTTCCTTAAAAATCTTCTCTTTCTCTGTAGTTGCATAATCTGACATTGTTTTAGCAATTTTTCTTTCTTCTTCGTTCATCATCTCGCTTTTCCTTTCTCCACTGATAATCTCAGGAATGCTGATATCATAATAATCTGCAATATCCACAAGAATACTGATATCCGGCATATTGTTTCC
>ULNP01059289.1_pt1 | contig 10759 bp, 9 predicted proteins | sample 1951941 | NCBI WGS metagenome assembly ULNP01 (sample SAMEA4835579, study PRJEB28245) | human gut metagenome | biome: gut microbiome; material: fecal sample | place: Denmark | collected 2008
AAGAATAAGCACCAAGTAAAACGCCCCGCACGCGGCCTGCGTGCGGGGCGTTGGTTTCCATAGAAAAAGGGTCCTGCGCCTGTGGCGCAGGACCCTTTGGACCTGTCGATCATTCGATCTCCAGCCGTCTGGACGAGGCGGGGACCTCCTTCTGCTTCGGCAGCGTCACGCGCAAAACGCCGTCACTGTACGCGGCCTTGATCGCCTTGGCGTCGATGCCGGAGATATCAAAGCTTCTGGCGTAGGTGCCGTAGGAGCGCTCGCAGCGGACATATTTGTTCTTCTTGTCCTTGTCTTCGAAGTTGGAATGCCGCTCGGCGGTGACGGTCAGACGGTCGTCGGCCACGTCGACATGGATGTCCTCCTTCTTGAAGCCGGGCAGATCCGCCTCGAGGACGAAGTTGTCGCCGTCCTCCTGGATGTCGGTCTTGAACTCGCTCAGGGCGTTGTCGGAGAAGAAGGCACGCTCCAGCTCGTCAAAGTCGTGGAACGGATTGAAATTGGAAACAGTGTGATTTTTACGTGCATACGGGACTAACATGGAAAAGACCTCCTTGAGTCTTGTATATATGGTTTTGGGAAACCGGAGCTGAGCGCCTCGCTCATCTCTTGTTTACGAGTCTTATGATAAGCCCCGCCTGTGAACAAATCTGCATGTTTTCATGAACGGACTGTGAATTTTAGCAGTCGACAGGAAAGACTGCTAAAAAGTTCGCCTGTACAAACAGGAAAAAATTGATATAATGGTCAGGGTGTATCTGAAAACTGGTGATGTGACCGGCAGCGTGAAAAGGCCCGCTGTCCGGGTGCGTTGACAGTTTTCAGATACACCCTAGACACACGGGAACTTTTGTCTGATATCGTGCGTCCAAAGGAGCACACACATAGAAAGGGGTGTTTCTGATGCTGAAAATCGAGCATCTGAGCAAAACATATGGAGAGAAGAAAGCCGTCGACGATCTGAGCCTGCACATCCGGCCCGGCGAGATCTACGGCTTTATCGGCCACAACGGCGCGGGCAAGACCACAACGATCAAGTGCTGCGCCGGGATCCTGCAGTTTGAGCAGGGCGAGATCTACATCGACGGCAAGTCCGTCAAGGCCGATCCGCTCGGCTGCAAGCAGCAGCTGGCCTACATTCCGGATAACCCGGACCTGTACGAGTTCCTCTCCGGCGTCAAATATCTGAACTTCGTGGCGGATATCTTCGGCGTGTCGAAGACCGACCGCGAGGCGCGGATCGAAAAATACGCGGACCTGTTCGACCTGACCGGCGATCTGGCCCAGCCGATCTCGGCGTATTCGCATGGTATGAAGCAGAAGCTGGCCATCATCTCGGCCCTGCTCCACGACCCGAAGCTCATCATCATGGATGAGCCCTTCGTCGGTCTGGACCCGACGGCGGCCTATCAGGTCAAGACCATCATGCGCGAGCACTGTGACCGCGGCGGCGCGATCTTCTTCTCCACGCACGTGCTGGAGGTCGCGGAGAAGCTCTGCGACAAGGTCGCCATCATCAAGCAGGGCCGCCTGATCGCGTCCGGCACGATGGACGAGGTCAAGGGCGACCAGTCGCTCGAGGCCGTATTCCTGGAGCTGGAGGGTGAGGAACATGCTTAAATCGCTGCTTCGCGTCCGGTTCGCGGCGCTGCTGGCCGCCTTTACCGGGCAGAGCCGGAAGCGCGGCCGCCAGACGAAGGGCAAGGCCGCCGGCTACGCGCTTCTGATGCTCTACTGCTTCTGCGCGTTCGTCTTCCTGTTCTATTCCTCGTTCTCGCAGCTGGCGGAGGCGTTCTTCCCCGCGGGGCTCGGCTGGCTGTATTTCGCGATGTTCGCCATCATGGCCTTTGCGCTCATGTTCATCGGCAGTGTCTTTACGGCGAAATCCCAGCTGTTTGAGGCGAAGGACAACGAGCTGCTGCTGTCCATGCCGGTCAGGCCCGGTCTGATCCTGCTCAGCCGTATGGCGGCGATGCTCGCCATGAACTTCGTGTTCGAGCTGGTTGTGGCGCTGCCGGTCTTTGCCGCGTGGCTGCGCTTCGGCAGCCCGGACGCCGCCGGGATCGCAGCCTTCGTGCTGATCGTGCTGGCGCTGCCGCTGTTTGCGCTGGCAGTGAGCTGCCTGTTTGCCTGGCTCATTTCGCTGCTTACGAGCCGCATGCGCAATACGACGGTTATCACCATGGTGCTGTCGGTCGTGTTCCTGCTGGCGTATTTCGTGTTCTGCTTCCGGATGAATACCTACGTGACCCAGCTGGCCGCGAACGGGCAGGCCATCGCGGGCGCGCTCGGCGCGGCCCTGCCGCTCGTCTGGCTGGGCAGAGCCGCGGCGGAGGGGAACCTGGCCTGCCTGGGCCTGACGCTCCTGTGGACCATCCTGCCGTTTGCCCTGGCCTATGCGCTGCTCGCGCGCAGCTTTATCCACATCGTCACGACCAACCGCGGGCAGATCCGGGTCAGATATGAGAAAAAGGCCATGCACGCCTCGTCGCAGGATGCGGCGCTCTACCGGCGGGAGCTGGCCCGGCTGACCAGCAGCTCGGGCTATATGCTGAACGCGGGACTCGGGCTGGTGTTTGAGCTGGCGCTGGCGGTGCTGGCTGTCGTCAAGCGGCAGGAGCTCCTGACAGTTTTTCAGGTGATGCCCGCTTTGAAGCAGGCGCTCGCGCCGATCCTGCTGCTGGCGGGGATGCTGGTCTCCGGCATGGTGTTCTTCACGGCCTCCTCCGTCTCGCTGGAGGGCAAGAGCTACTGGATTGTGCGTTCCATGCCGGTCCCGACGAAAAAGGTCCTGCGGGCCAAGCTGAACCTCTCCAACAGCCTGTCAGCCGGCCCTGCGCTTTTGATGATGCTGGTGTGCGCGCTGGTGCTGGGGCTTCCGGCGGTGGAAGTGATCCTGCTGCTGGCCTGCCAGCTGCTGTTCGTGCTGTTGAGCGCCGATATTGGCCTGATGGAGGATCTGCGGCACTGCAATCTTGACTGGATCAATGAGACGCAGGCGGCCAAGCAGGGCGCGGGCGTGGTGCTCACGATGCTGATCGTGTGGGGGTTCGTGCTGGCGGTCGGCGCGGTGTATTTTGCGCTGCTGGCGATCGTGCTGACTACGCCGGTATTCCTGGCGCTGGTGCTGGCGCTCCTCGCCGCGCTGTACGTCCTGACCCAGCGCTGGCTTGCCACCCGCGGCGTCCGCCGCTTCGAATCGATCCGCTGATCCCCAGGCTCCCCTCCCAGGGGAGCCTTGTGTTTTTCGGCAGTTTTGCGGCTTGCTTCCAGTGCATGGATGATGTAGAATAGAACAGTATTTTGCGCGGACAGGAGGCGAGCGGGGTGAAGTATATTGCGATCTGCGGTACGGTCGGCGCCGGCAAGACCACGCTGCTCGGGCGGCTGATCGACCGGCTGGGGCCGCGCGCGGCCTTCCATGAGGAGCGCCCGCAGGATAACCCCTACATCAACGACTACTATTCCGACTCCAAGCGCTGGTCGTTCCACTCGCAGGTGAGCTTCCTGTCGCTCTATTTTGACGATCCGGCCTGGCGGCCGGGCGAGGGGCAGCCGGAATTCTTTTTCTTTGACCGCGCGTTTCTGGAAAATCTGGTCATCGCCAAATACCGCCTGCGTCAGCAGGATCTGACGCAGGATGAATACGGCATTCTCTGCAAGCTGGCAAACGGCATCGCCTCGCTGATGCCGCCGATCGACAAATATCTCTATCTCGACTGCTCCGTCAGCACCATCATCGAACATATGCGCCAGCGCGGGCGGGAGTACGAGGACGATCTGGACCTCATGTACGTGTACGAGCTGAAGGAGCTCTACGACGAATGGGCAAAGACGCTCCCGCCGGACCGGACGCTGCGCATCAGCATGGACGGCGGAGAATATGATCTGGAGCAGATCGTGCGCTTTCTGGAGGCGTGAGCATGCAAAATCAGGATCGGCCGATCGCCTTTTTCGATTCCGGCCTCGGCGGGATCAGCGTCCTGCGGGAGACGGTGCGGCTGCTGCCGCAGGAAAATTATCTGTATTACGGCGACTCGCTCCACGCGCCCTATGGTGTGCGGCCGGAGGCGGAGATCCGCGCGCTGGCCGGCGCGGCGGCGGAGCAGCTCGTGCAGGCGGGGGCCAAGGCGCTCGTTGTGGCCTGCAATACGGCGACGTCCGCTGCCATCGTGCAGCTGCGCGAGGCGTATCCCGACATCCCCGTCATCGGCACCGAGCCCGCGCTCAAGCCCGCGGTGGAGAAATACCCCGGCGGCCGGATCCTCGTCATGGCGACGCCCATGACCATCCGGCAGGAGAAATTTCAGGCGCTCAAGGCGCAGTATGACGACCAGGCGGAGATCATCGGCCTGGCCTGCGGCGGGCTGATGGAGTTCGTCGAGCGCGGCGAGCTGCGCGGCGAGGCGCTGGACGCGTATCTGTTCGATAAGCTCGGGCCGTACCTCAAGGTCCCGGTCGACGCGATCGTGCTCGGCTGCACGCATTATCCGTTCCTCACCGGCGCGATCCGCCGGATCGTCGGCCGCGGGCCGGAGATCCTGGACGGCAGCCACGGCGTCGCCATGCAGCTGGGGCGCAGGCTCGCCGCCGCGGGCATGCTCCGCACGCAGGGCGGGGCAGGGACCGTGGAGTTCCGGAACTCGCTGGACGAGCCGGAGATCCTTGCGCTCAGCCGCGCGCTGCTGCAATATCGGGAAGACTGAAAAGCGCCGCCCTGCCGGGCGGCACTTTTTTCGGAAAAAATCAAAAAAAGGCTTACACTTTTTCTGCCGGGTCTGTTATACTGTACTTGTAAGAAGTTTCGTTTATCCGGGAAAGAAGGAGGAAGCCTATGTTTTCAGTTGGCGAATATATTATTTACGGCGTGGAAGGCGTGTGCGAGGTCGAGGAAGCCGGAAAGCTGAAAGTTGCCGGTCTCGATAAAAACCGGGAGTATTACCGCCTGCGCCCGTATTACCACGGCGGCACGATCTACACGCCGGTCGACGGCAAGGCCGTCATGCGGCCGGTCCTGACGCGCGCGGAGCTCGAGGGGCTTCTTCCGCGCCTGCCGGAGATGGAGCCGCTGGACGATGTGCCCGCCGACAGCCGCGCCGCGGGTGAGTATTACCGCGCGATCCTCTCGGAGCATGACTGCGTCCGCCTCCTGCGGCTGTGCCGGACGCTCCACAACAAGCAGCAGGCCCTCTCCGCCAGCCGCCGCACCGTCAGCTCTACGGAGCTGCGCAGCTGGAAGATGGCCGAGGAGATGCTCTACGGCGAGTTCGGCTTCGCGCTCGGCATGCCGCCGTCGAAGGTGAAGGCATATCTGCAGGAAAAGCTGGGCAGCTGACCGGCCCTTGTAAGAAAAAAGCGTGCAGTCCTATGGACTGCACGCTTTTTCTGTGGGCATCATTCCACGCCCGTGACCTCGTAGTCCTGCGCCTCGACGGCGGACTTGAGCACGTCGGCTGCGACGTCCTTCGTGAGCGTCACGACGGCGGTACCGGCCGTATGGTCCGCCACGGCGGACTGCACGCCGTCCACGGCCTCGAGTGCCTTCTTGACGCGCGCTTCGCAGTGGCCGCACATCATGCCTTTTACATGCAGAGTTTTTGTCATAGTTGCTTCCTCCTTCATTTGGTCTGCCAGATGGAACTCCGGCAGGGGATCTCCCTTGTGATCGTGCTTCGGGTCGTACAGGCGGCACAGATTCAGCCGCAGCGCGTTCGACACCACGCAGAAGCTGGACAGGCTCATCGCGGCCGCACCATACATCGGGTTCAGCGTCAGCCCCAGCCCGACGAACACGCCCGCCGCCAGCGGGATGCCGATGACGTTATAGATGAAAGCCCAGAACAGATTCTCATGGATGTTGCGCAGCGCCGCGCGGCTGAGCCGGATGGCGGCCGGAACGTCCAGAAGCGTACTTTTCATCAGCACCACGTCCGCCGCGTCGATGGCGACGTCGGCGCCCGCGCCGATGGCAATGCCGGTATCGGCGGCGGTGAGGGCGGGTGCATCGTTGATGCCGTCGCCGACCATGGCGACAGGCCCGTATTTCTGCAGCTCGCGGATGACGGCCTCCTTGCCGCCGGGCAGCACGCCCGCCACGACGTCGTCGACGCCTGCGAGCTTGCCGATGGCCGCTGCCGTGCGCGCATTGTCGCCTGTCAGCATGACGACGCGGATGCCCATGCCGCGCAGCTGGCGGATGGCCTTCGGGCTTTCCGGCTTGATGGCGTCCGCCACGGCGATGAGGCCGAGGAGCCTGCCGTTCTTCGCAAACAGCAGCGGCGTCTTGCCTGCCTGCGAGAGCGCGTCTGCCTGCTTTTCCATTTCCTGCGGCAGCGCCAGCTGCGAGGCCATATACCGCACGCTGCCGCCCAGCAGCTGCGCGCCAAGGACCGTCGCCTTCAGACCGCTGCCGGTGATGGCGGCGAAATCCTCCGCGGCCTCCGGCTGGATCTGGGCTTCCTCGCCGCGCTTCATGATGGCCGCGGCCAGCGGATGCTCGCTTTTGGCCTCGAGCGAGACGGCGGCCTGCAGCAGCTCCTGCTCCGTCACGCCGGAAGCGGGGATGAGATCCGTGACCTCCGGCTGGCCGGAGGTGATGGTGCCGGTCTTGTCGAGCGCGACGATGCGCGTGCGGCCCGTGTGCTCGAGGCTCGCAGCCGTCTTGAAGAGGATGCCGTTCTTCGCGCCCACGCCGCTGCCGACCATGATGGCCACCGGCGTGGCCAGACCCAGCGCGCACGGGCAGCTGATGACAAGCACGGAGATGCCGCGCGCCAGCGCGAAGGAGAATTCACGCCCGATCAGCAGCCACACGATCGTCGTCACGACGGCGATCGAGATGACCGCCGGGACGAACACGCCCGCGACCTTGTCGGCCGTCTTGGCGATCGGCGCCTTCGTCGCCGCCGCGTCGGAGACCATGCGGATGATCTGGCTGAGCGTGGTGTCCTCGCCGACGCGGGTGGCTTCGCAGCGCAGGAAGCCGGAGCAGTTGACCGTCGCGGCCGACACGCCGTCGCCGGGCGCCTTGTCGACCGGGACGCTCTCACCGGTGAGGGCGGCTTCGTTGACGGCGCTCGCGCCGTCCAGCACGATGCCGTCGACCGGGATGCTCTGCCCGGGGCGGACGACAAAGATATCGCCCTTTTTGACCTGCGCGGCGGGGATCTTCACCTCTTTGCCGTCGCGGATGACGGTCGCCGTCTCCGGCGCGAGGGCCATGAGGCTCTTGAGCGCGTCGGTGGTCTTGCCCTTGGACCTTGCTTCGAGCAGCTTGCCGACGGTGATGAGCGTCAGGATCATGGCGGCGGATTCAAAATAGAATTCGTCCATATACGCCATGGCCGCCTCGCTGCCGCCGTGCAGCTGCGCGTTCGTCATGGCAAACAGCGCGTACACGCTCCACCCGAACGAGGCCGCCGCGCCGAGCGAGACGAGCGTATCCATATTCGGCGAGCCGCGCAGCAGGCTCTTCGTGCCGCTGATGAAAAATTCCTGGTTGATGACCATGACGATCCCGGCCAGCAGCAGCTGGACAAGGCCCATGGCGACGTGGTTGCCGTCAAACCAGCTGGGCAGCGGCCAGCCCCACATCATGTGGCCCATCGAGAAATACATCAGAATGAGCAGGAAGACCACGGACGCGATGAGCCGCTTTTTGAGATGCGGCGTCTGGTGGTCCGCCAGCGCGTCGGTGCTGGCGGCGGCCGGCGAGGCCTCCTGCCCGCGCAGGCTCGCGCCGTAGCCCGCGTTCTGCACGGCCTGGATGACGGCGTCGGGCGCGGCTGTGCCCTCGACGCCCATGGAATTGGTGAGCAGGCTCACGGCGCACGACTCGACACCGGGGACCTTTTTGACCGCCTTTTCCACACTCGCGCTGCAGGCAGCGCAGTGCATACCGGTCACTGTGAATTGCTGCATGGAACTCCCTCCTTGGGATATTGTGATCACTTCATTAGCTTTTGCAGGGTGGCGGCCAGTTCATCCACGATCTCGTCGTGGCCGTCCTTCAGATCCCGCGCGACGCACGTGCGCAGATGCTCAGCCAGCAGCTCGCGGTTGAAGGCGTTGACGGCGGCGTTGACGGCGGCGGACTGCGTCAGGATATCGTTGCAGTAGGCGTTGGATTCCACCATCGCCTGCAGCCCGCGGACCTGGCCCTCAATGCGGCGCAGCCGGTTGAGCAGCTTCTTTTTTTCTTCTTCGGCGCGCAGCGTGTGCTTTTCGCAGCAGGAACATCGCTTCGGCTCCGGCATATGCATCCCTCCTTTATACCCCTGCGGGGTATTTTCACTATATACCCTGGGCGGGTATTTGTCAAGAGAAAAAACGCCAAAAAAGCAGCGCCATGGGCGCTGCTCAGTTTGGCAGAAAAACAACAAAAATATTCATCCGAGCAGATTCTGCGTGCGGCAGAGCGCGGCGTACAGCCCGTTCTGCTGCAGCAGCTGCGCGTGCGAGCCGCGCTCGGCGATGCGGCCGTCGGCGATGACGACGATCTCCCCGGCCGCGCGGATGGTGGACAGGCGGTGCGCGATGATGAGCGTGGTGCGGTTTTTTGCCAGCTCGTCGAATGCGTGCTGGATCTTCGATTCCGTCAGCGTGTCGAGCGCGCTGGTCGCCTCGTCCAGAATGAGGATGGGCGGATTTTTGAGGAAGATCCGCGCGATGGCAATGCGCTGCTTCTGCCCGCCGGAGAGCAGCGTGCCGCGCTCGCCGACGTAGGTGTCGAAGCCGTCGGGCATGGCCATGATGTCGTCGTAGATCTCGGCCCGCTTCGCCGCCTCGACGATCTTGTCCATCTCGGCGTCAGGCTTGCCGTAGCGGATGTTCTCAAGGATGGAATCGGCGAACAGGAAGACCTCCTGCTGCACGATGCCGATCGAGCGGCGCAGGCTCTGCTGCGTCACGCTGCGCACGTCCAGCCCGTCGATGGTGATGCTGCCGGACGAGACGTCGTAAAAGCGTGGGATGAGCTGGCAGAGCGTGCTCTTGCCGCCGCCGGACGGACCGACGATGGCGACGGTCTGCCCGGCCGGGATCTGCAGCGACACATCGTGCAGCACGGCCAGATCGCCCTCGTAGCTGAAGCTCACGTCGTTCACGCCGATCTCGCCGCGCGGACGGCCGAGGTCGACGGCGTCCGGTGCGTCGCGAAGCTCCGGCTCCGTGCGCATGATCTCCAGAAAGCGCTCAAAGCCCGCCGTGCCGTTAGCGTACAGCTCGGAGAAGTTGGCGAGCTTGCGGATGGGCGTGACGAAGGAGGCAATATAGAGCGTGAACGTCAGCAGGTCGACGGTGTCCATCTGCCCCTGCATGATGAGCAGACCGCCCACCGCGACGACCGCGACGGACAGCGAGGTCGTAAAGAACTCCATCGTGCCCATAAAAATGCCCATTTCCTTGTGGAACTGCTTCTTGGAGGTCTTGTAGGTGTCGTTCGAGCGGGTGAATTTCTCGGCCTCCACCGGCTTGTTGGCGAAGGCCTTGGCCGTGCGGATGCCGGAAAGCGCGGATTCGATGTCGGCGTTGATGACCGCCGTCTTTTTCTTGACGCGGCGGGAGGCCGTCCGCATGGCCTTGCGGCGCGAGAAGCTCACAAGGATGAACACCGGGATCATCACGGCCACGACCAGCGTCAGCCGCCATTCGATCGTCGCCATGACGGCCAGCGCGCCGACGATGGTCACGAACGAGATGAACAGGTCCTCCGGCCCGTGGTGGGCAAGCTCGGTGATCTCAAACAGATCCGTCGTCATCCGGCTCATGAGCTGGCCGGTGCGGTTGCGGTCAAAAAACTCAAAGCCCAGCTCCTGCATGTGGCCGAAGAGCGCCGCGCGGATATCGGCCTCCACGCGGATGCCGAACGTATGGCCCCAGTAGGTGATGACAAAGTAGAGCAGCGCGCGCAGCGCGTACGCCGCCACCACGACCAGCATCACCGTGAAAAACGCGCGGTAGGCGTTCTGCGGCAGCAGCGTCCGCATCGCGTAGCGCGAGACGATCGGGTAAGCCAGATCGATCAGCGCCACGACCAGCGCGCAGGCCAGGTCGAGAAAAAACAGGCCCCGGTGCGGCCTGAAAAAGGAGAGAAAGATGGAAAGTCCGGACCGCGTCCGGTATTGCTCTGTCGTCATGATCGGTGCTCCGTTTCTGCGTGATGTTCTTGTATTATATCGGAGCGCGCGGCAGAATGCAAGCTGTTGCGCGGCGTGTATTTTTCTGTTAGAATGGCAGAAAAGTGAGGGGACACGAATGATCGAAATTCTGCAGGAAACAAAAATCTCCGTTGTCTGCGTCAAGCCCGTGGGCATTGCGGCGCAGGGGACGGATCCGCAGGCACTGCCGCAGCTGCTTGCCGCGCAGCTGGGCTGTGAAGTCTATCCCGTCCACCGGCTCGATCAGACGGTCGGCGGCGTGATGGTCTATGCAAAGACGGCAAAGGAGGCCGCGCGCCTCACCCAAAGCATGGGCGAGGGCGGCATGCAGAAGACCTATCTCGCCGTGCTGACCGGCTGCCCGGAGGAAACAAGCGGCACGCTGGAGGATCTTCTGTTTCACGACCGGGTGAAAAACAAGACCTACGTTGTGCGTCGGCCGCGCGGCGGCGTCAAAAAAGCGGTGCTCAGCTATGAGATTCTGGCGGAGGCGGAGGGGCTGAGCCTCGCGCGGGTCTGCCTGCAGACCGGGCGCACCCACCAGATCCGCGTGCAGTTCGCCTCGCGCGGCTTCCCACTGCTCGGCGACGGCAAATACGGCA
>ULNP01011031.1_pt1 | contig 10721 bp, 11 predicted proteins | sample 1951941 | NCBI WGS metagenome assembly ULNP01 (sample SAMEA4835579, study PRJEB28245) | human gut metagenome | biome: gut microbiome; material: fecal sample | place: Denmark | collected 2008
TTCTAAAGTCTTTTCTGAATCCACAATAATATAATAATGCTCTGTCACATTAGGATTATTTTCATCCATCTTCAAATGATCCAATTGTTTCTTCACAACATATTCTTTTCCAAATAAAGATAAAGTCTTCTCCTTAGACTTTTCTACATTGGAATACACATAAATTTCATTCGGCTTTAAAGACCCCTTAATATTTTCATAATCTTGAATATCTTTTAGTGGAAGACAATAAAATTCTTGAATTTCATTTACGGCATTCATCCCCTCATTCTGGTAATCTGTAATTAAAGTGCCATTCTTTAAATATCCTGCATAACTCAACTCTTTATACGCAAGAAGATTCTTTGGAACAATGCCCATGCGAATTAACTCTTCACTCATTTCATCAAAATCAATATTGGCAGCTTCCCCATATCCTGTTCCAATAAAATCTCTTGGATATTGTGAATCTACAACATGATCAATACTTGTCCACATACTTAGTGTTGTAGACAACATGACTAAAACCATTGTCGAAAGAATACAAATATTCGCAAGTCCTACCGCATTTTGTTTCATACGATACATCATGCCAGAAATACTAATAAAGTGATTCGTCTTATAATAGTAATTCTTGTTTTTCTTCATTAATTTTAAGAAAGTCACTGATATGGATGTAAATAATAAATAGGTTCCAACAATGACAAGTACTACAGCCACAAAGAAGAAATAGAGTGCCGTTAAAGGATTTTTTGTACTAATCGACAAATAGTATCCAATACCTAGACAAAGAATTCCAACAATAGATAGAAACCATTTGGCCTTAGGCTCTTTTTCACCCATATGATTCGAATGAAGCAATTCAATCGGACTTGAAATATGAATACGAATCATAGAATAGAAGTAGATCAATACATAAATCAATCCAATCACAAGAACGCATTGTCGCATGCCTATAAAAGAGAAATAGAAACCGAGTACAATATCTGCACCAATCATTTTTGCGATTATTAAAAACATCGCTTTATCAAATAAGATACCTAAACCAATACCTAAAGCTAATGATACAAATAAAGTAATCGCAGTTTCATAAAATAAGACACGAGCTAAGTGTTTCTTTTCCATTCCCAATATAGAGAATAATGCGAATTCTTTTTGTCTTCTTTTAATTAAAAAGCTATGTGTATAGAACAAGAAGATAAACGCAAAGATTTCAATAATCACAACCCCAAAGCCTAACATCTGTGTTAATTTACTTGCACCTAACATCTCATTTAGATTCGGATTGTTTGCCAAAGAAACAACCATATACAACATCATTGTCGTTAAGACACTCGTTAATATATAAGGAATGATGGTGCGCGCATTCTTCTTCAAATTATCTACAGCTAAATTTAAATAGAAAGCTCTACTCATGATGCACACCACCCGTAGCTAATAATGTCAACGTATCACTAATACATTGGTACATCTGATCTAAATTTTTATTTCCCTTATAAATTTCATGGAAAATCTTTCCATCCTTAATAAATAATACGCGAGAAGCGTGACTTGCCGCCTTTGTCGAGTGGGTTACCATTACGATTGTCTGTTGATTCGCATTGATGGTTCCAAACAAATGTAAAAGTTCCTCTGTACTTTTTGAATCCAAAGCCCCCGTTGGCTCATCGGCCAAAATTAGATCTGGATTTGTGATGATGGCACGAGCTACAGCTACACGCTGCTTTTGTCCACCACTAATTTCATATGGAAACTTATCTAAAATACCCTCAATCCCTAATTGTTTTGCGATAGGTTCCAATCTTTTTTTCATTTCCGGATATTTTTTCTTACTTAAAACCAAAGGCAAGAAAATATTATCGCGATTATTAAAATTATCTAATAAATTAAAATCTTGGAATACAAAGCCTAAATGTTCTCTTCGAAAGTTCGCAATTTCCTTTTCTGAAATATGCGTAATATCTTTACCATGTAATAAGACTTGTCCACTTGTTGGTTTATCTAAAGCGGCCAAGATATTTAATAGTGTTGTCTTACCTGATCCAGACTCTCCCATAATAGCGACATATTCACCTTTATTTACACTAAAATTAACATTACTCAATGCCTGTACTTGATTCTGTGTAAATCTTGTTGTATATACTTTTTTTAAATTTTTTACTTCCAATAATGCCATATTCATTACCTCCATGTACACCAAAATTCTACAAAGAATTCAAAAACGCAGCCATCGATTCAGCTAACACTCACCTTACAAGATTGTAAGATTACTCGATTCTTCCTTCAAAATGCGTAAGATCAAGGAATACACGAGTCCCTTTACCAACACTCGATTCAATCGTTATTTTATGATTCAACATATCTAAAATATTTTTACATAAATATAAACCTAGACCACTGGCTGTTTTATCACTACGCCCATTCATACCTGTATATCCCTTTTCAAATACACGATTTAGATCACTTGCACTAATACCAATACCAGTATCTTCAATAACTAAGACATGTTTAGTCTTCATATATATGGATATAGAACCATTTTCATTTGTATATTTAAGACTATTTGAAAGAATTTGTTCCAACACAAACACAAGCCACTTTTCATCACTCAAAATAACATCTGCAGTTTCTTTAAAATTCAACTGAATGTGTTTACGAATAAATTCTGTGGAAAAACGACGAATGGATTGGCGAATTAAATCGTCTAAATCTAATTCTTTAAATAAGAAATCGGTATGCGTACTATTCAAGCGTAGATATGCTAAAACCATATCTGTATATTGATCCATGCGTAATAACTGTAGCTTAATTTCACTACGACTCAAATTCTCATCTTCAAGCAACAATTTCATAGCGGCAATGGGAAGTTTAGCCTGATGTACCCACATCGTAAAATAATCTTCTAGATCATGCATTTTATTTTCTGAAGAAATAACATACTCATCATGATTGTCTTTCATAGCCACTAAGATTTTATGATAATCCTGTCCTATCAATGAAGAATCTTGAAGATCACAAGACAAAGAAACATTACTGTTGGATCGAAGAGTTAGTAATGTTTGGTGTTTCTTATAATATTTGTGGTAATCCCAAAAGAAACAAACCACCAATAAGACACATAAAATCATGAATGCATATGTAAAAGCTTCAAGTTCTAGATTATAGAGTTTAAATACAACATAGCATGTCAAAAGACTAAAAGTATATATAACTATAAACAAACATCGATCTTTTAAATAATGAATAAATAATTTCATATCTTATATCCCAATCCCTTTTTTGTTTGGATAAAATCCACAATGCCAATACTCTCTAACTTCTTGCGCAAACGATTCACATTTACACTTAGTGCATTTTCATCCACATAAAAATCCGTCTTCCACAAATATTCCATTAGATTATCTCGAGATACAATCGTCCCCTTCTTTTCCATGAGCAGTCGAAGTATCTTAGCCTCATTCTTACTCAGTTCAATTTGAGAAGATTGAAAACTTACTGTATTATCATCTAAATTAAAGCGTACACCCTGATATTCAAGAATATTATGATTGGATACAAAGTCATAGCTACGGCGTAAAATAGCCGTGATTTTAGCAGCTAGAACATTTAAATCAAATGGCTTGCACACAAAATCATCCGCACCTTTAGAGATAGCCATCACAATACTCATATTGTCTGTAGCACTTGAAATAAAAATAATTGGCACCTTTGATTCTTCACGAATCTTTTCCGTCCATAAATACCCATTTAAGTATGGTAGTGTAATATCCATTAATACTAAGTCTGGATTAAAGGAATGAAATGCATCCATCACATTATAAAAATCAACAACTCGATTAACATCATAGTTCCAAGATTTAAGAAACGATTCTAATTTTTTTGAGATGAGTTCATCATCTTCTACAATCATTATTTTATACATATTCTCACCCACTTTATTATACTGCAAAGCACAAAAATTCTTTCTAACAATGCTGTAAGATAAAACAAAAAGGAAGTGATAGTATAATCTATCTTCAAATGGGAATTCTCATTCTAGAAATCGGATTATGTATATTACTAAATAATCTTTTAAATAATAAATCCAACAAAAAAATACGATACGCCATTTGTATCGCACTACTATTAAATTGTTGGAATATGCGCACATATCAAGCCATGTGGGCTGTACATGAATTATTCTGTTTACTTGTATCATTAATCGTATTCAAGAAAAGAAAACCAATCATCTGCATAATCCTTTCAGCTACAACATCACAACAACAAAAGAAATCACTCTAACAAAAATCTGTTTTATTTCGGATGTTCACTATCCCAATGCGAGTAATCCTCAAAGATTAAAAGAAATCACAAAAAAAACATTACCATTCTAAATGATCAAGAAGTACAATTAAACAACATAACTTTAGTAGGTAGAAAAAATTATACAAATCTAAACCAAAAGAAAACCGAAGACTACCATCTCACAAATAAAGCCTACAGCATTGTCCTAGGCCATCAACCACAAGGCACAAAAGAAAACATTAAAAACAATGTCGACCTTCAACTCAGCGGACGTACCCATAACGGACAAATGTTTCCACTCTCGTATTCTTACCACCTACAACCCGATTTTGCGGGTAATTACGGCAAAGAAACATTCAAACACTACAAGTTCAGGCCTTGTTGGCTGGGTTTTTCCAATAAGAACAGAGGGTATATGTGAGTATGTTGTAGTTAATATAACACCTAAGAAGTAGCAATACTTCTTTTTTTAATGCTTAAACAAGCACAATACAAATCCTTTATAAGAACAATATTCAATATTACAATGCCAATAAATACATAAAGAAGTTTAATGCGTTAATCCTTTATAAGAACAATATTCAACAGATTGGACTTGATAATATGGATAAGTTTATAAGTTTATTAGCGTTAATCCTTTATAAGAACAATATTCAACTGATAACAAGAGAAGAATTAGACAAGAAGTGGGAAAGCGTTAATCCTTTATAAGAACAATATTCAACAGGATATGATTAAATATTGTATTGAATTGTCTAGCGTTAATCCTTTATAAGAACAATATTCAACTGAGGATGAATTACAGGCAGAACAAGTTATCCAAGCGTTAATCCTTTATAAGAACAATATTCAACAGCAATTTTTTGCCATATACGTAGTATTTTACTACAAAAAAGGCTATAAACACTTTAAAATTCAGTAATCATTAGTAAAATATGTCGATTTTTTTCGACCACCTCTATTTTTCAAATGGAAATGTGGCCTTTTTTGATCGAAAGATATGTCGTTGGTCGAATGATCAATCAATTAAAATATTTAGAGATTCATTCACTTTATTCAATCCTTCTTTATATATCTGTTTTTCATTATATGAAAAATAAAACAATACTGAATCCTCATCGCTTGTAACTTTATACAATTCTTCTTTTAAGGCACTAAATTGTTTGGGTGTTAAAGTTCCTTCAAAAACAGATTTTTGTATGTGAAACAAGTATTTTCTTAAAATTTTCATTACTTTAGCACATGTCTTTTCGTTAACATCATACACACATATAACGTACATAATCTCACCACTTCATCACAAAAAAATCAAGTGTATTAGACTTATCTTTAATGTATTCAGATAACCGGTGTACTTCTTTTGATAATATAGAGCGATAGCTATAATTTCGACTTGAATAGATGATTGTAGATTGTAATAAATTGTTGAATTCTTCAACAAATACCTTTGTCCCTTCTTTATTTAAGAAACATCTTCCGTCTGGTTTATATTGAAAATGAGATTGTTTTATCTGTTTTTTACGAATCAATCTTAAAACCATTCTATCTATATACACAGGTTTAAAAATGTCCGCCAAATCATATTGTAATGAATCCGAATCTTTACTTAAACTATGTATAAAACTAATTTGTGGAAACAAACTACTACGATCAAGAATCGATAAAATAATTCCGTATAGTAATGCATATCCATAACTAAACATAGCATTCACTTCATTTTGTGGCGGATTTTTTGTTCGCTTTTTAAACCTAAAATTTTCATTTTCTAGAACAACATCAAACATTTTATAATATGTTTGTTTGGCATTTGCCTCTATTAACATAAGTTCATTCATCGATTCTATATTTGATACCATCTTTACTGAGTTTTCAAGTTTTCTAATTAATTCCCCAAGGTCCTTACCTTTTTTACTATAATACTTTAAAACAGATAACATATTTTTGATTGAAGCTTTCAGAATAGACTTTGAAATATATAATCTCTGTGATTCATCCCTATATTTGTTTACTTGGTTCACTAAAACACGACCATCTTTATAATCTTTAGGAGCATATCTTCCAATAAAATTTCCATAAAAATTATAAAACAAAATCGATACTTCATACTTGTTTAATAAAGCTAATACTCTTTTATTTAAGTTAACCTCTGAAAAACAAATAATCATATCTACTTGCTCTATTGGAATATAATCATCTTTATCTTTACTCTCCAATACAAGTGAATTGTCTTTTCTTTTTAAGTTTCCACTTTTATACAGATAAACTACTTTCTTCACTTTTTTTCACTTCTATCATTCCAAAACCCGCTGGTCCTTTAGCTGAAAGCCCAGTATCAAACAATAAGCTTAGTGTTTCAAAATTAGTTTTTACTATCATTTCACTCAGATATCCAACATAAAATGTATTTTTAAATTTAACCAATCTTTTTTTCTCATATAAAACTTTTTCCACCTTAAAAGAAATATCGTCTTGTTTTATATCTAATGCCCGACATTTATCTAATAAGTTGTTCATACAAAGAGCATTAAACTCCGCATCACTTGGCTTAAAGTAATTAACATAACGATCCGTTGTAGTATAAGTAACAATTGGAGAAAGTGCATGAATTACAATTTGTTTCTCTCCAGCAAAATATTCTAAATTCATGAATTTTATAGAAACCAATTGAATGAATTGATTATTCAAAACAACCTTTTCATTACTTGTATAAAAATCATAAATTTCTTTTAAGAATTCTTCAGAATAACTGGAAACATAAAAAGTAATTGAATCTTCAAAAACCATAAATCTATCGTTTATTTTATACTTTCCGAATAGATTACTGAAGACAAACATTTTAAAGACTTTCTTTTCAAATCGATATCCTTGGTTATGAAAAAAATCACCTTTACCTTTTTTATCAAAAGCACTATATATTAAACCTTGAATCATATGTTGATAATTAAAAGGTACTTTTAAATTATTGCATTTAAACGTTAGTTGTAATCTCAATTTGTCCACCACCTATACAATTATATTTACCAACACCAATTTCTAAAAAATCAGAATTTAAAATGAATGAATTATTTACACTTCCAATAAATCCCTTAGGATAGATCTTCTTAGTTTTCATAAAAGCAGAAACACCTTCTACATACCGACAATTTTCTAACTGCAAATCACTTGAAGAAAATTCATAAGCTGTCTCATAATGTTCATTATAATAAGCAACCATTTTATTATAAACCTCAGACACATTCTTGCCTTCTAACGGAGTTGAAAATAATAATTTATCGCAATTCATATTTTTTGAATTCAAATCTGTTTTCGTAATTTTGATTAAATAAAAGAAATTACCAAACAAACTTTGATTCAAATTGGAAAACAATAAATCTACATAATCCGAATAAGATTTATTGTTTCCAATAAAATAAAATTCAAATCTTTTTTGTTCATTTTTTCCAAAATAGGACTTACCAAAAATATCACTTTTAACAAGAATACCTGGATAAAATCTAAAATTTTCGCCTGTCATTAAGTAATACCTGCATTCTTTACATTGACTGCACTCATTACACTTAGTCATAGAGTTGAAACAGGATAGATCATAAATAAAATTCATCAATTTTCTGTATATTGATAAATCTAAATTTTCTCTAAATTTAGCGCCCATTGGAAAAGAAATTAAAACTTCAACTTTTTTAATCATATTGAATTTTAATAAATCCAGGCAAATAATCTTTTTCTCCATTTGAATAAATCATTCGTGTTTTAGGCATAGTTCTCTCATTAGGCTTTGTTTTTCCTTTGTTCACTGGAGCAAAGCGCTGCCAGAAACATTCTGTATATAAACCAGGATCATTATACTTAATCAAATAAGAAACTGTCTTGGCAAAATAGTTTGTTGAATTACCCACTCGTAAAACCGCAGTATTAGGATTTTCTAATTCTTTCTTTATTTCATTTAATTTCTCATTTATGCCAACAAAGCTTTCGTAAAAGTTAAAATAATTTTTATCTGTATCTGCATTTAAAATATCTTTTGTGAAAGCATTGCATGCTTTTAAGAAAACTTTACGCTTAAATGAATTTATCAATGTGATATAAGGCTTTTCTTTATATTTATCTTTTAAGACATTCAATTTAAACTCGTCAAAATGAAACAATACTAAATTAGTAGTTTGTAGTGGTGGAATACATTCTTTATATGTAGTTGGAATTGAACCACTCATATCTCGATTACTTCCCTCTCTACCTGCAAAAAATAATTCCATTTCATTAAAATATATATCCTGGCATTGTAAGCAAGAATATAATTCTTTATAGAAATTTTCATGATCTTTATCCAAAGATTTTCCAAACATCAGTTCATGAAAATCAAGATTTTTATTTTGACCATCCTTAATTTGTTTATAAATATTAGGTCTAATTTGATCGTAGTTTAATTTTAATAAATAATATTTCCATGAATTTAATAAAGTTCCCTTTATAGTAGATCCAGGAATAAATGGTTTATGCAAATCATGCATCTGCTCTGAAACATCATTTCTAGCTTCGTTTAAATATTCATCATATGTATACTCCAAATTATATAGTGGAGTTAATTTTGAATAATCAACATATTGATGTATATATCTATACAACAATTTTTTACTAGGCTGTCTTGAACTTAATTCATTAAGCAAGCGTGGATCTGTCAACACCTTAGGTGGAAGTTGTGAAAGAATATCTGTAAATCTATATCTGTTAACTGTGACATCATTGACTTCGTGATAACAAGGCATTTCAATGTCATTACCTGTTGCGATGTGAACTGGGGTTAAAATTGTAATTTTATCCATACTACAACACAAAACCTATTGCATAATGATAAACAGCCTTACCATTTACACAAGATTCTAACACCTTTCCATAATATTCTTTATTTTCTAAAAATCTCATAAAACTTCCCTCCATCAAATGCATAAATCTACCACTCACATAACCCCCAGCATAACTCTTAGAAGTACGATACACATTACTAGTAAGTTTATAAAATGAATTACCATAATCCACTTCTCCATCATTTGGAATATAACGACTTAAAACCAATTTACTCTCCATATCACTTGATTGATTCCATTTTTCGATTCGTTCTAATCTAAATGAATTATCTCCAACCGTTCTTCTTGAACCCACTCCAAAATATTCAAAATAATTAAAGATAGATTTTAAATAATCCTCACTTTCTTCTGTTTTTACATATATACAAAATTCTGTGCCCTTCGGATAATAAATTGCATTAGAATAGAATAAAGTTTTATCATTTTCCTTTTCAGGAAATCCATTTCGAGTTAATAAAACTGAATCCATTTCCATATCAAACGTTTCATTTGAATATTTTAACAATCCATTTCTGATCTCAAAATCATTACTTTTTTCTTGTAAATCTACAGTAAGTGCTTCTATTTTGTTATTTTCTACATAATTTTTATAAACCATTTCTGACATTGCTGAAATTTGTTTATATCGCTTTGCACTTTCAAGCACCCTTAATTTATCCTCTGCCTTTACACTGCCAAGTAAGGTATTAATATACTCTAAAGAAAAAACATTCTTTTTAATCATAGGTAGCGTATGATTTAGAAACATAGATGAATGTACCATCTTCGCCTTTGCATTTAATGAGGAAATATATTCATCAAGCGCATCTTTTCCTCTTGTTTGCAATAAAATATTACATATTGCTCCAAAAATTGTTTGGGAATTTGGTATTTCATTCACTACAGATTGGCAAGTAAAAACAATCTTATAAGTTTTCATTTTTAAAATTCAACTTTCTGAAAATCTTGAGAATGAATTTCTACTCTACCATATCCTCTAGTTCCACTACCTCCAAGATAATTTAATTCCAACATTTTCAAAGCTTCATTGATTACTTCTTTTAATTGTTCTGTATTGTCCCCTTCATAAATCTGTAAAATAATTTCTCCATTAAATTTTGCTCCTCTAGGAACACGTTCTATAAATCGTGGATTAGCTGCTGTCCCTTTTAATAAGTCAATACTGTTTTCAGCCTTAATTTCAGTGAACGTTCCTAAGCCAAGATGTTTTTGTAGCTCCTCTTTACTTTCATCTGTTAAGTATGCATCTCTAAAAATACATCTTGAAACCTTCAAATCATCACTTGTTGAAACAGGTTCAAAAAGACATCGTATTTCATCTTTTTCAAGTACCATTTCAGAATCTTTATTTTTTAATGATACTTTTCCATACTTTTGAGTCAATAAAGAACGCAACTTTCCTTTAATAGAACTACCAGGAATATATGGTTCATGCGTCAATGGATTTTTTATAACTGTTGAATCAGCTCCACCAATATCAAATGTATCTGTAGAGCCTCCAATATGTAACCCTGTCAATAACTCAATTTCAAAATCTAATCTATAAACACTTTCCAACATCTTAACCTATCATTCCTTTCCGCTTCGCTTCAAGGC
>ULNP01066589.1_pt1 | contig 10629 bp, 6 predicted proteins | sample 1951941 | NCBI WGS metagenome assembly ULNP01 (sample SAMEA4835579, study PRJEB28245) | human gut metagenome | biome: gut microbiome; material: fecal sample | place: Denmark | collected 2008
CGCCATTCGGTGATGGCACAGCAGGCGGTATTCTTCCTGTTCCCGCTGGCAGTGGGCCTGGCGCACTCCTTTGTGGCACTTAAGGTGATCATCGAGCTGGTGAGCATTTTCGGAAATATGAGCATCGGCGGCACCGTGGGCCTCACCTGTGCAATCTTCCTGGCAGCATACGGTGGCTACTTCCTGGTGACCTACCTCATGAGCACTGGCATGGTGCGAGCCGCCATAGCCACCCGCTACAGCGAGTAGCAAGCGGGCAAAATCGTCGCAAAATCAGAGGCGTATGACCGCCGCGAAGGGACCAGGGGCCCTTTCGCGGCGGTTTTTGCCAACCTGGTGCGTCTCAGATACAAGTGAGTAGACTTTTTTGAACCTGCCGAGCACATCGCGACAAATGCTCAATAAAACCGCAGGTCAGAGCTATGTCGTTTTGGGGCGTGCTTGGTCTCCTGCAAAAAGCCTACTCACTTGGTTTTTCTGCTAGAAGACCGCCACGAGGGAAGGCAACTCCCTTACGTCGGTTTGGACGTTTGCCCAGATAAAACCTGCCAAAATAAACCTGTCCCTTTTTGGCAGGTGGTTTCAGCTGAACGGCGGGCGGTGCGGCTTGGGTGTGCGGGCTCACAACCTGGGGAAACCGAACAGATTGGGGGCTTGTATGATCGATTCGAGGGGAAACGTGCGACCCGAGGGCATGTTTAACAGAGTGCGCCTGGCCCCCGAAGCCCGGCGCGCATACGATACGCGAGGGATAGTCGTTGGGGACGTTCTTAAACGACTAGTCAAACAAGAACGTCCCCAACGATTACCCAAAAGGAGCGTCTCCAAGTGCCAGCTCTGGCAACGACGCAGGTAGAAAAACGTCAGCGAAAACCCGCCAGAGCGAGCAAGGTGCCTTGAAGCGAGGCGGCATTGACCTTTTGGTCATGCCGTCGAAGCTGAAAGGCAGATTGCCGCTCTGGCGGGTTTGCAGCGTCGAGCCGTTACGGCGTTTGGTAAAACGCCGTAACCTACACCCGTTCCGCGATCTCGCGGATGAGGTAGTCGGTCTTTTCCCAGCCCAGGCACGGGTCGGTGATCGATTTACCAAAGACGCCGCCGTCGACCGGCTGGTTGCCGTCTTCCAGGTAGGACTCGATCATAAAGCCCTTGACCAGCTTGGAGATGGACTCGTTGCGGCGGCAGCTGTCGAGTACCTCCTTGCAGATGCGGTACTGCTCCAGCGGGCGCTTGCCCGAGTTGTCGTGGTTGCAGTCGATGACCGCCGCCGGGTTGGCGTAACCGGCATGCTCGGTATAGCGCTCGGCCAGGCGCTCCAGGTGCTCGTAGTGGTAGTTGGGGTAGGTGCGCCCATCGAGACCGATGTAGCCACGCATAACGGCGTGCGCGAGCGGGTTGCCGTCGCACTCGACCTCCCAGTTGCGGAAGATGAAGCTCTGGTGCGCCTGCGCGGCGTAAATGGAGTTGAGCATAACGGTGGTAGAGCCGGCGGTGGGATTCTTCATGCCGACGGGTACCGAAATGCCGCTCGACACCAGGCGATGCTCCTGGTTCTCGACCGAGCGTGCGCCCACGGCAACATAGCTCAGCAGGTCAACGAGGTACTGGTAGTTGGACGGATAGAGCATCTCGTCGGCGGTGAAGAAGCCCGTTTCCTCAATAACGCGCAGGTGCATATGGCGGATTGCCTTGACGCCCTCGAGTAGGTCGTCGGGAGCCTCGGGGTTGGGGTTGTGCAGAAGACCCTTGTAACCGGTGCCCTTGGTACGCGGCTTATTGGTGTAGACGCGCGGAATGATAATGAGCTTGTCCTTGACCTCCTCGGCGGTCTTGGCCAGACGATTCATATACTCGAGAACCGAATCCTCGCGGTCGGCAGAGCACGGGCCGATGATGAGCACCTTGCGTGCGTCCTCACCGGTAAAGACTTTGGCGACCTCGGCGTCAAATGCCTGCTTTTTGGCGGTAAGCTCGGCAGAAAGCGGCATTTCCTCGCGGATCTCCATGGGGATCGGCAACTTGCGTTTGAATTCCATGGCCATAGGGGCCTCCTCAATCTATAGAAAGAGCAATAAGCGTACTGTTGAGTGTTCGGCATTATCCGCTGTCGCACGCTAAAGTGCAAGCCCTTGTTACCCCGAAACCTGCCAAAAAGGGACAGGTTTATTTTGGCAGGTTTTATCTGGGTAAACGTCGGCGGATGTCGGGAGGAAGTGGCACCGCGCGCGACCCTAAGGCTGTTGTCGGTTCCCCAGGAAACACCCTGTGGGCAAAAAATGCCAAATATGAGTACGGTTGCTAACCTAGTAACATATCAGTCTAGCAAGATAATAGACAAAGTGAAAAATATGTTCATTAACGTTGGCACACAGAAGCCCGCTAACGGGCGTTTTGATTAATTTGAAGGCGTATAGAGGCCGCAAGGAGGTCGTTTGAGGCGGTTTTGGCTGTTACCAAAAAGGTAACAGTACTCATATTTGCCATTTTTTGCCCACGGGGCCTCGAAGGGGCTGCCAAGCAGGTTCCAGGGGAGGTGGTTCGAGGGCCGCAGAGCAAAAAAACGGGGGCGCAGGTTGTCCTGCGCCCCCGTTTTCTGGGCATTGCGGTTGTTTGCCGCCGGTTGTTACGCCGCCTCGTCGAACTGCGAGTTATACAGGTCGGCGTAGAAGCCGCCCTGGGCGAGCAGCTCGTCGTGCGTGCCCTTCTCGACGATGTCGCCGTCGCGAATTACCAAGATCACGTCGGCGTTGCGGATCGTGGACAGGCGGTGCGCGATGACAAAGCTGGTACGGCCCTGCATCAGCGCATCCATGGCGCGCTGAATAAGCTCCTCGGTGCGGGTATCGACGTTGGAGGTTGCCTCGTCCAAAATCAGCGCCGGGCGGTCGGCCAAAATGGCGCGGGCGATGGTCACGAGCTGGCGCTGACCCTGCGACAGGTTAGTGCCCTCCTCGTTGATCATAAAGTCGTAGCCACCGGCGAGCGTGTGAATAAAGTGGTCGCAGCGTGCAGCGCGTGCGGCCGCTTCGACCTCGGCATCGCTCGCATCGGGACGTCCGTAGCGGATGTTCTCGCGGATAGTGCCGTTAAACAGCCAGGTATCCTGCAGCACCATGGCAAACTCGCCGCGCAGCGCCGCGCGGTCCCAGTCGCGCACGTCGACGCCCTCGACGCGCAGCGAACCGCCGTCCACGTCGTAAAAGCGCTGCAGCAGCTTAATGAGCGTGGTCTTGCCGGCGCCGGTGGGACCGACGATGGCGATGGTCTGGCCGGGCTGCGCCTCGCAGCTAAAGTCATGGATGATGGTCTTGTCGGGCGTGTAGCCAAACTTGACATGGTCGAACTCCACGTGGCCGGGGCGCTTTTCGGGAATCTGCGCGTCGGCCTTCTGTTCCTCCTCGGGCGCGGCCAGGAACTCAAAGACGCGCTCGGTGGCAGCGGCCATCGACTGCATCGTGTTGCTCACGTTGCCCAGCTGCTGCACCGGCTGCGTAAAGTTGCGCACGTACTGGATAAAGCTCTGGATGTCGCCGGGCGTGGCATTGCCGGTCAGCGCAAGTTGCGCGCCCACCACGACGACGCCCACGTAGCCCATGTTACCCACCAGGCTCATAAGCGGCATCATCAGGCCCGACAGGAACTGTGAGCGCCAGCCACTAATAAACAGGCGGTCGTTTTGGCGGTCGAACTCCTCGATCGAGGCCTCGGCGCGGTCGAACACCTGAATGACGTTCTGGCCGGCAAAATCCTCCTCGATAATGCCGTTGACGGCGCCCAGAACCTGTTGCTGCTCGCGGAAGTACGGCTGCGAGAAGTGAATCATCACCATCAAGATAATCGCGGCGGCCGGCAGCGTGAGCACGGTGACGCCGGTGAGCGGCAGGCTGATCGACAGCATCATGATGAGCACGCCGATAATCTGCGTGACCGACGTGATAAGCTGCGTCACGCTCTGGTTGAGCGACTGACCCAGCGTATCGACGTCGTTGGTGATGCGGCTGAGCACATCGCCCTTGCTGTGACCGTTGAAGTAGCTCATCGGAACGACAGCGATCTTGGCGGCGATCTCCTTGCGCATGCGATAGCAAATCTTTTGCGTGACGCCGGTCATGAGCCAGCCCTGGATCAGACTGCAGGCAGAGCTCGCCAGGTACAGGCAGAGCAAAAAGCCGAGCGTCTTGGCGATCCAGTTAAAGTCGACATCGCCGGTGCCGTTGACCTTGGCAACCAGGCCCTCGAACAGCTTGGTCGTAACCTGGCCGAGTACCTTGGGTCCCACAATGTTAAAGATGACCGAGCATACGGCAAAGGCGACGGCGACAAACACGGCAACCTTGTGCTGGCCGATATAGCCGAGCAGCTGCCTCATGGTGCCCTTAAAGTCCTTGGCCTTTTCGCCGCGACGCATGCCGCCCATGCGGCCCATGGGTCCACGCTGACGGGTGGGCTTGGGAATTTGGGTCTTGGTCTCGTCTGCCATTAGCGCTCGCCTCCTTCCATGACGGCTGCAATCTCTTCTTGGGTAAGTCCCAGCTCCTTGGCGGAAAGCTGCGACTGTGCGATTTCCAGGTACGCCGGGCAGCTGCGCAGCAGCTCCTCGTGCGTACCGGTGCCCACCACGTGGCCGTCGTCGAGCACGATGATTTGGTCGGCGTGCATGATGGTCGCGATGCGCTGGGCCACGACCACGAGCGCGGCGTCGGTGACGTTTTTGGCGAGCTCCTCGCGCAGGCGCGCGTCGGTCTTGTAGTCAAGCGCGCTAAACGAATCATCGAACACCACGACCTCGGGCTTCTTGGCCAGGGCGCGGGCGATGGCCAGACGCTGGCGCTGACCGCCCGAAACATTGGAGCCACCCTGGCTGATGGGGGAGTCGTAACCGCCCTCGCGCTCGGCGATAAAGTCCTCGGCCTGTGCGATGCGCGCGGCCTGGTGCATGTCATCATCGCTTACCATGTCGCCGGCAAACTTGAGGTTGCTCTCAACGGTGCCCGAGAACAGACGCCCCTGCTGCGGGATGTAACCAATGCGGCGGCGCAGCTCGGAAAGGGTCATGTCGCGCACGTCGATACCGTCGAGCGAAATGCTGCCGCCCGTGACGTCGTACAGGCGCGGAATCAGCTGCACGAGCGTGGACTTGCCCGAGCCCGTGGAGCCAATGATGCCGAGCATCTGACCGGCATGCGTGGTGAAGTTCACGCCGCTGATGACGTCGGCACGGGCATCGGGATACTGGAAGCTCACGTCACGGAAGGTGAGCTCACCGCGCGGCGCGCTGGCAGCAGGCAATTTGGGTGAGACAGGGTCGTTGATGCTCGTGGGACAGGTGATGACCTCTTCCACGCGCTCGGCTGCGACCTCGGCGCGGGGCAGGATGACCGAAACCATGGTGAGGATCATAAACGCCATGACGATCTGCATGGTGTAGGAGATGAACGCCATCATGTTGCCGACCTGCATCACGCCGTCGGACACGCCCTGCGCGCCAAACCAGACGATAAGCACGGTGATGCAGTTCATGACGAGCATCATGAGCGGCATCATAAAGCTCATGGCGCGGTTGGTGTAGAGCTGCGTGGTCATCAGGTCGAGCGAAGCCTTGTCAAAACGCTCGAGCTCATGCTCCTCGCGGTTGAACGAGCGGATGGGCATAAGGCCGTCGAGCAGCTCGCGGGCGGTAAGGTTCACGCGGTCCACAAAGCTCTGCATCTTTTTGAACTTGGGCATGGTGAGGCCCATGAGCACGCCGACAACGGCCGAAACCGCGATGATGGCCACAGCGATGGTCCACTCCAGGCCGGTGTGGTTGGCCAGGACGCGCATGACGGCGACGATGCCCATGACGGGGGCCATCAGACACATGCGGATAAACAGGGTTGCGGCCATCTGGATCTGCTGAATGTCGTTGGTGCAGCGGGTGATGAGCGAGGCCTGGCTAAACTTGCCCACCTCGGCCGGCGAGAAGTGCATAACCTTGTTGAAGGTCTCGCGGCGCAGGTCGCGGGCGATGGAGCAGGCGGTGCGCGACGCCACGGCACCGGTCAGGATGGTGGCGACGAGCGACACCAGGCACAGGCCAAACATCGTGGTCGCCATGCGGCTCAGGTAAGCGTTCTGCACGTCGGCGGGGTCGATGCCCTGCGCCTTGTACTCTTCTTGTACGTAGGTCACGGCGCGCTGGGTCACGATGGAGCCCGACATGGAGCCCATTTTGTCTGCCATTTGGTTGGCGCCCTCGACGAGCTTGCCCTGGTCGATTAGGCCGCCTTCAACGCCCAGGCGCAGGCTCTTCATGGTGATCTTACCGCCGTCGGCATCAATCTGCTTTTGCATGTTCTGCGCCGCTGCGGCCTTCTGCTGCATCTCGGCGAGCTGCTCGGGCGTCATCGCTGCCATTTGCTCGGGGGTGGGCATGGCCTGAGCGGCGTCGCTGTCTTTCTCGCTGGACGTGCCGGTCATGTCTCCCATGGAGTCGGCGTCGATGCCCTGGTTGAGCGAAAGGACGACGGTCTCGGGCAGGCTCATAATGTCGGTAATTTTGCCTCCATCGGCACGCTCTTCCTCGGTGCCCTTGTACGTTCGCATGCCGTTTTTGTCAGCCTTGCTAAACACGGCCTCCACAGCCTTGGCGTCCTTGGCGCTCATGAAGAGTTCGAGGTCGTCGAGCGATTCGGCGCGAATGGTGTCGGGCACGGGCGAGGCGATGCCGCCTTGCTGCACGCCCACGTCGACGATGTCGCTCATATAGGTAGGCAGCGCCAGATCGGCGTTGCAGCTGATTACGATAAGTACGATAGCTGTGAACAGTGCCAGGACGTGCTTTTTAAAGAGCTTGAGAATCCTCACTCGGCATCTCTCCTTTCTTGATTGCGGTCGATAATTTCGTTGGCACGTCTTAGAAGGCGCACCATCTCTTGGGTATCTGTTTCGCCGAGCTGCTCGAGGAAGGCCGCGGTGCGCTCCTCGAATTCCCGTCGTTTGATTTCGAGATCCTGGAATCCCTTGTCGGTCACCGTGACGTGTACGCGACGACGGTCGGTCTTTGAGTGCTCGCGCTCGACCCAGCCCTTGGCTTCGAGAGCGCGTAGGATATTGGCGATGCGGGCGCTCGAGACCCAGGCGCGATCGGCGAGTTCGCTCGGCGTGAGCGAACCGCCAGCGAGCATGAGGGCGCGCATGACGGCCATCTCGCCGCCGAGGGCTTTGTCCGCAAAGCGCGAAATGCGCTGATGCATGCTGCCGAACTCGGTAAGGAGCTGACGCCCAAGTTCACGGAAATCGGTATCTTCCACCGAAAACCCCTAACACTAGAAACTATTTTCGGTGAAAGATGATACCCCCGCACGCGCACCCTATACGGTAGATTTTGGGACATGCCTAGAAAACAACTTTTAGGCGACCTCCGTACACCGTCGGTATCAGCAAAGTTAGGGGTAGATCTCTGAGCACGTCCTAAAGCCCACTCAGAGGCACTTTACCCTGCTAAAGCTGGCATAACAGCTAGAGTGAACGTCGTACAAAGGCAAGGAAAAAACTAAACAAATCGGTGAACGGTAGTTGTTCACGCTCGCATTTCCTGCGGGTTTGTAAAAAACGCCCTTATGATATAAAAAAAGAAACATATAACAGCCCAGATGGAGAGGGTCGCTATGTTATCCTTCTCAAACGGGTGAAATCTTGGGTTTTGGGTTGCAGTTCCAAGGTGGACAAACGTTTTTCCCTGCACCAACATGTGGTGAAGAACGGAAGAAGCCGGTAGTGCAAGCCGAAAATTCAAGAATTCAATAAGCAGCGGTGTGAGAGAGCGCCGCATTACACGTAACTAGGAGCGTGGTTACACAATGCAGGAGGCATGGGAAGGCTTCAAGGAAGGCATTTGGACGGGAGAGGTTGACGTCCGAGACTTCATCCAGAAGAACTACACCCCTTACGAGGGCGACGAGTCGTTCCTCGTAGGTCCGACCGAGCGTACCAAGGAGCTGTGGGGCGAGGTTCTCGACCTGCTGCTTAAGGAGCGCGAGCAGGGTGGTGTCCTCGATATGGACACCAAGACCGTCACGGGTATCGTGAGCCACCCCGCTGGCTACATCGATAACGCCCACCGCGAGAAGGAGACCATCGTCGGCCTCCAGACCGACAAGCCGCTCAAGCGCGCTCTGCACGTCAACGGCGGTATCCGCATCGCTTGCCAGGCCGCCAGCCAGCACGGCTACAAGGTCGACGAGAACGTTGTCGAGCGCTACACCTTCGAGCGCAAGACCCACAACGCCGGCGTCTTCGATGTTTACACCCCCGAGATGCGTGCTTGCCGCTCGGCTCACATCATCACCGGTCTGCCCGATGGCTATGGCCGCGGCCGCATCATCGGCGACTACCGTCGTGTCGCCCTGTACGGTGTCGACTACCTGATTAAGGACAAGGAGGCCCAGAAGGCTTCCACCCCGACGGTCATGACCGCCGACAACATCCGCGATCGTGAGGAGCTGCAGGAGCAGATCCGCGCCCTCGGCGAGCTCAAGATGATGGCCGAGACCTATGGTTTCGACATTTCCAACCCTGCTACCAACACGCAGGAGGCCATCCAGTGGATGTACTTCGCCTACCTTGCTGCCGTCAAGGAGCAGAACGGCGCCGCTATGTCCATCGGCCGTACCTCTACGTTCATCGACATCTATGCTGAGCGCGACCTTGCCAACGGTACCTTCACCGAGGAGCAGATCCAGGAGTTCGTGGATCACTTCATCATGAAGCTCCGCATGGTCAAGTTCGCCCGTACTCCCGAGTACCAGGCCCTGTTCACCGGCGACCCGCAGTGGGTCACCGAGTCCATCGGCGGCATGGGTGTTGACGGCCGTACGCTCGTTACCAAGATGAGCTACCGCTACCTGCACACGCTCGAGAACATGGGTACCAGCCCCGAGCCCAACATGACCGTTCTGTGGTCGACCCGTCTGCCCGAGAACTTCAAGAAGTTCTGCGCCAAGACTTCCGTCGCCAGCTCCTCGATCCAGTACGAGAACGACGACCTCATGCGCGTCTATCACGGCGACGACTACGGCATTGCCTGCTGCGTGTCCTCCATGCGCATCGGCAAGGAGATGCAGTTCTTCGGCGCCCGCGCCAACCTTGCCAAGTGCCTGCTCTACGCACTCAACGGCGGTGTTGACGAGGTCTCCAAGAAGCAGGTCGGCCCCAAGTATCGCGCCGTCGAGGGCGATACGCTCGATTACGACGACGTTGTGGCCAAGTACAACGACATGATGAAGTGGCTCGCTGGCGTGTACGTCAACTCGCTGAACATCATTCACTACATGCACGACAAGTATTGCTACGAGCGCATCCAGATGGCTCTGCACGACAAGCACGTGCACCGCTGGTTCGCTACGGGCATCGCTGGCCTTTCCGTCGTGGCTGACTCCCTGTCCGCCATCAAGTACGCCAAGGTTCACCCCGTCCGTGACGAGAACGGCATCATCGTCGACTTCGAGACCGAGGGCGAGTTCCCCAAGTACGGTAACGACGACGACCGCGTCGACCAGATTGCTCACGACGTTGTGCACCAGTTCATGGAGTACATCCGCATGAACGACACCTACCGCAACTCCGTGCCCACGACCTCGGTTCTGACCATTACCTCCAACGTCGTGTACGGTAAGAAGACCGGCTCCACGCCCGACGGCCGCAAGGCTGGCCAGCCGTTCGCCCCGGGTGCTAACCCCATGCACAAGCGCGATAGCCACGGCGCCATCGCTTCGCTGTCTTCGGTTTCCAAGCTCCCGTTCCGCGATGCTCAGGACGGCATCTCCAACACCTTCTCCATCATCCCGAGTGCGCTCGGCAAGGAGGACCAGGTGTTCTTTGGCGATATCGACCTTGATCAGCTGGGCGAGTAACTATTGTTAGTGCTATACTAACAATAACGATTACTGATTAGTGCGCCGGTTTCGGCCGGCGCCTATTAATCGAAGGAGACACATTATGAAGGTTTCTGAAGTTTCCGAGACTCAGGCCGATAACCTGGTCCACATGCTCGACGCTTACGCCGAGAAGGGTGGCCACCACCTGAACATCAACGTCTTCAACCGTGAGACGCTGCTCGACGCTCAGGCTCACCCCGAGAAGTACCCGCAGCTGACCATCCGCGTTTCCGGCTATGCCGTGAACTTCCACACGCTCACCAAGGAGCAGCAGGACGAGGTCATTGCGCGTACCTTCCACGACAAGTTCTAAAGGGACTCAACTCCCGCAGGATCGCCGGGCCGCTTTGGGTTACTTTCCAAAACGTCCTCGGACATGCAAGGGGCTCCGCTGCGCGCTTCGCGCGGCGGAGCCCTTTGCGTCCTGACGCTCCTATTTGGCAAGGTGTTTTTTAGAATCCATTTTGCGCTCGGCCTCGAAGGCCTGCCTGTCCCAATCGAGCGGAAGTCCGGCCTCGACCCATGCCTCGTAGGCCCTCCTTATGGGCTTGAGCTCCCTTTGGCCCCTCTCCAGCATCGAGATGTACTTCTCGCTGGTTCCCAGTATGGACGCCGCCCTCACCTGGCTGACCCTCGCCGCGCGCCTGGCCGCCACGAGCCCTGAGGCGTCCTTGGATTGGCTACACTGATGTGGACAGTTCCGGGAGGGGCG
>ULNP01061010.1_pt1 | contig 10594 bp, 8 predicted proteins | sample 1951941 | NCBI WGS metagenome assembly ULNP01 (sample SAMEA4835579, study PRJEB28245) | human gut metagenome | biome: gut microbiome; material: fecal sample | place: Denmark | collected 2008
AAGGAATTAAAGCCTGAAATGATAGGAATCGGACCGTTTATTCCTCACAAAGACACCCCGTTTGCTAAAGAATCACCCGGAACGTTGGAGCAGACGCTGCGATTATTGTCAATTATCCGCCTGATCCACCCACATGCGCTTCTTCCGGCAACAACAGCCCTTGGAACCATAGATCCCAAGGGCAGAGAGAAGGGAATTTTGGCAGGGGCCAATGTAGTAATGCCCAACTTATCACCGGTCAATGTCCGGGATAAGTATACCCTTTATGATAATAAGATCTGTACAGGTGATGAAGCTGCTGAATGCAAAGCCTGTATGGCAGCACGTATGAAGAGCATTGGTTATGAAGTAGTGACAGACAGAGGCGATTATAAAGCATGACTGCAGTTCACTCCTGAATAACTTAAGCACCCGCAATAAGCGGAACATAAAACTGAATATAGAAAAAACTAATCGGAAAGCGGCAGATAAGGAAGCCCCTGACCGAAAAGAAAGGAAACCAATCTATGTATAATCCAAAATCATTAAAAGCAGAGGAATTTATTTCCGACGAAGAGATCAGAGAAACCCTTGCATATGCAGATGCAAACAAAGAAAATGTGGAGCTGATCGACCAGATCCTTGCGAAAGCAAAAGAATGTAAAGGACTTACCCACAGAGAAGCCTCTGTCCTTCTTGCCTGTCCCATTCCTGAGAAGATTCAGGATATGTATGATCTGGCAGCGGAGATCAAGAAAGAATTCTACGGAAACAGAATCGTTCTGTTTGCCCCTCTGTATCTTTCCAACTATTGCGTAAACGGCTGTGTGTACTGTCCGTATCATAAGAAAAATCAGCATATTGCCCGCAAAAAACTTACTCAGGAAGAAATTGTAAAAGAAGTAACTGCTCTTCAGGATATGGGACATAAACGTCTTGCTATTGAAGCCGGAGAGGATCCGATCAATAATCCCATTGAGTACATTCTGGAATGCATCCAGACAATCTACAGCATTAAACATAAGAACGGTGCCATCCGACGTGTCAATGTAAATATTGCGGCCACAACTGTGGAAAATTACAGGAAATTAAAAGATGCAGGAATCGGTACCTACATTCTTTTTCAGGAGACTTATCATAAAGAAAGTTACGAAACACTTCATCCAACAGGTCCGAAACATAACTATGCCTATCATACAGAAGCAATGGACCGCGCAATGGAAGGCGGCATTGATGATGTAGGACTGGGTGTATTATTTGGTCTTGAACTTTACAGGTATGAGTTTGCCGGGCTTCTGATGCATGCGGAACATCTTGAGGCAGTTCATGGAGTAGGTCCTCATACTATCAGTGTGCCTCGTATCAAACATGCGGATGATATTGATCCTTCTGCTTTTGATAACAGTATCAGTGATGAAATTTTTGCCAAAATCTGTGCACTGATCCGGATTGCTGTGCCATATACGGGAATGATCATTTCCACAAGAGAAAGTAAAGCAGTTCGTGAAAAAGTACTTCCTCTGGGAGTTTCTCAGATCAGCGGTGCCTCCAGGACAAGTGTTGGCGGGTATGACGTTCCTGAAACAGAAGATGAAGTGACATCTGCACAATTTGACGTCAGTGACCAGAGATCTCTGGATGAAATCGTTAACTGGCTGATGGGTATGGGAGATATCCCAAGCTTCTGTACTGCCTGTTACAGAGCAGGAAGAACAGGTGACCGTTTTATGTCTTTGTGCAAAAGTAAACAGATTTCCAACTGCTGCCATCCCAATGCGCTGATGACATTGATGGAATATCTCCAGGATTATGCAAGCCCTGAGACGAAAAAAGTCGGACTGGAGCTGATTCAAAAAGAACTGGAAAATATCCCGGGCGAAAAGATAAGGAAACTCACAGAGGAACACCTTGCAGATATTGTAAACGGACAGAGAGATTTCCGATTCTGACATTCTCTGCACTTTTAACAATCAATAACAACACCTGAAAGAAGGGATTAATATGGCAGTGACATTGAACGAAACACCTTCCGGAAACCGTCTGCATATCGGAATCTTTGGCAAAACCAACAGTGGAAAATCCTCATTTATCAATACTTTTTCCGGACAGAAAGTATCGATTGTTGCGGATGTTGCCGGAACTACCACAGATCCTGTATATAAACCAATGGAAATCTATCCTCTTGGTCCCTGTATCCTCATCGATACGGCAGGATTTGATGATGAAGGAGAACTGGGTGCATTACGAATAGAAAAAACCAGTCTGGCTGCACAGAAAACTGAACTGGCGATCATCCTTTTCTGCGAGGATGAAATGGTACAGGAATTAAAATGGTATAACTATTTTAAGAAACGGCAGACACCGGTAATTCCGGTGCTTGGTAAAGCTGATCTATATACACAGGAACAAAAAGAATATCTGATTCAGATGATTCAGAAAAATACAGGAGAAACGGTCTGTCCTGTTAGTTCTGAAACGGGAGAGGGAATTCGGAAATTAAAAGAGCTTCTGGCAGAAAAAATCCCGGAAGGCTACGGTAACAGAATGATCACCGGGAATCTGGTTTCCAAAGATGATCTGGTACTCCTTGTAATGCCACAGGATATCCAGGCACCAAAGGGACGGCTGATCCTGCCCCAGGTACAGACTCTACGAGAACTGCTGGATAAAAGATGTCTCATAATGAGTGTAACTACTGACCGGTATCCGGCTGCATTGCAGACTCTTTCCAGACCACCGAAGCTGATCATCACAGATTCTCAGGTGTTCCCATACATCTATGAGAACAAACCAAAAGAGAGCATGCTTACTTCCTTTTCTGTACTGTTTGCGGCATACAAGGGAGATCTTTCTTACTACATAGAGGGAGCAAAAGCAATTGACAGTCTGAAAGAAACTTCTCATGTACTGATTGCCGAATGCTGCACACATGTACCTCTGAAAGAGGATATTGGCAGAGTGAAAATTCCCCGGATGCTGAAAAAACGATTTGGAGAAAACCTGCAGGTAGAGCTGGTAAGCGGAACCGATTTTCCGGATGACCTTACCGGATATGATCTGATCATCCAGTGCGGAGCATGTATGTTTAACCGGAAATATGTGATGTACCGCATCGACAGGGCAAAGAAGCAACAGGTACCTGTGACCAATTACGGGATAACCATCGCACATCTTACCGGAATACTGGATCATGTGGCATTGCCGGAATGATGATTCCAATCCCGAAAAATAACAGATATTAACAAATACATTAAAGACTGCTGTACAGTTAGATTACTGTATGGCAGTTTTATTGTTATATTACAGGAAATTAATCCTGCTAATCCTGCAAGCAGGATTCTTTTTTATAAATAATTGCTTCGCAATTTGGATGAATTTCGCAAAATTTTCATGAAGATATTGACAAGCAGCCTATGTTAGTTTATACTAACTTACAGTTAGAGAAAGTTAACCATACCCAAAGTATTATCAATGCCCGATTATCAGGCAAGGGATAAATACTTTCCAATCCCCACATTAATATATCTAAAAGAACAAAAGGAGGATAATACATGAGTATTGTAATCGTAGGCGGACATGACAGAATGGTAGGACAGTATAAAAAAATCTGCAAATCTTATAAATGCAAATGTAAAGTATTTACACAGATGGAAGCCGACTTCGGAAAAAAGATAGGATGTCCGGATCTTCTGGTACTTTTTACAAATACCGTATCCCATAAGATGGTAAAATGCGCACTGGACGAGGTTGGCGCTTCTACAGATATTGTGCGCTGCCATACCAGCAGTGGAAATGCACTCAACGGTATTCTCGAAGCACGTTGTTGATAGATACTTTTCTTGTATATATTGCATAATATAGTGATAAATTAATGAAAAAAATTATTGATGTTTTAAACTGAAAAACTTTATCATTAAAAATTTCAATAAAGTTATTGACATCTAACCAAAATTAGAATACACTAACCACATGATAAAGATAATATTTATCACTTAATAAATGCAAAGGAAGGGATGAAGAAATGCCGTTATCAATGGTAAATGCCGGTGAACCTTTTACAATCAAAAGGATCGGAGGGAAAGAAGAAGTGAAGAGACATCTTGAGGAGCTCGGCTTCGTAGTAGGAGGGGTTGTCACAGTTGTTTCTGAGATTAACGGAAGCCTGATCGTTAATGTTAAAGAATCCAGGGTTGCCATTGGAAAAGATATGGCAAGCAAGATTATGGTCTGAACCATAATTTCTTCCTGAAAGAAAAATAAAATTCCAGAGCGTATGGATTATGAAAATGATTTTTCAGACACGCTCCGGGGAAAGAAGGGAAAGAAACTTGAAGACATTAAAAGAAGTTCATGTTGGAGAGACCGTTAAAGTCCAGAAGCTTACCGGTGAAGGTCCGGTCAAGAGAAGAATCATGGATATGGGAATCACTAAAGGCGTGGAAATTTATGTAAGAAAAGTTGCACCTCTGGGAGATCCTGTAGAAGTAACTGTAAGAGGATATGAATTATCCTTACGTAAAGCAGATGCCGAAATGATCGTCGTGGAATAATTTTTTTGACATCATGTTAGGTCTTTCTAACAATTAGTGCCATCTAATAGTTAATAAAAACTAAGTATTAGTGATGACTAATAACTGTTGAGTGTGATATCAACAGCAGAAAGACTGGATAAAGCGATCAAAATAAAAGAGATCAAGAAATCAGAGGAGAGAGATTATGTCAGTAAAAATTGCACTCGCAGGTAATCCGAACTGCGGTAAAACGACATTATTCAATGCACTGACCGGCTCAAATCAGTTTGTAGGTAACTGGCCAGGTGTAACTGTCGAGAAAAAAGAGGGTAAGCTGAAGGGACACAAGGATGTGATCCTCACTGACTTACCTGGTATTTATTCTTTATCACCATATACACTTGAAGAGGTAGTTGCAAGAAATTACATTCTTCAGGAAAAACCGGATGCGATCATCAATATCGTTGATGGTACCAATATTGAACGTAACCTGTATCTTACAACACAGATTCTGGAACTTGGGATTCCGGTCATCATGGCAGTCAACATGATGGATATCGTTGAGAAAAACGGTGATACAATACATATTGATAAACTGAAAAAGAAACTCGGCTGTGAAGTTGTTACTATTTCTGCTCTGAAGGGAACTGGAATCACAGAAGCTGCAAACAAGGCAGTTTCCATTGCCCAGAGCCACCGGAAAGTAACACCTGTCCATGAATTCTGCGATAAAGCAGAAGAGATCATCGGAGCAGTTGAGAATAAACTGACCGGTGTGGTACCGGAAGAACAGAAGAGATTCTTCGCAATCAAGCTTCTTGAAAGAGATGACAAGATCATTGAGCAGATGAATACATCCGTAAATGTATCTGCCGAGATCAAAGAAATGGAAAATGAGTTTGACGACGATACAGAAAGTATTATCACAAATGAGAGATATGTTTATATTTCTTCTATCATTGGTCAATGTGTGACTAAGGCAAGAAAAGATAAGCTTTCCACATCTGATAAGATCGACCGTATTGTTACCAACAGATGGCTGGCACTGCCGATCTTTGCAGTTGTAATGTTTATCGTATATTATGTATCTGTAACTACAGTTGGTGCTTTCGTAACTGACTGGACAAACGATGTTCTGTTTGGTGAGATCATTCCTCCGGCAATTGAATCAGGGCTGAATGCGATTGGCTGTGCAGCATGGTTACAGGGACTGATCCTTGACGGTATTGTAGCCGGTGTGGGAGCTGTTCTCGGTTTCGTACCTCAGATGCTTGTACTGTTTGCATTCCTTGCATTCCTTGAGTCCTGTGGTTACATGGCTCGTGTAGCATTCATCATGGACAGAATTTTCCGTAAATTCGGTCTTTCAGGTAAATCCTTCATTCCAATGCTTATCGGCAGTGGATGCGGTGTTCCAGGTGTTATGGCTTCCCGTACGATCGAGAATGACCGTGACAGAAAGATGACAATCATGACAACTACATTCGTTCCCTGCGGAGCTAAACTTCCGATCATTGCCATGATCGCAGGTGCATTCTTCGGAAACAGCGGATGGGTTGCAACAAGTTGTTACTTTGTCGGTATTGCAGCAATTATCTGCTCCGGTATCATCTTAAAGAAAACAAAAATGTTTGCCGGTGATCCGGCTCCGTTCGTTATGGAGCTTCCTGCATACCACTGGCCAACAGTCAGCAATATCTTAAGAAGTATGTGGGAAAGAGGCTGGTCCTTCATTAAGAAAGCCGGAACAATCATCCTTCTTTCAACAATCATTCTGTGGTTCTTAATGAGCTTCGGATGGGAAGGCGGAAGCTTCGGTATGGTTGAAGAACTTAACGAGAGTATCCTTTCTAAGATCGGTACAGCAATCGCATGGATCTTTGCACCTCTTGGCTGGACAAAAGCCGGCGAAGGATGGAAGATGGCAGTTGCAGCTGTTACAGGTCTGATCGCAAAAGAGAATGTAGTAGCTACATTTGGTATGCTTTATGGATTCGCAGAAGTTGCAGAAGACGGTGCTGAGATCTGGGGTAACCTGGCAGCAGCCATGACACCGATCGCAGCTTACGGCTTCCTGGTATTCAACCTTCTTTGTGCTCCTTGCTTCGCAGCTATGGGTGCGATCAAGAGAGAGATGAACAATACAAAATGGTTTTTATTTGCAATCGGATATCAGTGTGGACTTGCATATCTTGTGTCTCTGTGTATCTATCAGATCGGTACACTGGTTACAGGCGGCGGTTTCGGTATCTGGACAGTGGTTGCATTCGCAATTATCATCGGATTTTTATATCTGCTGTTCAGACCTTATAAGGAAAGCGGCAGCCTTAATGTAAAGGTAAAGGGTATGGCAAAAGCCAGATAAAACAGTAATAAGATCAGAGCCTGCGTCCCATCTGGTGGTGCGGGTTCTGATAAACAGTTAGTGGACTGCTGATTATCAGATTGCAGTATAGTGATTATATGTGTATGATAATGATATAAAGCAGGAGGTGTCATTTATGGGAACATTGATTGTAGGAGCAATTTTGATTTTGATTGTCGGACTGATCATAAGAGGAATCGTCAGAGACAAAAAAAGTGGCAAGTCATCATGTGGCGGAGACTGCAGCCACTGCAGAGGATGCCATTGAGAATCAGGCATATTACTGAAGCCTGATGCAGACAGCAGTCATATGTCAGGAAACAGAAATTAACAAGCGGAAGGATGATGTGATTTTGGGAGCAGCAGCATTACAGAGACAGGAAAATTGTGAAGAGCCCAATTACCAGAGAACCCGAATGCAGAAAGATGTTGTAATCCAGGAATTAAAGAAGCGAGGATGCAGGATTACCAAACAGAGAAGAATGCTGTTGGAAGTCATTCTTGAAAATGAGTGTTCCTGCTGTAAAGAAATCTATTACAACGCATCCCGCCTGGATCCGGGCATCGGATCAGCTACGGTGTACCGTATGGTAAACCTTTTGGAAGAAATTGGTGCGATCAGCAGAAGAAATATGTATAAAATCGTGAGAAATCCGGATTGTAAAGATGAAAGTGTATGCACCATCGAGTTGGATGATAATACAGTCCAGAAATTATCAAAAGACAGTTTTAACAATGTAGTCCTGACAGGACTGAAGGCCTGTGGATACATTGACAAACAGGAAATCGAGCGGATGTTCGTAAATTCCTGTGATTTTAAACATTGAAAACAAGTAAAAATTTAAATAGAGAACGAACTGATGACCGCCGGGAAATACTGAAGAGTATAATTTCCGGTGGCTTTCTTATATTTCTTCAGTTTTTTACTCTCTTTTGGCAATACGGTTTCCAGTAACCTTCTTAACATGTCTGAAATGAGAACATTTCTCAACAAGAAGAAAAAAGTAGAAATATAGAAATTTTGGCTGTATAATACATGAAATATAAATAAGCTGATGTCGCAATAATGCGTTTGCCCATCATATTTATCTGAAAACAGTTCATAACTGTTCAGCACCGAAAGGATGCTGAGTGGTTACAATAAATTAAAAATCACAACAGGAGGATACATCAATGATTAAATTTGACGGTAAAAAAACAGGAATCTTTGCAGCAGGAGTAGCTTTCGGTACAGCAGGTATCAAGATTCTTACAAGTAAAGATGCAAAGAAATTATACACAAACTGCACAGCAGCCGTTTTACGTGCAAAGGCATGTGTAATGAAAACAGCTTCCGCAATTCAGGAGAATGCTGAGGATATTTATGCAGAAGCACAGCAGATCAACGAAGACAGAGCAGCAGCTGAGGAAGTGGTAGAAGATACAGCTGACGAAGCAGCAGAAGAAACAGAAGAGACAACAGATTTCAAAGAAGAGACAGAAGAAACAGAAGAAGGCAGCGAGGAATAATGAAATTTGCTATTAAGCATGAAATAAAAGGACGAATTCGTATCCACCTTGCGCAGAAACACATGACCTACAGACAGGCGGATATTCTGCAGTGTTATCTGGAGAAAGAGGCAAATATCAGCAAGGCATCGGTTTATGTAAGAACTCAGGATGTCGCTGTTGTCTATACCGGCAGCAGAGATGGGCTGATTCGTTTACTGAGCAGATTTTCCTATGAAACTGCTCAGGTATCTGAATCAGCACTTGAGAATTCCGGACGTGAATTAAACGAAACCTATAAAGAAAAACTGATCAACTCTGTAGTAATGCGTACATTAAATAAAATGTTTTTGCCATACCCGGTACGTGTAGCGATCACTACAGTGAAATCAGTGAAATACATTTATCAAGGTGTACGTACTTTGATGAAGGGAAAACTGGAGGTACCTGTACTGGATGCAACAGCAATCGGTGTATCTATGCTCCGCGGTGACTTCAATACTGCAGGTTCCACCATGTTCCTGCTTGGAATCGGTGAGATCCTTGAGGAATGGACACATAAGAAATCCGTCAATGACCTTGCAAGAAGCATGTCTATCAATGCAGAGAAAGTATGGTTTGTAAACGAAGACGGACAGGAGGTTCTTATATCTGCTTCTTCTGTTAAAGCAGGTGATCTGATACGCGTACATATGGGTAATGTGATTCCGTTTGACGGAGATGTTGCAGCAGGAGAAGCAATGGTCAACCAGACTTCTCTGACAGGTGAATCTGCGCCTGTACGTAAAGCAGAAGGCAGCTTTGCCTATGCAGGAACTGTTCTGGAAGAGGGCGAACTCACTGTTAAGGTTAAAGAAGCAGCAGGTTCCAGCCGCTATGAGAAGATCGTCAACATGATCGAGGATTCTGAGAAGCTGAAATCCTCTGTGGAAAGTAATGCAGAACATCTTGCAGACAGACTTGTGCCATACACTCTTGCAGGTACAGGGATAACTTATCTGCTTACCAGAAACATGACGAAAACCCTTGCGGTACTTATGGTAGATTTCTCCTGCGCACTGAAGCTTGCCATGCCTGTTTCCGTATTATCCGCTATACGTGAGGCAAGTACTCACAGTATTACTGTAAAGGGTGGTAAATATATGGAAGCAATGGCTGATGCCACGACTATTGTATTTGACAAGACGGGTACACTTACAAAAGCAAAGCCTGTAGTTTCAGATGTGGTATCTTTCAGTGACGAGCTGAGTTCAGATGAGCTTCTGCGTATTGCAGCATGTATGGAGGAACATTTCCCTCATTCCATGGCAAGAGCAGTTGTCAATGCAGCCAAAGAGAAACATCTTGTTCATGAGGAAATGCATTCAAAAGTAGAATATATCGTAGCTCATGGTATTTCTACAACTATTGAAGGCAAAAAGGCAGTGATCGGAAGCTGGCATTTCGTAATGGAAGATGAAAAGTGTGTAATTCCGGAAGGAATGGAAGACAGATTTGAACACCTGCCATTAGAATGTTCTCACCTGTATCTTGCAATCGAAGGAAAACTTGCAGCAGTTATCTGTGTAGAAGATCCGCTTCGTGAAGAGGCTGCAGATGCAGTACGTGAATTAAAAGAAGCCGGCATTACAAAAGTCGTAATGATGACCGGTGACAGTGAACGTACAGCAGCAGCTATTGCGAAACGTGTAGGCGTAGATGAATATTACTCCGAAGTTCTGCCGGAAGATAAGGCATCTTTTGTAGAGAAAGAAAAAGAACTGGGTCATAAAGTTATTATGATCGGTGATGGGATCAATGATTCTCTGGCACTTTCTTCTGCAAGTGTGGGAATTGCTATCAGTGATGGCGCAGCTATTGCACGTGAAATCGCAGATGTTACAATTTCTGCAGATAATCTCCATGAGATTGTTACGTTAAAGAGACTGAGTACAGCGCTGATGAAGCGTATCCACAATAATTACAGAACTATTATCGGTATAAACGGCGGTCTGATCGCACTTGGAGTTACAGGTATCATTATGCCTACAACATCTGCACTGCTTCATAACATGTCAACACTGACTATCAGTTTAAGAAGTATGAGAAATCTTCTTCCAAAAGAAGAGAAAGCATAAAGATAACCATAAAAACCATATCCGGGATTTCATGATAAAGCAACAGATGCTTAGTCTCTGAAAATCCGGGATATGGTTTTTATTATGTTTTTATTTATAGCAATCCTCTAAAATAATGCATCTTAATCCAGCCC
>ULNP01000479.1_pt1 | contig 10538 bp, 17 predicted proteins | sample 1951941 | NCBI WGS metagenome assembly ULNP01 (sample SAMEA4835579, study PRJEB28245) | human gut metagenome | biome: gut microbiome; material: fecal sample | place: Denmark | collected 2008
GCTTCGGTCGAGGTGGCGTTTTTTGAGCTCCTCCTGATAGTCCGGCTGCATAGCGGCATGAGCTGTTTCGATGGATGGGTACTGCCTCGGAAAGATTTTGAGAAACATTTTTTTGTTGGTGAAAGATTTTGCGAGAATAAACATACAAATCTCCTTTTTTGACGCAAAAAGGCGGGCCTCCCAAAAATCTGGAAGTCCGCCTTAAAGCAGGATTGTAAATTGTACGAACGCAAATAGCGTCCCTGTGGATAGTATCTATCGTACGAATACTATTCTATGCCGTTTGCATAAATGGTCAAGAAAAAGAGTTTGTGCAAAAAGCGTTAATGGTTCTTGATTTTGAAAGTGGGGCGAATGCCAATAGAATTGGAAGCGTTGTAGTAGTCCGCATTACCGCCTGCGTCGACACTAGCGAAACGGGAAGCGAAATCTTCAACCTTGTTCGTCAGCCAGTACCACTGAAAGTTCTCATCCTTAGTGCCGTCGAACGCCATACGGTTTCTGCGCTTCTTCATGGGCTCCCACTGCTTCACACACAGGCTTTCGCACTCACCGTAGTAGTTCTTTCCGAAAATCTCTTTCTCGGTCGGCAGACGGAGCAGGTCACCGTTGTTAAACGGGGCCATCATAGCCTTGAGTTCTGCCGAGAAGAGATTCAGAATCTCACCATTCAGCTTTTTACGAAGGTCACTCTCTTCGTAACCTCCTTCATTGGTACTGGTGCTGTTCATCGGGTGCTCGCTAGGCAGGCAATCAACCAGACAGAAAACCATGCCGTCCTCTTCTTGCTGCACTGCCATAGCCTGTACCTTTACACCATCTGCAAGTTTGACCTCGATGACGTCTCCGACCTTAAAAGTATCAACGTCAGACTCAATCATTCCTTTTACTTTCATCTTGTTTTCCTCCATTTTTGCGGTCTTAGACAGCAGCCATCAGATTCTTGCAGACGCTTTCCCAGCAAGAAGGGTCCGCGCTGAACGCATCCGGATGTTGCCGGACCTGAACCAGATATGCCACAAAAGGCTCGGCAAACTCCTTGGCGAACGAATCCCAGATTCCAGACTGTTCCAGAACCTTGGCAAACCGCTCTTCCCATCCGGTGGGGTTTGCAAGGTAATCAATGATAACAGAATCGTCGAATTTCTCCTGAAGTTTCAACATCACGTCGAGCGAAGTGGTATCGTTGTTCCGGTCATAAACATACTGCTTGATGGCGTTGTCGTATGTCATGGACTGAAACCTCTTGTCCTTCATCACCTCAGCAGATGGGGTGTAGGTCCTCTCGATGTATGCGAGAAACTTTTCTCTCATTTCAGCCGTGACCCAGTTGGAATCAGCCTGCCTATAATCGTCAAAGAGCAGAGCAAACTCAACAGACTTGCAGTAGGTCTCTTTGTGGTCAACGATGAACGCCATGAACTCGAGACCATTCTTAATGCTGAAATGGTTTACGCCCATAGCCAGAGGGAAAGAGAAGGAACTCTGCGCGTAGAGGGCTTCGACATAATGTTCTCCCTTAGCCAAAGGAACGCGTACAAAGCGCCAAAAAGTAGTGTTTCCGAAAGTGTTGGTGACAACACCTTCCAGAACGGTATCCGAGTCATTTGCGATATAGGAATCGAAGATTCCCTTTGTGATAGTTTTGCAGTACATACAAACCTCCTATGGTTTAGAGGGTATTTTTCTTCAGAACGACGTAATGAAAGCCGATAAGCTGCTTTGGCACATCAACGGAGGACTCGTCGTCCGGGTCGTAATAACCCGTCTCGACTGAAAGCCCCATAGCTTCCATGCCGCTCGCAACCACCTCAAGCTCCTGTTTGTTGTGGGAAACGATAGTGTTTTCCACGAACTCCACAGTGTTTTCAGATTTGGATGCAAGGCGCTTGCCGTAAACGATATAATCGAAATTTTGAAGAAAAATCCCGGAAGAAAGGTCACTGAGTTGCTTTTCGGTGATGGCTTTCTGACGATTCAGATAATCATCATTCATGGATTTAACGCATGTTACATCTTCATCGACCCAAAGGATGCGTTTCGATTCATCCCCGTCAGCACGAATACCGTCAGCAATGATGGCAAGAGGCTGGTCAGTCTCCATATCATCATCACCGGCGTAAAGATGACCCATTACGATGTCGTTGGTATCGTTCGGCAGCTCGAGGCGGAACCAAGAACCGTGGCGATGGCTCTTAACGTTATCGGTCGTAAGCCAAATGCCGGGATAGGACTCTTTGGTTTCTTCACCAAGAGAAAATTCCGCATTGGCACTGTCTGCGCCAAGAACTGTTGATACGGTAAGAGAAATAGGCGGTTTCTCGTCTTTCGGCCAGAACACCTCGATAACTTTCTCGATAGGGACGACGACAGATACGGGTTTTCCGCTGAAATTAGAAGAAAGTTTCAGTTCCATGTTAATGCAATACATAATTATTTCTCCTTTTTATTTTGTGATTTGAGATTTGTTAAGCTCGGTAGATAGCGAAGATAAAGAATCGATGAAACTTTTGCCCGCAGCCATGCACTCCTCAAACGAATACTCTTCGTGAAAGATTTCATGTACGCTTTTGGCATAAGTGCTCAGATTGCGGGACAAGAAGGCTTTTGCTTTGGTTACGTCCTCAACAAAGTTTTTGTGGCTTGCCGGAAAACTGTAAGTAAAACCCTGCCTGTTTTGCTTGCAAAGGATAATAGGGTCTGAACCATTGTCGGATACAGTCCAGCCTTGTTCGTCACAAATTTCTTTGAATCGTTTACAAAGCATCTGGATTCACCTCGCTTCAATCAACTTGGCTGCAGTTGCTTCATCACAGAATTCCAGAAGCTCACGACCCGGTAAGTATCCATCTGTGCCATCGCTGTAGCTATAATCGATAAAACCGTGAGCATTGCGCTTCACGAGTTTGTCAAATGCTTCTTTGATGGTCAGTTTGCCATCGTTCACAGCGCCTGTCACAATGTCGTTGAGCTTGCCGCTCATGACGATGCCGACCGGGTCAGGATACATCATGCAATGCGCATAGCTGCGAAAATCCGCAGCGCTGACAAAATAATTTTCGTCCACTTCACAGAGGACTGGTTTTTTGAGCTTTACCATTTTCATTACTCCTTTTATTGTTTGAAAACAAAAAGCAGGCCCACCGAGATGGTGAGTCTGCTGATTGTCTTGCAGAATTGTAAATTGTACGCATTTCGGCCATAGGGCTGTTATCTATCGTACAATTTCAATTTTAGTGGAATCGCACGTTTGAGCAAGTCTGCTTGTCAGACTTTCTCAACCTCATCCGAACCATAAACAATGTTCAAATGTGAACCATTGTCCCAGTGCATCAGGAGGCTGCCGGTATCATCGACACCAACAACCGTACCTTCTGTACCAAGAGGTGGTGCCTGGATGTCATCCATTTTGACAAGCCGAATCCGCGTTCCAGCGGGGTATTCTTTGCGGATGGCTTCGACAATTTTGATATTTGGAAACATAGTATTTCTCCTTCAGTTTATTGCATTTGTTTTTTGATGATACTCCAAATACGGTCTGCGATGTTTTCGGCGGCATCGAATCGAGTGACAGATTCACCTTTCCAGGTCCCACCGTTGCCGTTGATGCCGTTGCGGAGCTTAATGCAGCTGCCGCGATTGGCTTTCCACTCATGCAGGTTCACCGAGTAATCGTCCAGCAACACAAAAGAGCTGTCGATGCACGGCGTTTTCAGGCGGTTTGCTGCGGCTCTGGCTTTGCTGCTGCCGCACGCAACGAAGATGCGGTGTTCGGAATCAATTTCCGGAAGATAAGCGTCGAGCCAGGCGTTCTTTTCATGAACTGCATATGGGTTTTCCGGCATATAGGCGGAAAGTGCATACACATCAAGTTCTGGTTTTGTGTTGCAAAGAATCTTCACGGCGTCCAAAACCGTCTGATAGGGCGGCAAATCTCTGAAATACCCCGGCTGAAGCAGGTCCTCAAAGCAGGCCGCCTGCTTCCAGACGGCGAGAGTGCCATCCATATCGACGAATAAACGTGCCTTCATATCATTTGTAGGACTCATAATTTTCCTCCTTTTTAGATGTGCAAACAAAAAAAGACAGGCCCACCAAGACGGTGAGTCTGCCATTTATTTGCAGAATTGTGAATTGTACGACCAAGTAGGCATAGGCTGTTATCTATTGTACAAATACTATTTTATGCAGCTCGCACGTTCCTACAAGTGAGATATACAAGAAAAAGCCGCCTACCCGAAGGCAGGCGGCTTAATGTGATTAAGATTAGTTGTAGTCAGACTCTGTCATGACATGGGCACGATAAGTAGTGCCAGTGGTTTCATCTTCCAGTTCCCAGCAACCAGTGAAAGCGTCACAGGGTTCGGTAAGAGCCACCTCTTCGCCCTCGCAGTCGTAGAGAATGGCTTCGGCGAAAGAATCGTCCTCCGTACCACAGCAGCGAATATCCAGGCTGAAACCGTCCGGAAACGTAGCCGTCTCACTCAACGATGCGCCCATCCCCTGCAGCTCTTTGCCGCGAAGATACTTTTCAATGGTTCTGGCACGTTTCTCGCTGATGTAAACGGTTTTTTCCAGAACGTGGGGTTCAGGAAGGACATTGACAATCATATGATATTCTGCACCCTTGTACGGCAGGACATAGTGATTGCAGAATTTGTACATTGGGCAAAATCGTAGATTTGAGCCTCATCGCTGATGATGTATCCGCCAGGGCAGGATTCGCCATCGTCATTGGAACTACCGTTGTCCTCAAGACCTCGGCTTTTGAGCTCGTTGAGGTAATCCTCACGCATAGCATCGTATGCTTCTCCGGGAGTGGAATACTGCTTTGGATTTACCTTTGTGAAAAGATGGCCCTCGTCATCGGTAAAAGTTTTTGTGATGATAAACATAATTTACACTCCTTTTTTTGTAAGTACGCAAAAAGGCGGACCTCCAGATATTGGAAGTCCGCCTTCAAGCGAAATGTGAATTGTACGAAAGGCAAAGCACCTTTTCGATTGCTGGTATCTATCGTACAATTCTAATTGTATGAGTCTCGCACGAATGTGCAATGGTCTTTAGCCAAGCATCGTCACATCACCATCAACGTACCAGATGTACTGCTTCCAGTTAGAAGCGGTCGCACCAGGGATGAGTTTCAGCGCAGAAGCTGGAGGCACGCGACTCGGCTCAAATGACATCTCGTAATGCTTTTCCAGGCCGTATTTCCGCAGAACGATACTCGGCATTACTCTGCCAAGCTCGTACCACTTGCGAGGCGGGATACGGCTGCAATGTTCGCGGTGAATTTCAGTGTATTCCTGCTGGAATTTGTGAATGGTCCGAAGCAGCTGACACATCGGGCGGGTATTAAGGATGCCAGGGTCCTTATAGCGGTATACTACAAGACGATATTTATCGTGTTCCTTGGTGGTCAGAACGACACCAAAATAGTTTTTTGCCATGATATCCTCCTCGTTTTAGTAGTTAGTACCATACTCCAGGGCGTAATCCGGACGCTGATATTCGACGACCGGCTTTTCCCAAGAGCAGATGGGTTCAGTATTGGCGCTCGGAAAATGAGAGCTGATTCCGTTGGTGGCAAGCAAAGCTGCCGTGCAATCCGCAATCTGTGCAAGAAGCTCAGGATTCCATCCAAAGGTGTCATCTCCGGTCAGCTGCTTGCACAGGACTTGTGCCGCTCGAAGAATTTCAGTGTCTTTGGATTCCTGCTGAATAGGTTTCGGTGCAGCAATTGTGACATTTCGTGCAATGACGTTTTTGGGCAATGGCTCATCGACCCATTTTCCCTCGTAAATCTCACGGGCATAGAAACCGTCTTTGTCGAATTCGTCAAGGCGAACCCAATGGTCGGATTCCCAGGTCCTTTGAGCGATTCCGTCTGGATTGATAGTAACCATCACACGTTCATCGTGTGCGTTGTTTCCCCAATGGGTTTCAGAGTCATTGCCAAACTCCTGGATGAGAAGTTTCCTTGCGAGTTCTCCATCGGTCAGTGCAGCCAATTCTTTGATTCGTTTTGTGTTCATATTTTTTCTCCTTTTTCTGTAAACAAAAAAGGCAGGCCCATCGTGGTGATGAGTCTGCCTAGTTGTATCAGTTTGTGAATTGTACGAGCGCTGAAATGCGCAGATGCTATCTATCGTACATTCACAATTTTACCGGCATCGCAAGCAGCGTCAAGCTGTAGCAGCGGCGTCAGCAGTTGCTTTTTTGGCTTCCGTGTATGCTTCGCAAGCCGCGTGATATTCACTCAGCTTAATCTGCGTAACGGTGTCTGGAACCTTGGTGCTGCGAGTTGCATATTCGCAGGAATAATATCCGTAGATATTTCCCTGCTCATCATCCCACAGCTCCGTAGTGATGCGGCCAGAACCGTTGAAGTTGGCCCACCAGAACTGGTTGGCAAGGAATTTCTTGCCGTTCACGTTCTTACAGACCTCATCTTCCCACAGGCAGTTCATGGGCGAACGCTGTTTGAAGATGACAAAACCGTGAGGGTCACGGCGTTTCATGACCTGAGATTCGTATTTGGCGAGCAGCTCTGGTGTCAATTCGACCGTCAACCGGTCATTCAAAACATACGAAAGCTTCTCATCAGGGAAATATTTGTCGAAGAACTGCTTTGCAATTTCAACGAAGTGCGCTTTTTCCTCCTTTGTCGAAAAATAATTCTTGTAGAATTCGGAACCGGGATTTACCTTAAATGCCATTTCAACCATTGCCATTACTCCTTTTCCATTTGGATAGTCCAGCCGTTCACATCGGAATAAACCGCATAGAGCAGCGTTGCGAAATTGTAGCCTCCGTCATACAGCGTATAGCGAAGGGAGATGTTCAGCGCAAGAGTCCGTTCCTTGACGACGCCATCGCAATCGAGATAGCTGAACGTCTTTGTCGGATTGGTAAGCCATGCTTCACGTTCTTCATTGAACTTATCTTCATCGTATTCCACGATTTCCTTGAAATACGAATCGAACGTGACGAGCTTGACTGACGAGAAGACATCAGCCATCATTCCGCACTTTTCAATCAGTTCATCAGGCCATTCGACCTTGATGATTGCTGCGCCGTTGTCTTTCAGCTCTTTGTGAGGGCTGAGCGAAACGTTATAGCGCTCACTGAGAAAGCCGAACAGCCAGGACCAATCGATAGTTTTCAGGAAACTGGCAGCTTCCTTGGCGTCCATGAAAATTTTGATTTCTTTACGTGCCATGATATATCTCCTCACTATATTATTCGGTGCCGAATTTAGCCCACGCTTCTTCGACACTCATGTGATAAACCGCCTTAAACTGTTCTTTGAAATACGCATTGAACAATTCCCGGTGGTGAGGGCTCATGATGACTTCAAGAGTAAAGTCGGGGTCGTCAGTAGAACTGTTGCAGTAAGATACATAGGCATGAATGGTATCGTCCGGATGCCAGTCAATGTACATGTTAATCCAATCTGCATTTTCTTCTGAGTTCAAATCAAGGCCAAATGCTTTGTCTGCATCAAACCAGATAGGAACATAGACGTTAATCCAACCGTCGTAAATAACTTCCGCTTTGCCGTCGAGCACAAACCGCATCAGCTCAGCAAAGTTCTGCACCACAATCGAATCTTGAGTGCAGAGGTCATGAACCAACTCATTGTGAGTCATTATGAAATGCCTCCTTGTTATTTGTTTTTTTGGTTTTATTATTTTTTGAAACTGTCGAAGAACCGAATCATCTCGCGGTTTACACCGACTGCTGATTCGGATTCAGGATACAGTGCTGCAAAAGCATGAACGGTTTCCTTCTTGGAAACAAACCCGTAATCGTGGTGAACGCGCTCATTTTCGAGGCACTTCTTAAATCCGAAAGTCTGTTTCTTGAGAAAATCCTTTTTCCCGGTGCAGATATAGCACGGGGGGACGAGTTTGGAATAGGTCTCAGGCTTGATGAACTCAGCATAACTGTGATTCTTCCAGCCCTTAGACATATAGTAGTTCTGAAGCAAACCTACCTGGCCCTTGTAGATGTAATACATACCGCTCTGCAGGCCCATCGCGTCGATGACGAGCTTCTTGGCTGCCTCGGGTACGTTCTCTTCCAGTTCGTCCTCTACCGGCTGCATCTTGACAGGATAGCGGAGAATAGAGCTTGCCATGCAGGCAAGGAATGCGCCAGCGCTGTCGGCTACTACAAAGACCTGATTCAAGTCACCACCGAAGTCTTCAGCGCGTTCAGCTACAGTAGCAAACGCATTGATGACATCGGTGATTTGACCGAAAACATTGGTTTCAGGAACCAGACGGTAATCCGGAACAAAGGTGAGATACCCTTCTTTGGCAAACCAGGTTGCCAGGTTTTGATTCTGTTCTTTCCGGCCAGCAATCAAGCCGCCGCCATGGATATCGATGATAATCGGATGCTTTTCGGCATCGTTATCCGGGCGATAAACGTCCATGAAAAGATTCTGCTTGCCGCAAATACCAATCTCAGTGGCAGTTATGCCTTCATGAGGCATAACAGGCTGAGACTTGATAATTTCTTCTACATGGGTGCGTTCTTTCTTGGTGGCGGCATTGATGAAATTCATGATAAAAACTTCCTTTCAAATTGATAAAAAAATAGCGGCCGCCAATCTATAAAAAAATGAGATTAGTGGCCGCTTGGGTGTTATTGGAATTCAAATGTGTATTGGGTTCCTCTTTCGGTTTTGACAAAAATTCTGCTTCCTGCAAAGCCAATAGCTTTTACTGTGCTGGTACGCAGGACGTCTTGTTGCTTTGGTGTTGTTGTTTTGAATACGAGTGGCTGCCCACTTGACAGCTCAAGAGTTCCGACCCGTCCAATGAGCGGAAGAACTCTTGCGTTGAGACTCGTGGTGCTGTGAAGCACACAACTGCTGTTAATCCGCATCATTGTCCTCCTGATATGAACTGGTCAGATATCCACATCCGGGTACTGATTCAACACATGATTGAACCTGTTATCCAGATGTTCATCGTTTTCGTCCCGCTCGGGATAATCAAACTTTCCTTCCTCTTCTGCTGCATTCCCCAAACGTTCCATGAGTGCAATGACGCTTTCGAGCCAGGCGGAAGCCTTGCCAAACGTGTCATCCTCTTTTCTCTTGGCATAGAGCATGTCAGAAACTTCTTCGAGAGCCATTTTCTGCTGGTACAAAGTATTCCAGTTGATGTGCTCTACAGCGGAACGCAGGGGAGTTAAGTGTTCTGTTTCTGTTACAGTGTTCGTTACGGTCATCTTTTTATTTCTCCTTGTAGTGTTTAGTTACGATAAACGTCAGCAAAGCACCGCAAAATTCCAACAAAAAAAGCAGACCTCCAAACGGATAGTCTGCTTCTCAGAATTGTGAAATTATAGCGTATGTGTGCTGTTATCTATCATACAATTTTTATTGTATGCGTTTCGCACGAATACGCAATAACTATTTTTTAGAATTAAGAATCGGAATTTTCCGAACTGTTGCTGTTATCATCGGAACTGGACTCAGCGTTTTCGTCCGCCGTGGAATTGTCACCAGATTCAGCGTCGGTGTTTTCTTCTGCGCTTGTATCCTGTTCGACAGTCGAATCACTGTTGACTGATGCGTATGTACCAGTCAAGATGACGGGAACTTCACCATAACCCAGATAACCGCTAATCAGGCTGCCGGAATTTTCGACTAGGTACTTGGTTTCTGTCATGTTCGGGAACAAGTAAATATCCTGAATCGTAGTGCCCTTCACATTAGCGCTGTCAAAGGTATCGTTGCACGCCGCAACAACACTATACCCGTCATAGTTCCAAACCAGATAGAAGTTCTTGCCGCCAATTTCAACATCATAATCTGCATCTCGGAAATCTTCAAAGGTACGATACTGCTTGCTGGAATTGAAAGCGACAGAATCGTTGTTTGTCCAGTAGAGACCGGACGGATTGCCAAACAAACCATACAGGAAGTTGAACTGTTCCTCTGGCTCTCCGTTGGTCGGATAGCCGTCGAATTTGTCCGGAGTGACAGACGAATAATAGAGGCCGTCAAGGAACGCATCGCCGATATTGATGCCATCATCATTGGCTGCACGACCGTCCAGCATCAAGGTCAGTGAACCGCCGTTATATCCAATCGGATAATAGTCACAGCCGTCATCCTTGCTGGCAGTGTGAATGGAAAAATCACTGATTTCCTTTTCTACGCCTTCGCCTGTGGATTCTGCATTGATTTCACCAATGACTGTATCACCGTTTTCAAGTTCGTTCAATTTCAGATATCCCTTTACAGGCAAATCCCGTACATCCTGTAATGCAACGTCCGTGATATCCAGTGTCTTGCCGGTATCAACGCTGCGCAGCGAATAGAACTTGCTGCCGTCATCGTAAGACAAAGGACTCTGCCCCATCGGAATACCGTCCGGCCAGGTAGTGTCAGGATTGTCCAGCGTGCCGGGCGTGAAATCCGGGAGATTCGACAACAAAGACCAGGCATTGATGGGTTCCGGGGTCGGTTCTGCTGTCGGTTCCGGCGTTGCTGTGACGGCAGCCTGTGCTGCTTC
>ULNP01028044.1_pt1 | contig 10516 bp, 25 predicted proteins | sample 1951941 | NCBI WGS metagenome assembly ULNP01 (sample SAMEA4835579, study PRJEB28245) | human gut metagenome | biome: gut microbiome; material: fecal sample | place: Denmark | collected 2008
CGTCTTTTTATAAATATAAGCGTAAGGAGACTTCGCAATCTGCTCAAAATCATAGCCTCTTACCTCTCCTTCACCGGAGAAATGCATCTCTAGCTCTTTCATTCCTCTACTTTTTTGAATATAACAGATTTTTTATCCGGTCTATATCTTCCACTACAGTTCCCTACTGTTCCATAATTAACACGGCAGGATACTTTCCCCCAATTTTCAAAATAGCATCCTTGACATAGTGATGCGTTATCCTCCTCACACCTCAATCGTACAAGACCATATGAAAAATCCTCACCTATCTCAAAATAAGTTTTCTTTTGCTTCTTTTGCCCACTTTTATTAATTGATGATATGGCATAATGTTTTCTGATTAATTCCGAGGATTTTTCATCATATTTCACAAAAATAATGCCTTTGTTATCACTCCTCTCATGAGAAGAACAAGGACAGATATTAGGGGGACATGGTTTAGAAGCATATTTGCCATTGTAAAATTCGCATCCACCACATTTATCACTTTCTTCAATTCTATATAAATCACCTTTATACTCAACGATATCACCAATATTCGCATCATTAGACAAAGGAACAATGCGATTAGGCAGTTTTACAAAATAAACAGGTTGACCATCACTTCTTTTTTTTGATTCACAATATCCGAAAACCTTCAAAAACTCAACACTTCCACATAACCATAAACATTGTAAGGCACAATTATTTTTGCAAACATCATTCTCATCCTTTAAGCACTGATATAAAGCACCTTTATATAAGAAAACTTCGCCTACTTTTCTTTCAGGTATGACATTATTTACCTTTTTAGTGTCAGAAGCAGCACCCTCTTTCTTTACCACTTCCTTAAAAACAACACCAGTTCCATCCGAGCGGTGAAGCATAGCACATTCACCAACAATAGGTCTAACCGCATCACAAGACTCCAAATCGCCAAAATAACAGTGCAAACAGCTATCACCTGCAACACACTCCAATTCAATCTTACCACAGGAAAAACTTTCTCCTACAGCATACTCATTTTTTAGTTTTTTCTTCTCTTCCATAAAATATAAATTTAAATTAAATACATATCCGCCATTTTTAAACTTTATACCCAAAAGGCAAGGGAACGTCATATTTTATAATAAAACCCGTGATTTGGCTTAATGGGTAAGCGAAAAACGAATATCCGAGCGCAAATATAAGAACATAAAATAGAAAAACAAGAAAATAACACCATTTTAACAGAAAATATATACGAGAAACAAGCGAAGACGGAAATCACCGCTTCGAAAAAGAAACAGAAGATTCCCAGTCATATGCAACAAACAAAATCAATAAAACTAATTTTAAAACCATCAAATTAAATGAAATCCAAATGAATCAGAACTTAATAGACCTGTGCTAAGTCTAGAAAAATAAAAAAAATAAAAAAAAATTGTGCGGAGGCGGGGTTCTAGACGGCATGGCAAAAGCGGGGAGGGGTATGCAGCAGGGTAGGCATGGGATTAGCAGGATATAAAAAAGGTTTTCGAATAAGCAGAGAAGCTATTATTAATCCTTCTGCTTGATTTTAAGCGTTCAAACGATTAATATATCTTATCTAAGATTTAGCGCCCTTATACAGCCTTATAATGCGTCTAATACGATGGTTTGGTGTTTTGGAGAGATCGATTTTTTGTGCTAGATCCATTTTTAATGGCTAAATGTACATTTTATGCTAAAACATAACGCTTGCTTGCGAGAGCGAAAGCGAGCGCAATATTTCTATTAATCTTCCTCCTCCTCTCTTCATCTGCTTCTTTTTTTCCTTTGTTTATTTGTCCTTTTTCTCGACAATCCCTTAACAATAATTAAGTTAATGTTTTTAGCATTTGCCTTATTTAATAAGGTATTAATCTTTAGGTATATACTCTTTATATACTGACACATGTATATACACTATATGTTATATATATAATTATATATCATATATCAATGTCTATATAATATATATACTCATTATATTCGTATATATATTATCTATACATTAGATATATGCTATTTTGTATGTATAATATAATACGTAGTTATCATGTTGCGATATTTCAGTTAATTACGGTAAAATCGTAGTTATGTATATTAATCTAATGAGGCATGTGTTTTTCTATTATAAACGTTCGTTAATATATCATGTGCTTTTGTACAAGTTATGGATATAAGCCGTATATTTGCAACGTCATCAAGAGAGAGAGACAGATGTTGAAAATGTTAAAATATTGAAATATTGGTATTAGCTCTTATCCTTGGTTAGCTAGCTGTTGTGTGCGTGCTTAAACACGATATAATCGTAAAATGACGGTACAATAATCACATCTCTTTTATTCCTTATATACAGCTTATCAGCTACATTGGTTAATATCATAATAGTCGTTCTTATCGTATTGGAGCAGGTGGCGAAATTGATGCATAATAGCATCCTTAGTAGATGTAAATCCTGTAGAGTCAAACAGTACATATGACTATAAATATATTGCTATAAATACCCGAAATAGACCGACAAAGTAGGGGATATAGAGTACTTGGAATCGCCTGTTTAGGCGGGTATAATATAAACACTATCCTATAAAAAAGTCACCGCAAATAATCGTCTTTGAGCAGTAAGCATACGAGCTAGGCGTTCGTACTGACTTAGTAGCATGAATAACAGTAATGTGATATAGGATAGTTGCTATAATGTAGCCATCGACTGTTCCAAGCCAGTTAAATACAGAGGATAGCAATTGATAACTAATAACTAAAACATAAGATTATGAAAAAGAATCAGAACAACACGTACCGTGACTAGATTGTAACGGTAAAGATACAGGAATCCGCTACTACGCTTCGAACAAGAAGGAAGCTATGAATAAGTTTAAAGAGGACACTCCGAATTACAGAAAGTACGGCTACTTCGGAAAACTTAGCAGGTGGTACGAAGGAGGAGTTTACGGTTCAACAGGTATTAACTATTAAAACATAAAGCCATGAACGGGATTAAAGTTCTTCAAATTCAGAGAATAGAAAAAGAAATGAGAATGAGATTAGCAGTAACTATTCAAAAATGCAACACATTGAGAGGATTAGTGGTGAATGGAGATATTAGTATCCCTGCTGCAAAACATGCAATCAACAATGGTTTAGGACAAGAGCTTTGCTTTCGTTATGCAAGGTTATGCAAGTTCATCCGATTCTACGATAACGGTATTGAATTTCCACAGATGGATAATATTAAGGGAGAATACAATAAAAATATAGACTTTTTCTTTTAATATGATTAACGAAAGAATCAAGCGAATTTTGCTTTTATTAGATGAAAAGCAAATCAGAAGGATTAAGCGAACAGATAAGGAATATGTTTATCTGTTCGCTTGTTGTTTGGATAAAGATGAGAATGTTACTGTTACTGTTAAATGCAGTAATAATTATGAGAGAGTATTGCTCAATCAATACGAAGTAATCCTATATTCGGAAGTTGTAAAACAAGGTTTGAAAACATTGAAATTATAAATAGGAGGAAAAAACATGTATAAAGTTGTAATAACCACCCAAGATGGCAGGACAATATATTGTAAGGCAAAAAACACAAGAACCATTATTTTCGCACAGCTGCCTTATTCTTTTATCGTTAAACATAACGACCATCCGTTTTTAGGTCAATTCTATTACGGTGAGAAAGGTATTAATCCTTATTCTGAGGCATATGTAAGGATTCAGCAATTAGAGAAACAACACCTTCTTTCTAGCGTTACAAATCTTCTTGGAGCTAAGGTCGAGTATTATCCGATGGATGGTCGGAGTAAAAAAGCTAAAAAACTTCCGTATTTTAATCTTGATATGTGTATTTAATCAATAACTTTAAGCTGTGTAAGTTATGAAAGAATATAGAGTAAGAATAGTAAAATGCAATGATCGTGGAATCATAGCAAGCAAAGAAGTTATCATAATCAATAAATCTAAGAAACAAAGAACGGCTAAGGTTTTTTACGGAACAATAGATGAAGTATATGTAATAGCAAAAAGATACAAACCTGTCACAGGATTTATTAGAAGTATATCAATCGCTTAAAAATAATAAAGATATGAAAATAATTAACTGTAATGATCTAGTAGATTTTGTAATGAATAATGACTTTGCTTTTGTTTACGGAGCTGGTATAATGTACGCTAACGACGTCGAGGTAAGGGAGTGGATAGCAGGCATTGTAAATAAGGATGGCAAAGAGATTGCGGAAGTGGAAGATTTGGAAGAAGAAGGTTGTGGATGTGAAGAGCTCTCTGAAGAAAAAGAGAATGGATGTGTAATTTACAAAGTTTGGAATACTAATGAGGAGCCATTATACATTGCGTATTACTTTTGATGCTAAATAATTATTAATCAATAAACTATAAAACTATGAACAATAACAGTTTAAGAAGCCCTAAACATAAGTTTTCATCACAAATTTGTTTTGACAAACCTTTGGAAGGCGTAGGTAGTACAATTACGTTAACATCTGATGATATGAGCGAGCTTAAGCATCTGTCAGTTTTAGCTGCACAAGGTTGTCCAGCACACGTAACAATAAAGGAAAATAAGGCGCTATATCCGTCGTTTGAATGGAGTATAGCGGATGAATATAATTTAAATAAATAACAACATAAATAATAAAGATTATGAAAACGATTACATTAAAAGCTAAGTTCAAAATTGGAAGCAGAATCAAATCTATTAAGGTAGACCTAGAATACCGGAAGGATAAATATCCATGTTTTGGTGAACTAGTTGATGAATTATATTGCACTAATTCTCCAAAATTAAATGAAATGTTCGAGAACGGGAACTTAATCGGAGTAGAACAAATATTAAAATAAGGAATAGAAGCTAGCAGAATGGATGAAAACATTCGAGCAAACAAAAGGATTGGTGATAAAGAAAATAATTAACGTAAGCATGTAAGATGATGAAGACAATAAGATTTAAACAAAGATTTACAGCAGTATTTAGAGAATTACATGTAAATAACAATCATGTAGATTATAATTTACAGATTGAATCAACATCAAGAAATGGTGCAATACAACAGGCTAGAAAGCATGCAAAGAGAAGCGGAGATACTTTCATCGAATTAATATAATAAAGAATATAGTACTAATATCAGCAGTACGTACAAGTGTTTGAAAAATAACAATTTTAAATTAAAATTATGGAAAAGCAAAGAACAGTAGTTGAAAAAGTAGCGAAGATGAAAGAACTTGGTATCTTCGATAAATGGGTAGCCAATACAGATAAGCGTACAAAGGAATGTGAAATCTATGTACGTAACGTACAAAGAAGGAATGAGTTGTTAATAAAATATAAATACCTATCTAATATGATAGAATCCTCATTCCTATTCGCAGATACTCAGGAGAAGCAAGATTTTTGGAACAATATAGTAGATGAATTAAGAAGCGAAATATAAATATGAAAGTAGCAGTAATAATGAGACATTGCATAACAAATCATGAAGCTAAAGTTATGCTTGAAGTAGACGCACCATCATTTAGAGCTTTTCTTACAAATGAAGAAACACTATTGAAAGTATTATAAGAATAGATACAGGTCATATTATAAAGGGAATAATGAAATGCTTAAATATATTGAATAACATGAAAACATATTATATATTTTTATTTTGCGTATATCTTCTTTTATCCTCATGTTCAAGCGTAACGAACAATTCGGTGCTAGAATACGAAGTAATAGAGATTGAAAATTGTGAGTATATCTTAGTTAAATCAAAAACATATGGAATTGGTTTATATGTAACATCGATTACTCATAAAGGGAATTGTAAATATTGTAGTGAACGAAATAGTATGAAACGATGACAACAAGTGAATGGAGAAACATGATAATAGGTTTAATATCACTTATTGCAGTTTTATTGAGTCTATATTTTATAGGAAATGTTATTATTTAAAAGGAAATTGACATATGAAAAGTAATAGAAAAAGAACAGTATTATCTAATAAATTAGAGCTTGTTTGTAGTGCGATGAATAATAAAGTATATTATTCGCTCATTGAACAAAAGAGAATTAATCATCGCAAAGAAGTGATGAGTCAATTAAATTAACATACCGAGGAATATCTCGGTATGATATATTAAATGATTAATAAATATAAAAACAATAATTATGAAAGCAACAGATTATAAAAATAGCGGATATACTCATGTTTTAGTAGAAATCAATAACTTTGCGAATGAACCTTCAATTGCAAAAGCTTTTAAAAATTATAAGGACATGAGAAGATATAGAGATAATATGAATTTGCAAGAATATTTTTCTAATATATCATGCATCATGACTGTTAATCAAGCAATAAAGAAAGGGTATTAGTATGAAAGCAGTATATATTCGTTGCTCAACAGATAAACAGGATTTTTGTCAGCAACAGCATTGTATAAATCAATATTTAGAACGAATAAATGAACCGACCGATTTATATACAATTCAGGAAAAAGTATCAGGAACGGTTAAACATACAAAGAGAAAACTACATGAACTATTAGAACTTTGCGAGAAAGGTTCTACTATCTATATATCAGAGCTTTCCCGTCTAGGAAGAAGCATGAATGATTTATTTTCTATAGTAAGTTATGCAGGAGAAAAAGAAATTACTTTAATCCAATGCAAGGATGGAACGACTATAGAAAATAAATCAATAGGCGGAAAAGCATTATTATTTGCATTATCTTTAGCGGCAGAAATAGAAGTAGAGAACAACAGTCAAAGAACGAAAATGGGAATTGCTGCTAGAAAAGCTAGGAATGAGGCTGTAGGCGGAACGGATGAATTGTGGGGAAAGAATACAGGAGCTAATAGAGTAGAAGTAATGGAAAAGATGAGAATTGTTTCTGTGGATAAAAAGAAAGAAAACGCACGCAAGAATCCTAATAACATCCACTTTTGGACTTTTATTCAAAAATGGATGAGGAATAATCCCGAACCGAAATCTTGCGAAACGTGGCAGATAATAGCTGATGAATTGAATGAATTTAAATTCAAGACATCAACAGGTCTAGAATATAATGCAAGTCGTGCAGCAGCAATGTATCGTAATTTAAAAAAGATAATGCAATGAATATAGATGAAGCAATAGTAGCGATGGATAACGGAAAAGAAGTGACGCATGAATGTTTGCGTAATACAGTAACCAAATCCCTTCGATATGTAAACGGAGCATTTATTGATAAAGAAGGCTATATATTGAATTCATTTAGTGTATATCTCACATTAATATCTGCACGCTTTAACGAAGGATGGGAAATTATAAACGAAAAAGAAACATAATGGAAGAATTAATTATTAAGTATTTCAAGACGAAATACCCCGATGAAAGGTATGTATATAAGACATGTTTTGTAATTCAAGATATGTTTGGAGTTAAAGGGAATAATCTTTATGTCGTTGAATTTATAGACACAAAGATGAAGTATCCTAAAACATTGGAGTTAAGAATCAAAGAAAGTGAATTATTAAATATTTGAGTTATGGAAAGCAAAGAGGATATTATTAGAAAATATATCAAAGGAATAATTTCTATTGAAAGTAATGGGAAATAAAGATGAAGATACTTTTACTTGTAGTAAATATTCTTTTTATGATAGTGATATGTGTCCTCTTATGACAAAATACTTTTTAGGACACTGCGATCATATTTTCAGACCTGATGAAAAAGAAGTTTATTTTATTGAATGTAAATAATAAAGTTATGATACCCTTAATAATTTTGATTGTATTAAGAACTATTAAATTAACATTGGCAGCATGGTTAAATGGAGAAGAAGTAGAAGTTAGCTTCCTTGCCAATCTTTTCAAATTGGTGGTAGATGGTTTATTAATTTGGTGGTTAGTAGAATCATTTAAATCTTAGAACTATGACATACAAAAAGTTTTTAGAGCAAACAGAAAAAGCTAAAACGGAATTTATAAAAAGAATCCGTCAGTATGAAGATGTTACAAGCAAAGAAATTGATAACATCAGAATAAGTTGGGATTATATTCGCATATCGCTTTATTTGCAAACAGAAGAAAGTGAATTTGAGCATGTATGGGAGTATGATTGCACAAAAGATGAATTGTTTAGTTTGTGGTTTGATGTAAAATAAAAGTAATTATATAAAAGATGTGGATAAGAATACAGAATCAACGATTGAAAGACGCAAGTATCAAAGAGTACAAAGGACGCGGAAATAGTGTATCAAGTGGTAAATACTGCATTGAAATGAAGTACGGAAACGGAATAAGGTATTATAGCGAGTTATCCAGTACACAATTAACTAATAATACGAAAGGAGGATGATATGCCATTTTTAATAGCTCTTATGTGTTGGGGAGCATACACAATACTTACAGGTCTTACTAAAAAGTAATATTAACATTTTAAAACAATTAAGAATATGTGGATTAGAATTCAAGATCAAAGATTAAAAGATTCTCAAATTGTAGAATACAAGGGAAGAAGCAAGGGTATGGCAAGCGGTTTATATACCATTGAAATAAAATATGGTAGAGGCTTAAAGTATTTCAAATATGCGTCTGAAGAAGAATATGAAAAGACGTTATCTAGATTAGATGAAGTTCTTAAAGTACAAGATATATAATTTGAAAGAATATTGGGACTATATAAAGGAATTATGGAGACCTATAAGTAAAAAACGTTAAAATAATAAGGAGTAAATTATGAAAAGTGGAGTCGAAATTATAGCAGAAGAACGTAAAAGACAAATTGAAGTTGAAGGGTGGACACTGGAACATGATGATGAACATCGTTGTGGAGAATTGTCTGATGCAGCAGTTTGTTATGCCACCAGAGGTTACTGGCGTAATTATCAACGTAATCCAGCTTATAGCATGATATGGCCTTTTAGCGTAGATTGGTGGAAACCAATGGCAGATGATTTATTAGGGGAGGAATACATTGATGGTCGTATAAAAGAGCTTGCAAAAGCAGGTGCACTCATTGCTGCCGAGATTGATAGATTGCAAAGGATTAAATAACTCTCAAAACAAGAATAGATATGAAGATAATAGCAAAACAAGGTTCAGCGCTTGAGAAGCTACTGAAACAAATGAATGAACGGCTTCTGCGTGAACAAGACGAAGCTAAAGATATGATTCAGGAATATTGTGGTTCAAGACCGGATAGTCTCGGATATGGATGGGTGTTTGGAATAACTGCTGAGTGGCTTTATACTCTTATTGGATTTGATGATAAAGAATTTGTTCCTGAAAAACTGATTCCGAATAATGATGACAAGAAGCATCCTTGTTGGAAAATCAATAAACGAAAGAAGGAAGGTCGTGAATTTATTGATAAATGGTGCAGAAAGTTTCGAGGTATAGATGGTAGACCTCTTAATAAATTTGGGATTCCGGTAATGCACGAAGAAACAGGACGCTATTTCCATTGGCTCCCACTTGAAAAAGATGGTGTTTATTACGTTTCAGTAGGTTCTTCCATTCTTGAATGTATGCCATCGGCAAAAAGTGAGCAGTTTGAGATAGAGGTTTAACGTATAACAATATAATTATGAAACAAGAATCAAGCGCAATCAATCCGTATAACGGAATATTTGGGCAACAAGGTTGGATTTGTCCGAAGTGTGGAAGGGTATATTCGCCATATACTCAAATGTGTTTGTATTGTCAGCCGAATAATACAAGAAGATCTTCTAATCTTAGCGACCTTTCTAACAAGAATGTCAGCGAAGAAGAACTAAGAGAAAATCGTAAAACCAAATAAGATATGAAACAGACATTAGAAGAAGTTGCAAAAGAATATGCAAACGAAAACGCTGGATTCCAGAAGAGCTACATGATTCATAGATTCCTGATTATATGGAACATTTTGTCAAGCACTTTCTTGCTGGTGCAGAGTGGCAGGGAAAGCAATGTAAAGATGCTTTCTTCATTTTTTTTCAGATCACACTGTAAATATGCGGTAACCGAATTTAACTGTCACATGTATAGAGAGGACGTTGCTTGCTGTATAGAAAACTGTGACCTATTCAAGCAATTTACCTTAGGCGAAGGGTAGAGTATATTTTGATTAACCACTTTAATAATATATAATCATGACAGAAACAATAAAAGGCTTTAAGGGATTCGATAATGACCTTAAATGCAGGGGATATCAATACGAAGTAGGACAATATTTTCAGGAAGAAGGGAAGATTGAAGCCTGTTCGAAAGGTTTCCATTTTTGTGAGAATCCATTTGATGTATTTTCTTATTATCCTCCATTTACCGAGAATGGAATAAATAGATATTGTGTGGTAGAAGGAGGCGGAAGTATTGATAAAGATAGTGACGATACGAAAATAGCTTGTTCTAAGCTCCACATATCTGCTGAAATAGGGTTAAAAGGTCTTGTAGAGGCTGGAATAAAGTTTATACTTGACAAAGTTAATTGGAAGGATTGCAAAGAATCCAACACCGGAAACCGATCGGCAGCAACCAACACCGGAGACTACTCGGCAGCA
>ULNP01021806.1_pt1 | contig 10417 bp, 7 predicted proteins | sample 1951941 | NCBI WGS metagenome assembly ULNP01 (sample SAMEA4835579, study PRJEB28245) | human gut metagenome | biome: gut microbiome; material: fecal sample | place: Denmark | collected 2008
TTGAACTTCTGGTAAAGGATCTGGAGCGCTACAAAAAGAACGGATATCAGGTGATCCTGCTGTCGGGATCGAGAACGCGTGCAAAGCGTCTGGCGGATGATCTGATGGCGGAGGGGCTGAACGCTTTTTATTCGGAAGACTACGATCACGAGGTAAAGCCCGGCGAGATCATGACGGGTTACGGCAAGATAAAAAAAGGATATGAGTATCCGATGCTGAAGTTTGTTGTGATCTCCGAGAGCGATATTTTCGGCGGCGAGAAGAAGAAAAAGAAGCGCAAGCGCATCTATGAGGGAGAGAAGATCGCAAGCTTTACGGATTTGAACATTGGCGACTACGTGGTGCATGAGAGCCATGGACTCGGCATCTACCGCGGCATTGAGAAGATCGAGGTGGATAAGACCGAGAAGGATTACATCAAGATCGAGTATGCAGGCGGGGGTAATCTCTACATTCTGGCGACACAGCTGGAGCAGATCCAGAAATATGCAGGCGCGGGGGCGAAAAAGCCGAAGTTAAACAAGCTTGGCGGACAGGAGTGGAACAAGACCAAGTCGAGGGTCAAGGGGGCGGTCAGGGAGATCGCCGAAGACCTCGTGAAGCTTTACGCAGTGCGCCAGAATGACCAGGGATTTGCGTTCGGACCGGACACCGTGTGGCAGAAGGAGTTCGAGGAGATGTTCCCGTTTGAGGAGACGGAAGACCAGGATCTTGCCATCGCAGCGACCAAGGCCGACATGGAGAGCACGAAGATTATGGATCGTCTGATCTGCGGCGACGTCGGATACGGAAAGACGGAAATTGCGATCCGTGCGGCGTTTAAGGCGGTGCAGGATGGCAAGCAGGTGGCATTTCTGGTGCCGACGACGATCCTCGCCCAGCAGCATTACAACAACTTTGTGCAGCGCATGAAAGATTTTCCAGTCAACATTGATCTGCTCTGCCGGTTCAGGAGCAGCGCGGAACAGAAAAAGACGATCGAAAAGCTGAAAAAGGGGCAGGTGGACATCATCATCGGCACGCACCGGCTGCTGTCCAAAGATGTGGTCTACAAGGATCTGGGACTTTTAATCATCGACGAGGAGCAGCGTTTTGGCGTGGCGCACAAGGAGAAAATCAAGCAGCTGAAGACCAACATCGATGTTCTCACACTGACCGCGACGCCGATTCCGCGGACGCTGCACATGAGCCTCATCGGCATCCGGGATATGAGTGTGCTGGAAGAGCCGCCGATGGACCGTGTGCCCATCCAGACATACGTGATGGAGTACAATGAGGAACTGGTGAGGGAGGCAATCTCCAGGGAACTGGCGCGCGGCGGGCAGGCGTATTTTGTATACAACAGAGTGCGCGAGATCGCCGATGTTGCGACGAAGATTGCGGAGCTTGTGCCGGAGGCGAACGTGGCATATGCGCACGGACAGATGAAGGAAACCGAACTGGAAAATATCATGTACCGGTTTATCAACGGCGAGATCGATGTGCTTGTATCCACGACGATCATTGAGACGGGACTGGATATTTCAAACGTGAATACGATGATTATCCACGATGCGGACAATATGGGTCTTTCCCAGCTGTATCAGCTCCGCGGGCGTGTGGGCAGATCGAACCGCACGGCGTATGCGTTTTTGATGTATAAGCGGGATAAGATGTTAAAGGAGGTCGCGGAGAAGCGGCTTGCCGCAATCAAAGAGTACACGGAGCTTGGAAGTGGCTTTAAGATTGCCATGCGTGATCTCGAAATCCGCGGAGCGGGCAGCCTGCTCGGTGAGCGGCAGCACGGTCACATGGAAGCGGTTGGCTATGATCTGTACTGCAAGATGCTAAACGAAGCGGTCAAGGAAGCGAAGGGCATCGCGGTGGAGGAAAGCTTTGACACGTCGATTGATATTGTGATCGACGCTTATATCCCGATGGGTTATATTCCGAACGAACTGCAGAAACTGGACATCTACAAACGCATCGCAGATATTGAGACGCAGGAGGAGACGGAGGAGATGACGGAGGAACTGATCGACCGTTTCGGAGATCCGCCGAAGTCTGTGGAAAATCTGCTTTACATTGCAAAAATCAAATCAATGGCGCACCGGCTTTATTTTACGGAAGTGGCGCAGAAGGGTGAGAGTGTCCGTTTTACTCTCTATGAGAAAGCACGGATTGATGTGGCGAAGATTCCGGAACTGGTGGCTGCATACGGTCAGAAGGTGACGTTTACCGCTGATCCGAAAAACCCGTATTTCACATATCACCTGAAAAAGAATTCGAGGGACAAGAATGTGGACATCAAATCGGTGGTGGAGCAGTTCCTTAGCGATGCCGGAGGACTTATGACGGAGCGGGAAGCACCAAAGGAAGGGTAAAAAGGTGTAGAAAGCCAATTTTCGGGCACCGGTGGACCGGCTCTCCGGCGTCGGAAAAGCTTGAAAAAAGTATGAAAAATATTGCGACCCGGAGAAAATTGCACTATAATAGAGCAAGACTGCCATGGCAAGCTGTCATGGCATATATCAGGAGGAACCTATGAGAGCAAAGAGATGGAGCGCACTGCTTCTTAGCGGTGTTATGGCAGCATCCATGTTAACAGGATGTGGAATGAATAAAAATGAGACAGTGGCAACTTTTGATGAGACGGAAGTGCCGCTTGGAGTAGCAAATTTTGCAGCGAGATTTCTGCAGGCAACATATGATGATTTTTATGTGGCATATTTTGGCGAGGACGTATGGTCATCCGATCTGTACAACAACGGCACCACGATGCAGGACAATATCAAGGACAGCGTGATGCAGTCACTGTTCGATATGTATACACTGGAAGCGCACATGGCAGAGTACGATGTGGAGCTGACGGAGGATGACAAGGCGGAGATCGCAGACACAGCGGCTGCGTTTATTGCAGACAACAGCAAGGATGCATTGGATGCACTTGGTGCAGATGAAGAGACTGTGGAGCGTTATCTGACACTGGCGACGATCCAGAACCGGATGCACACGGCGATCATTGCGGATGCCGATACCAATGTGACGGATGAGGAAGCCAACACAAGCTCCTACAGCTATGTCAAGGTGTCCAAGCAGTCCCATACGGATGAGGATGGCAATACCGTGGAGTACACCGACACCGAGCTCACACTGCTCGGCAAGACGGTCGGTATGTTTGACATGGACGCCAAGGCGGGCACGCTGGAGGATGCGGCAGAGCAGTATGACTATACGGTGAGCAGCGGAACGTTTACCGCGGATGACAGCACACTCGATGAGGCGGTTCTTACGGCACTGCAGGGACTGGACGAAGGGGAGGTGTCGGATGTCATCGACACAGATACCGATTACTATGTAGTTCGTCTGGATGAGAAGACGGATGCGGATGCAACCGAGACGACCAGACAGAACATTATCAGCCAGCGCCAGAGCGATCTGTACGACGAGACGCTCAAAGGCTGGGAAGATGAGCACGACTGGACCGTGAAGGATTCCGTGTGGGCGAAGGTAACATTTGACAACCTGTTCACCACAACAGTGCAGGATACGGAGACCGAGACCGTCACGGAGAGTGCGACGGAATAGAAGAAAAGCTGCGGTAATGTCTGACATTACCGCAGCTTTTCGTTCTTTACGAGCATCTCTTCGATGATGCCCTGGCAGTGGGCACCGATTTTCTTCTTTGTCTCTTTATCCAGCTCGTTCGGATAGATCGGCTTGCCGTACTCTAAGATGACGTGCGTTGCTTTTACCTTCGGAAAATGATTCTCTAAAATATCGGCGGAACCGGTGATTGCCATAGGGACGATCGCACACCCAGTCTTCTCTGCCATCTTGAAACTTCCCTCCTTAAAAGGAAGCATCAGGTCGTCGGTTTTGTTGCGCGTTCCCTCCGGAAAAATGCACATCGAGATGCCGTTCTTGATGTGATCGATGCCGGCAAGAATGGTCTTTAAGGCTTCCTTGACGTCATCACGGTTGATGAACAGGCAGTAGAGACGCTTCATCCACAGGGAAAGAAGCGGAACTTTTGCCATGTCATTCTTGGCGACGTAGCCGGTCAGACCCGGGCATCTGGCATAGGTGATGATAATGTCGAAGTAGCTTTTGTGATTGCCGATATACAGAACGGCTTCGTCCTTTGGTACATTTTCTTCACCGATAACGGTGACTTTGGTTCCGCAGATGAACAGAATGACGCGAAACGCCCACTGTACCATGCGCAGCTGGCTGATGTCGGCAGCCTTACGGTTGAACTTGCTGATGATCCATTCGATTCCGAGGACGGGAATTCCGATGATCAGATAAAGAATGGCAAACAGCAGAGCAAGGATGGCTCGTAACATAAGAAGATCCTTTCCGGGCAAGCGCCCCGTAGATTTTTACATAGTTTTTATTATAAAGCCTGAAAAGAGGAAACACAAGACGCGGAAAAGAGAATTCGCAGGCATATTTAAAAAAGACGCGGCATATACTTTGGATAGAACCGAAAATTTGGGGGACTGTCAGATGTTTTGGTATGGGAAGAGATGGAAGAAGGGGTGTCTGGTCTTTTTGGCAGCGGCGGCCCTGCTTGCTGCCGGGTGCAGCATTGAAACGACAAACGGAGCGAAGGTTGCCGATCTTGACTATGAGATTGTGGAGGAGGCGCAGATACCGGAGGAAGTGAAGGCTGTGATAGAGGAAAAAAAGGCGGCTGATTTTAAAACGACCTATGAACTCGACGGAGATCTGTACATAGTGCGCGGGTATGGAGAACAGGAGACGGGAGGCTACAGCATCTGCATCCGGGATCTGTATCTGACGTCGAATGCGATTCTGTTCGATACGGAACTTGTGGGACCGAGAAAGGGAGAACAGGTAAGCAGCGGACCGAGTTATCCTTATATTGTAATAAAAACCGAAAAACGTGACGAAAGTACCATATTTGAGTGAATTTTCTTAATATTTTTAAAAAATTCTCTGGTTTGTTTGACAAAAATTTAGTGCAGTGATAAACTAAAGCGGAATGGTATTCGGTGTTAGGACGATAAGAAGCCGGAACAGGGAGGTAGACAATGCAACAGGCAGACATCCATAAGGTACGCGCTTCCGTGTATCAGCAGTGCGGACGGAAGGTACTGATTCAGCTTGACAGAGGACGCAACAAGGTCGACATCCAGGAAGGAGTCATTCAGAACGCATATCCGAGTGTTTTTACAATACTGGTGAATGACGAGCAGGAAGAAAATCCGCCTCAGTTACTTTCATTCAGTTATTCGGATATCATTACAAGAGATATTCGGATGAAATTATGTTAACATAAGGTATCAGGTATAATATTCCCCGTATTCGAATAAGATGTTTCAAAGATTCGGATATGGGGGATATTTTTTTGGAACTCGAAAAAGTAAAGATACATAGAATACAGCAGAATGGCACGGCGGTCAGCCAGATCACGCTGGATGATGACTATAATGTCCCGGACTACCGGCCGGACATCATGAAGGTTTTGAAAGAAAATGGCGAACTGCGGTTTGACGAGGTGAAGGCGGCAAACAAGGCGGTGTGGGTAAAAGGAAGCCTGGTGTTTCACATTCTTTACCGGTGTGAGCAGAGCGATGGAAAAATCAGCTGCCTCAAAGGAGAGATTCCGTTTCAGGAGAAACTCAATATAGACGGGCTGCAGGAGAACGGGGAGGTACATGCCGCCGGAGAGATCGAGGATCTGACAGTCGGCGTAATCAATTCGAGAAAATTGAGCATCCGTGCAGTGGTTGTGCTGCGTGCCTCGGCGGAGGAACAGGTGTTGGAGGAGTTTACGTCCAGACTGGAACTGCCGGGGGATTACCAGCAGAAGACGGGAACCTGGGGAGCGCTCAATCTGCTCGCATCCTGCCGGGATGTCTGCCGGCAGAAGAGTGAGATTGTTCTGCCGTCGAACAAACCCAATGTGCGGGAAATTCTGTGGCGCAGTGTAGAACTCCGCAACGTCGAAAGCCATGTGGAGGATGGGAAGGCGGTCGTCACAGGTGAGATTCTGGCGGCGGTGCTCTACAGTGAGGAAGAGGAGAGCGAGCGCCTGCAGTGGTATGAGACGACGGTTCCTCTGGAATGTGCGGCCGACTGTGACGCTGCCGGGGAGAATTGCATTTTTAAAATATCGGCTGTCCCGCTGTCGGCGGAACTGGAGATCAAGCCGGATTACGACGGGGAGGAGCGCATTCTTGTGCTCGAACTCTCCGTCTCGGTCGATGTCCGCGTGTGGCGGGAAGAAGAGATGGAACTTCTGACCGATCTCTACTCGCTCCGGGAAAAAGCCGTTCCGGTAGTCAGAGAGCGGATCGGTGAGAGACTCCTTGTAAAAAATGCGGCAAAATGCCGGGTAACGGAACAGCTGGAAATTCCGGAAAGCCAGGAGAAAATCCTGCAGATCTGTGCCTGCGAGGGAACGGTGCGCCTGGAAAAATACGAGCCTGTGGAGAACGGAATCCGGGCGGAGGGAACGATCACGGCGGAACTTCTCTATATCACAACGGATGACAATATGCCGATCCAGTCGGCAAGGGAAATCTATCCGTTTTCCCAGATCCTTGAGATTCCCGATATGCAGCCGGACGTGGAGGCGGAGATGGACTGCGGATTAGAGCAGCTGTCCGCGGTGATGATGGATCAGGAACATATTGAGATCAAAGCGGTGATCCAGTTAAACCTGATGGCGTTTTTGCCGCAGAAAATACAGAACATCGAAGAGATTACAGAAGAGCCTTTAGATATGGAAGAATTACAGAACCGCCCCGGTCTGGTGGGCTATATTGCAAAGGCGGGCGATGATCTGTGGACGATTGCCAAGGAGAATCATACGACCATACAGGATATTCTGGAAACCAACGGCTGGACGGAAAAAAATCTGCAGCCGGGAGATGCGGTGCTGATCGTCAAACAGATAGGATAAAGGTACTATTTGCACAGATTTGCTTGAGTAATAGAAGACGCTCTGTTATACTAAAGTGGTTATGAGTGTTATTTTTTGAAAGGAATTTTGAAAACAGGGAGACAAAAGATGGATCAGAATGAGAACAAAAATTACAATTTAGAGAACGACCCGGGACAGACACAGCCGGGATCTGCGGGGGCAGAGAATCAGCAGGGAACGCAGGATGTGTACGGTCAGCCGGGAGCACAGGGTGCATACGGTCAGCCGGACGTGGCAGCGAATAGCGGAATGACGCAGCCGGACGCCCAGCCGGGAGCGAATGCTTACGGCCAGCCGGGAAACGGTTATGGACAGGAAAGCGCAGGTCAGCCTTATGGACAGGAGAATGCAGGCCAGCCTTACGGTCAGAACTACGGTCAGGCAGAAAATGCGAACGGCCAGGGGAATGTGAGCCAGCCTTACGGTCAGCAGAATTACGGAGAGCAGAGCACGAACGGCCAGGGAGAGTATTCTTACGGACAGAATAACGCCTATGGACAGAATAACGCCTATGGACAGAATAACGCTTACGGACAGAATAATGGCCTATGGACAGCAGACGAACGGTCAGCAGGCGTATGGTCAGGCGAACGGCCAGTATGCGGGAAATGCATATGCTGGCGTAAACTATGGCGAGGCGACGGTGCTCAACGACGAGAACGGTCAGCCGGTGAAGAACTCGTTCGGAATGAAGATTACATTCTCCATCCTTGAGATTCTGTGCTGCTGCGGATGCAACCTGATTACCATGATTATGGGTATTATCGGATGCGTATTCACGAGCAAGGCGAACAGTGCCTACAAGTCCGGAGATGTGCAGGAATATAAGCGCAACAGCAAGTCGGCGACAATCTGCCTGTGGATCGGTTTTGCGATCGCACTGGTATGGCTGGTCTTCAGCATTATTTTCAGCGTACTTTACAGCAACGACATCGAGGATGCGTTTATGGAAGGATATAACGAGGCCGCAGGTGTAAGCGATGATTACGACACGGATGATTTCATGGGTGATTCCGGTGATGAAGAGTACGACACCGACGATTTTCTTGCCGATGACAGCGAGGATACAGAGGATGCCAAAACGGCAGCTCCGCTTGACGTGACAGCAGGAGATGCGTTCGACAGCGGAGACATTACCGTCAACGGTATCCTGGTGCAGCTTCCTATGAGCTACAGCGATTTCAAGGCACTCGGTTTTTCCATCGACTCCGAGGATGAGGAGTATGTATCCAACAAGAATGAATATTACTATCCGACATTCTACGATGCACAGGGAAATGAGCTGGGAGAGGTGTACATTGGAAATGTAACCGACGATCCGCAGACACTTGCAGACGGAACGGTGTTCGGCTTCTCATTCACCAGCATGGACTACAATGACGATCTGGAGATCCTTCTGCCGAACGGTCTGACAAAGGATGCGGTCAACGACGACTTTATGACTGCTTACGGCGAGCCGGATTATGAGTATGAGTCGGATACCGGCGACTACCAGTCTTATCAGTGGTACAGCCACAGCGACACCTACGAGGATATGGATGAAAACTCCATTTCCGTAACATTCTATGATGGCGAGCTGAGCGATCTGGAACTGATGTATATCGGATGGGATTGATCTGATTTCCGAAAAATCGAAAAATTATGGAAACTGTGACAATTTTATAAGGAAGTATGATATAATCAACGGGTATGATAACAGAGTCATACCCGTTTTTTGTACGCAATGAAAGATAATTCAGATATTTGGGATGGAGATACCGCATGAGACATTTTAAGAAACGTGTTCTGGCACTGCTTCTGGCGGGAGCAGTCGGAATCGGAAACTATGCGTCTGTGTCTGCTTCGGCAATCAAGGATGCACAGGATAAAAAGGATGAGGCACAGCAGGAACTGAATCAGGTGAACCAGCAGATTCAGAATATCCAGTCGGCGCAGAACAGCCTTCAGGCAGAGATGAATAATTATGACAATCAACTCATGAGCCTGCTTACCGATATGGACATCCTGCAGAGCGATATGGATACGCAGGAGCAGGAGATCGAACAGGCAAACGCGGATCTGGAAAATGCGAAAGCGGAGGAACAGCAGCAGTATGACGCCATGAAGCAGCGGATTCAGTATATGTATGAGAATGGAGACCAGTCCTTTTTGACGGCGTTAGTCGGCGCGGACAGCATTACGGATCTTTTGAACCGGGTGGAATATGTCTCGGACGTCTACCAGTATGACCGCGATATGCTGACGAACTATCAGGAAGTGGTGCAGCAGGTGGAAGATCTGACGGCACAGCTTGAGAGTGAGATGGCGGAGATGGAGGAGCTTCAGATCAGCTATCAGGAGCAGCAGAGCTCTCTGGAGCAGGTGATTGCGACAAAGCGTTCGGAGATGGCGGATTTTGACAGCCAGCTTGCCAATGCACAGAGTCTTGCAAGCCAGTATGCGCAGACGATCAAGCAGCAGAACCAGATCATCGCGACGGAGAAGGCAAAACAGGCGGCTGCGGAGGCGGCGAAGAAAAAGGCGGCGCAGGCGGCTGCTGCGGCAGGAACGACCGGCAGCACCACCGGAACGGATGGCTCGACAGCCGGCACCGGAACGACCTCGAATACGACCGGAAATACCGCTTCGACCGGGACGGATACCTCGACTTCGGGCAGCAGTACCTCCGGCAGCTCTTCCACAGGTCTGACGGACGGCGGACTAAATCCGTCCTACACGACCGGAGTCAGCGGCAGTGACGTCGTGTCCTATGCGAGCCAGTTTCTGGGGAATCCCTATGTCCTTGGAGGTACCAGCCTGACATCCGGAACGGATTGCTCCTATTTTGTCATGGCGGTCTACCAGCATTTTGGCATTTCCCTGCCGAGATCTTCCTATTCGCAGAGCGGCTGTGGACAGGCAGTCAGCTATGAAAATGCGCAGCCCGGCGATATTATCTGCTATCCGGGACATGTGGCAATCTATATCGGCGGTGGACGGATTATCCATGCGTCCAACCCGAGAACCGGCATCTGCTACGGAAATGCAACCTACCGTACGATCACTTCGGTACGGCGTGTGTTGTAGGTTTGTATTTTCAAAAGCAAAATGCTATAATCTGGATAGAAATGAAATAAGAGATGGAGGAATAAAAAATGCAGTTCAAACAGTTACAGGATGATATGATCGCAGCAATGAAGGCAAGAGACAAGGTGCGCAAGGATGCAATCTCCACACTGGTGTCGGCTGCGAAGAAGGTGGCAATCGATGAGGGCTGCCGCGATGACATTCGGGAAGAACTTGTGGACCGGGTCATTTTAAAGGAGATCAAGTCCGTGAAGGAACAGATCGATACCTGTCCGGCATCCAGAGAAGATCTGCTTGCAGAATATAAGACGCGCTACGATATTTTTATGGAATATGCGCCGAAAATGATGTCGGCTGACGAGGTGGAGGCGTTTATCACAGAGAGGTTCGCGGACGTGGTAGCAAGCCACAACA
>ULNP01038341.1_pt1 | contig 10416 bp, 7 predicted proteins | sample 1951941 | NCBI WGS metagenome assembly ULNP01 (sample SAMEA4835579, study PRJEB28245) | human gut metagenome | biome: gut microbiome; material: fecal sample | place: Denmark | collected 2008
TGGAACTGGTAAAGAATGCCGTATTAATATCATCGATACACCAGGCCACGTAGACTTCACAGTAGAAGTAGAACGTAGTTTACGTGTATTAGATGGTGCCGTAACAGTATTAGATGCTAAAGCAGGTGTTGAACCTCAAACTGAAACTGTTTGGCGTCAAGCTACTGAATATAACGTTCCACGTATTGTATTCTGTAACAAAATGGATGCTACAGGTGCTGACTTCTTAATGTCATGCAATACAATCATCGATCGTTTAGGAGCTAAATCTTGTCCAATTCAGTTACCAATCGGTGCTGAGTCAGACTTCGAAGCTATCATTGATATTATCAAGAGAAAAGCTTATGAATTTAGTGGAGATTTCGGTCGTGTAATGACTGAAATCCCAGTTCCAGAAGATATGGTAGATCTTATGGAAGAATACCGTGCTAAATTATTAGATTACTTAGCAGATTATGATGAAGATTTCATGATGCAAGTATTAGAAGGTGAAGAACCTTCAATCGAAGAAATCAAACGTGTATTACGTATTGCCGTATGTAATGGTGACTTCTTCCCAGTATTATGTGGATCTGCATATAAGAACAAAGGTGTTCAATTAGTATTGGACGCAGTAGTAGATTACTTACCAAGTCCATTAGATGTACCTTCAATTAAGGGTACTACATTAGATGGAGAACCAGATGTTCGTCACCCTGATGATAATCAACCATTCTCTGCATTAGCATTTAAGATCGCTACAGACCCATTCGTTGGAAAATTATCTTTCTTCCGTGTTTATTCAGGTACTGCAAAAGCAGGAAGCTATGTATTAAACTCAACTAAAGATAAGAAAGAACGTTTCGGACGTATCGTTCAGATGCACGCCAATGCACGTAAAGAAATCACTGAAGTTTATTCAGGTGATATCGCTGCTGCAGTTGGTTTAAAGGTTACTACAACAGGTGATACATTGTGTGATGAAGATCACCCAATCATCCTTGAATCTATGGAATTCCCTGAACCAGTAATCGAATTGTCTTTGGAACCAAAAACAAAAGCTGACCAAGACAAAATGGGATTGGCTCTTGCAAAACTTGCAGAAGAAGACCCTACTTTCAAAACATATACAAACGAAGAAACAGGACAAACAATCATTGCCGGTGTAGGTGAACTTCACTTGGATATCATTGTTGACCGTTTACGTCGTGAATTTAAAGTTGAAGCAAATGTTGGACAACCACAAGTTGCTTACCGTGAAACAATTCGTCAGGCTGCTGATTGTGAAGGAAAATACATCCGTCAGTCAGGTGGTCGTGGACAATATGGTCACGTATGGATCAAATTCGAACCAAATGAAGGAAAAGGATTTGAATTCGTTGATGCTATCGTTGGTGGTAGCGTACCTAGAGAATATATCAAACCAACTCAAGAAGGTTTGGAAGCAGCATTGGAAAATGGTATGGTTGCAGGTTACCCAGTAATCGATATCAAAGCTACATTATTTGATGGATCATACCACGATGTCGACTCTAGTGAAATGGCTTATAAGATTGCCGCAAGTATGGCATTAAAGGAAGCTGGAAAGAAATGTAAACCTGTTATTCTAGAACCAATTATGTTCGTAGAAGTAACTGCACCAAGTGAATACTTAGGTAGCGTTATGGGTGACGTTTCAAGTCGTCGTGGACAAATCACTGAACAGGAAGAACGTGGAAATGCCGTAATCGTGCGTGCACATGTTCCATTATCAGAAATGTTCGGATATGTAACAGACTTACGTAGCTTTACTCAGGGACGTGGAAACTACTCTATGAAGTTCGACCACTATTCAGAAGTTCCTAAGAGTATTGCAGAAAAGATTATTAAAGAGAATTCAAGCGAAAACTAGTTGATTTTCGCTTGGTTCTGAAATACAATATTTATTGTATGAAATATGTTAGCATTTAGGAGGAAATTATAAATGGCTAAGGAAAAATTTGACAGAAGTAAAACTCACGTTAATATTGGTACTATCGGTCACGTTGACCACGGTAAAACAACATTAACAGCAGCTATTACAACAGTATTAGCTAAAAAAGGTATGGCTAAAGCTGAAGCTTATGACCAAATCGATGGTGCTCCAGAAGAAAAAGAACGTGGAATCACTATCAACACAGCACACGTTGAATACCAAACAGAAAAACGTCACTATGCACACGTTGACTGTCCAGGCCACGCCGATTATGTAAAAAACATGATCACTGGTGCTGCTCAGATGGACGGAGCAATCTTAGTAGTTGCTGCATCTGATGGACCTATGCCTCAGACACGTGAACACATCTTGTTAGCACGTCAGGTAGGTGTTAAATATATCGTTGTTTACTTAAACAAATGCGATATGGTTGATGATGAAGAATTAATCGACTTAGTAGAAATGGAAGTTCGTGAATTATTGAACGAATACGGATTCGACGGAGACGAAACTCCAGTTATCCGTGGATCAGCTTTAAAAGCTCTTGAAGGAGATCCAAAATACGAACAATCAATCTATGATTTGATGGATGCTGTTGATACTTGGATTCCAGATCCAGCTCGTGAAATGGACAAACCATTCTTGATGGCAGTCGAAGACGTTATGACAATTTCTGGTCGTGGTACAGTAGCTACAGGACGTGTTGAACGTGGTCAAGCTCACTTAAACGACGAAGTTGAAATCGTTGGTATCAAAGACACTCAAAAAACAGTATTAACTGGTTTGGAAATGTTCCACAAACAATTAGACGTTGCTGAAGCAGGTGACAACATTGGTGCATTGTTACGTGGTATTGCACGTGACCAAATCCAACGTGGACAAGTATTAGCTAAACCTGGAAGTGTACACCCTCACACTAAATTTAAAGCACAAGTTTATGTTTTAACTAAAGAAGAAGGTGGACGTCACACTCCATTCGTTTCTAACTACCGTCCTCAATTCTACTTCCGTACAACTGACGTTACAGGTGTAATCACATTGCCAGAAGGAACTGACATGGTAATGCCTGGTGACAACGTTGTTATGAACGTTGAATTGATCGCTCCAATCGCTATCGAAACTGGTACTAAGTTCTCTATCCGTGAAGGTGGACACACTGTAGGTGCTGGTAACGTTACTGAAATCGACGCGTAATTTAACTATGTAACTTAAGACTGATGCATTTGTATCAGTCTTTTTTTTGCGTTATAATTTTTTCGAAAAGAGGGAATTATGGATTACGAAAAATGTAAAGCATTAATATGTTCAATTGACTACGGTAAATTATCATTAGCTGCCCAGCACTTGGATGTTACTACTTCTACCGTAAGTAAAATGATTACCAGTTTGGAACAAGAAACAGGACTTAAACTATTGAATCGTACACGAGATGGAGTAACACCAACTGATTCATGTCTTACGTTATTAGATGATTTTAGAAAATTTGTTTATGATGGATCTATTTTAGAACAAAAGTCATCTCACATGAATGGAATTGACTATGGTAGAGTGAACATAGGTGTTGCACATCGATTCTACTATAAATGGCTAGCCCATATTGTTAAAGGATTTAAAGAGTTATACCCAAATATTGATATTCAAATTTATCATGGATATAGTACTTTTTTATTGAATTCATTAGAAAAAAGCAGTATTGATGTATGTATAATTTCAAAAAGAGAAGGTCAATATAATTGGATTCATCTAATGGATGATCCAATGGTAGCAATGATACCTTGTGATAATCCTCTCTCTAAAAAGGATAGAATATCGTTAGATGTATTTGAAAAAGAAAAATATGTTTGTTCTTATCCGAATAAGGATACAGATTCGGCAAGAGTTTTTCGAAAGTATAATATTCACCCCAATATACAATTATCGACTTCGGATTCTTATGCTGCTTATACTATTATTGATGAAGGATTAGGTATAAGTTTAGAGACGAAGTCTACAGCTCAGTTTTATAAAGGAAAGAATGTGAAATTAATTCCAATAAGACCGTCAGAATATGTACCGATTGGAATTGCGACAAACAAAGAAATTACTCCAGCTACACAAACATTTATAAATTATGTATATAAGCATTTGCCCGAAGAATTATAGTCTTCGGGTTTATTACATGAAAAAATGTAAGAATGATGTAAAATATTTACATTTATCGTTGACAATAGATCAATTATAATTTATCATACAAAACATATAAGAATAGTATGAATTAAGGAGAATTGATTATGGCAAAACTAACTAGAGACCAGAGAAATTTTAAATTTGAAACTTTACAATTACATGTTGGACAAGAACAGGCAGATCCGTCTACGGATGCTCGTGCTGTACCTATATATCAAACATCATCTTATGTTTTTAAAAACTGTGATCATGCAGCTGCACGTTTTGGATTGAGTGATGCAGGAAATATTTATGGTCGTTTAACTAATCCAACTGAAGATGTATTTGAAAAACGTATTGCGGCTCTTGAAGGAGGGGTGGCTGCTTTGGCTGTTGCTTCTGGTGCTGCTGCAGTTACATATACAATTTTGAACTTAGCTCAAAATGGAGATAATATTGTTTCGGCTAAAAACATTTATGGTGGTTCATTCAACTTGTTTGAACATACTTTACCTCAATATGGTATTCAAACGACTTTTGTAAATATTTTTAATGAAGAAGAACTTGAAAGTGCGATTGATGAAAATACAAAAGCTTTATATATAGAAACATTAGGAAATCCGAATTCAGATGTAGTTGATGTTGAATCAATTGCGAAGATTGCACACAAACACAAAATTCCATTAGTAGTTGATAATACATTCGCAACACCATATTTAGTAAGACCTATCGAATACGGAGCAGATATTGTTGTTCACTCTGCAACAAAATTTATTGGAGGACATGGAACAAGTATTGGTGGTGTGATTGTTGATGGAGGAAAATTTGATTGGGAAGCGAGTGGAAAGTTTGACTCATTAACAAAACCTAATCCTAGCTACCATGGGATTAGTTTTACACAGGCATGTGGACCTGCAGCATTTGTAACGAAAGTGCGTGCAATCCTATTAAGAGATACTGGAGCAACATTATCTCCTTTCCATGCATTCTTGTTCTTACAAGGACTAGAAACTTTGTCATTACGTGTGGAACGACACACATATAACGCTTTAAAAGTAGTTGAATATTTAAATAATCACCCTCAAGTAGAAAGCGTATCTCATCCAAGTGTATCTACAGATCCAAAACAACAAGAATTGTACAAAAAATATTTCCCAAATGGAGGAGGATCTATCTTTACATTTGATATTAAGGGAGATGCACAAAAAGCTAAAGATTTCATTGATAATCTTGAGTTGTTCTCATTGTTAGCTAATGTAGCAGATGTTAAATCTTTGGTTATCCACCCAGCAACAACAACACATTCACAATGTACAGAAGAAGAATTGCTAGATCAAGGTATTCGTCCAAATACAATTCGTTTGAGCATTGGCTGTGAAAACATAGATGATATTATTCAAGATTTAGATGAAGCGTTTAAGGCAGTTGCATAATTAAAAAAGTCAGAAATTCTGACTTTTTTTGTTGAAATATTATTTTTTCAAGTCTAAGACAACTGGAACTGAACGATATCCAACGCCCATGCGATCAATACCCATATCAATCAATTGTAAGAAATGCTCGCGTGTACGAATGCAGCCGCTGCCCTTAACTTGACATTTATCTTTAACTTCTTCTTGCATAACTTTAATGATTTCTGGTGTCGCACCATGTGATTCAAATCCAGTTAAGAATCCTGTTGATGTCTTTACAAAGTCAGCATTTGCATCCATTGCACAATGACATGCTTTTCTCACTTCTTCTTCAGTTAATGCATCAGTTTCAAAAATAACTTTTACAGGAACATTTTTTTCGTGACATACATCAACAACTGCTTTAATATCTGCAGTAACTTCATCATATAATCCAGCACGGATTTTACCGAAATTTGATACAATGTCTAATTCGCTAATAACATCTGCATATTTATCAACTAAAATTTTTGCCTGTGCAACTTTTGATTCTGTAGAACTTGTTCCAAATGGAAAGTCACAAACTGGACATAATTTAGTTTTACTTCCTTCAACATATGGCTTACAAAGTTCCATATATCCAGGGTTGATACAGATTGAAGCGCAACCAAGCTGCACACCATCCTTAGTAAGTTCAATAATTTGTTCTGGTGTAAATTCTGGTTTTAATACGGAGTAGTCAATATAACTGGCTAGTTCCTGTGTAGTCATTTCTTTGGCTTTTTTTTCTGGATGTTTCATATTAGATCCTCCTAAATATCCTTTTTACATAAACATTATATGCTCATATACTTTCGTTAACAAGAATAAAATGAAAATAAAAGAGCATATATTGCTCATATGAACATTTATGATAAAATATATGTAGTGGAGATGAATATATGCTAGGAAAAGAAAGAATACTTTATTTATTAGATTGTTTGGAGAAAAATAACATTTTAAAGGTTAAAGAAATTGCTTCAGAATTAAATATTTCGGAAGCAACAATTCGACGTGATTTATCTGAACTTGAAAAGCAAAACAAGCTAAAAAGAATTCATGGAGGAGCTGTTAAAATAGATACAAATCAGATTTTATCAGAACAAAGAGAAGTAAGGATGCAAGATCGTTTTCGTATCCATTATGAAGAAAAAAGAAAAATATGTGATAAGGCTTGTTCGATAGTACAAGAAGGAGAGTGTATTTTTTTGGATGGAGGGACGAGTATTGTTCCTATGATTGATAAACTACAGAATCTTAATATTCGAATAGTTACACATAATCATTTAATAGTCTCAAAACTAAAGAATCCTAAAGCACAGATCATTGTAATTGGAGGAGATTATATTTCAAAATATGCGATGAGCGCAGGTGCTTTAGCCATAAATACATTAAGTCAATTTCAGTTTGACCGCTGCTTCATTGGTTGTGCAGGGGTTGATGTCGATGAAAATTGTTCATACACAGCGGAAGCAGAAACTAGAGAAATGAAGAATGTTGCGATGAAAAACGCAAAACATTCCTATTTGTTGATAGATTCAAGTAAAGTAGGAGTCAAAGGCTTTTGTAAGTTCAAAACGCTTGATTGTTTTAATAAGATATATTGCGATAAAAAAGATAATAATTTAGAATATCCTGATAATTTTGAATGGGTGTAATTGGAGGCTAGCTTATGCATGATTTTATAGTATATGAACCAAAAGATATAAACATCGTTCGTTTGAGACATTTGCAAAAACGTATGCAAAATAGAAAGGCGAGTATTTGTTCACAAAGAGCTGTGTTATATACTGCGTCTTTTAAACAAAGTGAAGGAGAGCCTTATATTTTAAGAAAAGCCAAGGCGTTTGCGTATACACTAAGGAATATGGATATTTACATTGAACCAGATTCACTTATTTTTGGAAATCAAGCAAGTCGTAATTTTGCAGCACCAATATTTCCTGAATATTCAATTGATTGGGTGATTAATGAATTGGACGAATTTGAAAAACGTGAGGGGGATGTATTTTCTATTGATGAAAAGACAAAAAGAGAATTACGTTTAATTGCTCCTTATTGGCATGGGCATACACATGAAGATGATGTAAATAGGCATATGATCGATAATATTCTTCTTGCTGAAAAACAGGGTGTTATTCATCGTGGTGGAATCAGTATGAGCGGTGATGGACACATCGTTCCAGATTATCCTACGTTATTGAAGAAAGGTTTTCGGCAAATCATTAATGAAGCTAGAGAAAAAATGAAAGATGGTTCTTTATCAAAAGAACAAGAATATTTTTATAAATCTGTAATAATAAGTTTAGAAGGAGTTCTTGATTTTTTTAAGCGTTATTCAAAGTTAGCGGATGAAGAAGCAAAAAAGTGTAATGATTTAATTCGTAAAAAAGAATTGCTAGAAATTGCGGATATGGCAAGTGACATGATGGAACAAGGTGCGCGCAATTTTTATGAGGCGGTTGAAGTTTCTTATATGGTTCATATGCTTCAAATGATAGAAAGTAATGGGCATTCCTTCTGTTATGGAAGATTTGACCAATATATGTATCCGTATTATAAAAAGGATCTTAAAGATGGTAAAATCACAAAAGATCAAGCACTCGAAATTATTACACATATGTTTATTATGAATTCTAGTTGTAATAAGGTGCGCCCATATGGTCACACTAAGTTTTCGCAAGGATATCCATTATACTCAAACCTAGTGGTAGGCGGACTAAAACCAAACGGGGAAGACGGAACTAATGATTTGTCTTATTTATGTATTGAAGCAATGAATTTAACAGCTCTAGCTGAGCCAAATTTTTCTGCACGTATTCATGCGAAAACCCCAAGAAAGTTTATTGAAGCTTGTGCCAAATTGATTCGTACAGGGTGTGGAATGCCAAGTATGTTTAATGATGAAGTGGCTTCCAAAGGTTTAGAAGATCTAGGAATAAGTCATGAAGATGCTTTAGATTATTGTCCAATCGGCTGTGTTGAGACGGGCGTTCCAGGCAAGTATGGGCATAGAGCAACAGGTATGACATATGTCAATTGGGGAAAAGTGTTGGAAATTCTTTTACATAATGGGTATGATCCAAATACAAAGATACGTTTGTTGAAAGTATCGGATTCAGAATCGATGCATTCAAATTTTAAAAACTATAATGAATTATGGCAAACATGGGAGAATTTCTTAAAGTATTATTCAGATTTGTCGGTTGAGTGCGATAAGATTTGCGATACGTATTTAGCTAAATATGACGCCTCTCCTTTTGCAAGTTGTCTAATTCAAAACTCAATGAAATTGGGGAAAACATTAAAAGAAGGTGGATGTAAGTATGATGTGATTAGTCAGTCTAATATTGGTCCTAGTGTTGTTGGGAATAGTTTGATGTCAATAAAAAAGATGGTTTTTGATGAAAACAAAATAACATTTGATGAATTGTTAGATGCGATGGATGATAATTGGACGAGTAAAAAATCTCAGTATATTCGAAAGTTATGTATGAAAACCCCTAAATTTGGAAATGATAATGATGAAGTGGACAATATTGTCAAGGATGTATTTAACTCGTATTTAAAATTATTACCAGGTTATAAAACATTGAGAACAGGAAAAGGCCCTGAAGTGAGTTGTTATACGATGTCAACTTCAAATATTACATCATATGTCCCAAATGGTTTTGTCGTAGGTGCTACACCAGATGGAAGAATGGCAGGATCACCCTTGAATGAGGGTTGTTCTCCAACACAGGGAACAGATAAAAATGGACCGACAGCCGTAATAAATTCGGTTTCTAAGTTGCCTAATGAAAAGGTGGCTGCAGGTCAATTGCTAAATATGCGTTTCTTGCCAGATTCTTTAGAAGGAGAGGAACAATTGAATAAATTTATTGACTTCTTAATCGTGTCCCAGAAAAAAGGAGTATATCATAATCAGTTTAATGTAATAAGCACAGAAGTCTTATTGGATGCCAAAGAAAATCCGGAAAAGTACACGGATTTAATTGTACGAGTAGCTGGTTATTGTGCACAATTTGTTTCTTTGATGCCACAGGCTCAGGATGCAATCATTGCAAGAACACAAAATGAAATCTAGGGTAAATTCACTCTAGATTTCTATTATATATTATTACTTTTTTGATAAAATGATTTCGTTTAAGAAAGGAAGATAGTTTTTGAGTAAAAAAGGGATTCGATTTTTATTATACTTTGTCGGTCTATTAATATTAGCATTGGGCTTAACTTTGAACACAAAGGCGAATTTAGGAGTGTCTCCAATTATCTCAGTGCCTTATAGTATATCGCAGATAACTGGATATAATTTTGGAGATTTAACTTTTGTGATATACGCCATATTTGTAATGGTACAAATAGCGATTCATGTTAAATTGAAAAAGAATAAGAAAATAATGTCAGATCTATTACAATTACCACTAAGTTTAGTGTTTACACGATTATTAAATATATTTTCTGCATATATACCAGCTTCACAAAATTTAGGAGTTCGTTTAATAGTATTAGCTTTTGCGATAATTTGTACAGGTGTAGGAGCAGCCATGTCATTGAGTATGCAACTTGTTCCAAATCCTGGAGATGGTATAGTACAGGCATTGGCTGAAAGATTCAATAAGAGTGTAGGTTTAACCAAAAATTTATTTGATTGTTTAAATCTATGTATTACGTTATGCATAAGTTTATTCATTGCTCACCGAATTGTTGGTGTAGGAATAGGTACTGTGGTTGCAGTATTAGGTGTGGGGCGAGTGATAGCTTTATATCATCATATTTTTGGTTTTAAGATTAAAGATTTGATTTAGGAATGAAACTGGATAATACCAGTTTTTTTAAAGCGGGCGATGAAAGCGTATACAGTAATAAAAATAAAAAAAATATAAAAAAAACATTTGACGAAAGAGG
>ULNP01053263.1_pt1 | contig 10265 bp, 12 predicted proteins | sample 1951941 | NCBI WGS metagenome assembly ULNP01 (sample SAMEA4835579, study PRJEB28245) | human gut metagenome | biome: gut microbiome; material: fecal sample | place: Denmark | collected 2008
CCGTGCGGCTCTTTTTTCTATACATAAAAAACAAACACGAATGAGAGGTGGTGAGGCTTGGCAAGGGCACCAGATGAACGTCAGGAGCAGGCAAAGGAGCTGTTCCTGCAAGGTATGAAACTGATTGATATTTCTAAGGATTTGGAGGTTCCTGTGGGGACGATCCGGAGCTGGAAGAAGCGATATAACTGGGACAAGAAATCCAATGCAACGTTGCATAAGCGCAAACGCAACGTTGCGAAAGCAAAAGGCGGTCAACCAGGAAACCAAAACGCTATTGGAAACCATGGCGGCGCTGCCCCGGAAGGAAATAAAAACGCAGTTACGACAGGAGAGTTCGAAACTCTCCTTTTTGATTGCCTGGATCCGGAAGAAAAGCAGCTGGCGGCAGCTGTGCCAAATGACAAGGAGCAGCTTCTCTTCCAGGAAATCCAGCTGCTGACCGTCAGGGAGCGGCGGATGCTTAAGCGGATTGAGAACCTGCGGCAGGCGGACTTCACAACGGTTTCCAGAAAATCAGGAATCGAAAAGGGAAAGATGACTGATTTAAGTGAGGACCGTGCAACGCTGGGCCAGATCCAGAACATAGAGGATGCCCTGACCCGTGTGCAGGCCCGCAAGCAGGCTGCCATTGATTCATTACACCGCTTCGGTGTGGATGATGCCCGCCTGCAGATCGAGCTGATGAAGCTGGATATGGCAGCACTGAAGCTGGGAGGACAGGAGACGGAAGTGGAAGAGGATGGATTCCTGGAGGCGTTGAATACGGAGGCCGGAGATCTGTGGGGTGATTCCAATGACGATTAAGGAGCGGATCAGCCAGACAAAACAGAAGATTGAAAAGCTGAAAAGCCAGCGCAATGTCCTGACAAAGGTTCAGATCTTCAAGTTTCAGCCCTTTTCCCGTAAACAGAAGCAGATCCTGACATGGTGGGTGCCGGACAGCCCTGTAAAGGATTATGACGGCATTATCGCAGACGGAGCCATCCGATCTGGTAAGACCGTCTGTATGTCTTTGTCCTTTGTGATGTGGGCCATGAGCACCTTTGCAGGACAAAACTTTGCCATGTGCGGTAAGACCATCGGGTCTTTCCGCCGGAATGTCCTGTTCTGGCTGAAGCTGATGCTTAAAAGCCGTGGTTATCGTGTGGTAGACCACCGTGCCGACAACATGGTGGAGATCAGCCGGGGACAGGTCACGAACTACTTCTACATCTTCGGCGGAAAGGACGAGAGATCCCAGGACCTGATTCAGGGTATTACTCTGGCGGGCTTATTTTGCGACGAGGTGGCTCTGATGCCGGAGAGCTTCGTCAATCAGGCAACCGGTCGCTGCTCCGTGACTGGATCAAAGTACTGGTTCAACTGTAACCCGGACGGCCCTTATCACTGGTTTAAGGTAAACTGGATCGACAAGGCCATCGGCTACCTGGGAAAGAAAAAGGTTGCCAAGATCCGGGAGGAGGCAAAAGCTGCGGGGAAGGAGCCGGATCTTAAAAAGCTGCTGTATGTCCATTTCACCATGGACGACAATCTGAGTCTGTCAGAGGAGATCAAAGCCCGATACCGCAGCATGTACACCGGCGTATTCTTCAAGCGCTATATCATGGGGCTCTGGGCTATGGCCGAGGGCGTTATCTATGATATGTTTGATCCGGATAAACACACCCGGAAAATACGGGACATAGCCCCTCTTTTGATTGACGGGGGACGCTATGTGAGTTGTGACTATGGCACTCAGAATGCAACGGTATTTTTGCTCTGGAACAAAGGCATAGATGGTGTCTGGTACTGTATCCGTGAATACTACCATTCAGGGCGTGAGACAAAGCAGAAATCCGGATCCGCCTATGCGGATGATTTTGAGGCTTGGCTGGATGGGACAGCAATACAGGGGGTGATTATTGACCCGGCGGCCACTTCATTTGCTGCAGAGCTCAATGAGCGCGGTTATAAAACGATTAAGGCGGCCAATGAGGTGACCGACGGAATTCGGCTGACCATGAGCCTGCTAAACCGGGGAAAAATCATGTTCAGCCAGTCCTGTATCAATACCATAAAGGAGTTTGCGTCTTATATCTGGGATGCAAAAGCAGCGGACCGGGGAGAGGATGCTCCGGTGAAGCAGCACGATCACGCTATGGATGCTGTGAGGTATTTCTGCTACACGATCCTGAACAATAAGAGGGTACGCATAAAGAAGAAATCCTCTTATGGCCTGAGTTAGGAGGGAGAGGCTATGTATATATACACAATGCCCAGGGATGCCTGGGATGAAAGCAACCCGGACAAACGGGCAATTTACACTCTGATTATGAAGCACCGGAGAGAGGCAGAAAAGCTTAGGATCCTGATGCGGTATTACAGAGGAGAACATAAGATCCTGTCTGAGAACCGGAAAAATAAACTGGTCTGCAACCATGCAAAGGATATCAGTGATACAGCCAGTGCTTATTTTATCGGGAATCCAATTTCGTATAAATCGGATACGGATATTGCAGATTTAACGGATCTTTTAGAAGCTGCCGGAGCGGACGAAACCGATGGGGACAATGGTTTGGATCTGTCCATTTACGGAAGATGTTATGAATATATTTATCCCAAGGAAGATAAAACCATCCTTGCTGTGAAAAATCTTTCTCCCGAAAATACATTCATGGTTTATGATGATACGATCGAACAGGGGGAGCTCTTTGCGGTATATTATTATGTCAGGAAAGATGATACGGACAGACGGGATATAATCTATGTTGCCACTGTTCTGACCCCAAATTTCAAATGGGTGCTGAATATTGAGGCCATAGATACCCCTCAAGCCCTTTTAGAGGAGCCGGAACCCCATTATCTGAGGGAAATCCCGATCATTGAGTATTTAAACAATAAACTGGCAATCGGAGACTATGAGCTTCAGATCCCGTTGATCGACGCATACAATGCTCTGATGAGCGACCGTATTGCTGATAAGGAGCAGTTTATTGATTCCATCCTTGCCATTTATGGGGCATTGCTGGGAGATCCGGATGCTTTGGATGAGGATGGGAACACGGCAAAGGACAAGATAAAGAAAGATAAGTTGCTGGAACTTCCGGCAGATTCAAAAGCGGAGTACCTTACCCGTACATTTGACGAAACAGGGGTGGAAATCCTTAAGAAAGCGATTGAGCAGGATATCCACAAATTCAGCCACATTCCCTGTATGACGGATGAGAGCTTCGGAGGAAATGTTTCTGGTGTGGCTATGGAATTTAAGCTTTTGGGGCTTGAGAACATTACAAAAATTAAAACCCGGTATTATAAAAAAGGGCTCCGTAAACGCCTGAGGATCTTTGCAGGGTGGCTTTACACGAGCAGGCAGATCATGGTTAATACGGCAGGAATTACCCCTACGTTTACCAGGGCGCTGCCGAAGAACCTTCTGGAGATCAGCCAGATTGTGGCGAATCTATGGGGAAAGGTTAGCAGAAAAACACTGCTTTCTCAGATCCCCTTTGTGGATGATGTGGACGAGGAGCTTGCGGCAGTAGAAAAGGAGGCAGAGGAGGCTGCCAAACAGCAGCAGGCCATGTTTGGCTTGGGAAGCAACACGCCGTCCCCGGAGGAAGATCCGGAGAATGTAGATGAGTAGCCTGAAATATTGGGAGCATCGTCAAGCAGAGCGGATGTTTGAATATATGCAGTCAGCAGAGGATACAGCAGACGAGATATCAAAGCTGTACCAGAAGGCGTCTAGATATATATCCCATGAGCTGGATCGTATTTTTGAGAGGTATAAACGCAAGCACCATTTAACCGATGTGGAAGCATACAGGCTTTTGAACACGTTGAGGGATAAAGCTTCCCTTGACGAACTAAAACAGGCACTCAAGGCTCCGGGAAGAGGGCAGACAGCCGCAGACCTGCTGGCAGAACTGGAAAGCCCTGCTTATCAGGCAAGGCTGGAACGCCTGCAGCAGCTTCAAAACCAGATCGACCTTGCCATGCAGGAAATTTATAACCAGGAAAAAGTGAGAAACACCAGCCATTATGTGGATCTGGCAAATGAAGCGTATTATAAAAGCATTTTTGATATCCAGCAGCGTACAGGGGTGGGGTTTTCTTTTTCTCTGATTGATCCCAAAGTGATTGAGACTGTAATCAACAGTAAGTGGTCTGGGGAGAACTACTCAAAACGAATTTGGAACAACACGCAGGCTCTTGCAAAGGATTTGAAGCAGGAATTGCTTGTAAGCCTGATAACTGGTCGCACTGACCGGGAAACAGCCGATATTATTGCCAATAAACACGCTCAGGGAGCCAGCAATGCCCGCAGGCTGGTGCGTACGGAATCCTGCAATCTTGCAAACCAGATGGAGATGCTGTCCTATGAGGAATGTGGGATTGAGACTTATATTTATGTGGCCACGTTGGATTTTAAGACCTCCGAGGAATGCCGCAGGCTGGATGGGAAACGCTTCCCTGTTGCAGAGCAGCAGCCGGGGAAGAATTGCCCTCCTTTGCATCCGTGGTGCCGGTCAACAACGATCTGTGATATTTCTGCTGAGGAGCTGGCTCAGATGAAACGCCGGGCCAGAGATCCGGAAACAGGGAAAACAATTACGGTTCCGGCAGATATGACTTATGATGAGTGGAAAAAGAAGTATGTCGATAAGCAGGAAGAGAGTCAGAAGCGATATGCAGACAGACGAGAGGAACGGAAACAGCGGCATTCTCAGGGATGGCGGAGGCAGTTTATGAGGAATGGTTCTGCCGAACCTGAAAAAACTTGGAGGGAAAAATACAATGAGACGGTAGAAAAAGAGGCTGTTTTGAAGGAACGTTTAGACCAGCTCAATCAGGAGAGCCGAAAATGGGAAGAAAAGTATTTTGAAACCATGGAAGAAGAGTATGCTCAGAAATCACTTTCGAATGATCCGGAAATCGAGGACATCACAAAGCAGCTTGATAAAATTCAGGAGGAAAAGAAAACCTATGTTAAAATACGCCTGACAGAAGCCGAAAAGAGTATGGCAGAGGCAGGAATTGCTGAAACTGTTAAGTTATCTGAGAAAATGACAGTAGAATCTATTGATATACTGGAAAATTCTCTTCGGGAAATGGTAGTGGATAATAGACTCCCATCATTGAAAGGGGTAAGATACGATCCGTCTTTTATCAATTTATACGGTGGAAAAGATACGGTCGCCCTTTATAACTGGGGTGACGAGACTATGTATATCGGAGAAATGCTGTCTGATCCAGATGCATATAAGCAGCACAGGCTCCTGGCCGAAAGATCGTATAAAAAACAGCATAACGAGTATGAACCCACTTGGAAGAATACGATTGACAGCTTGGAAAAAGAAATATACGAAGAGGATGACAGCGGGAGAAAAAAATATCTGACAAAAAATAGAAATGATGTACTTTCCGGATTGATTTCTCAAAGGAGGCTTGTGGCAGAGGATGCAAAGGACGCGATTATCCATGAATATGGGCACCATGTCCATAATAAAGCAAGTTCTGAAAGCAATATTTTTGGTTCCAAAGAGTTAAAATCGAGGAAATTTGCCGGATCATATGAATGGGGTGGAGTCCATGAGGGTAAAGTGACTGCGGCGCAGGTTAGTGATTATGCAGCAGAGTCGCCTCTTGAGGCATTTGCTGAGAGTTTTACAGCATATGTAAAAGGTGAAGATATACCTGAGAGCCTAAAATCTATGGTAGAAGGAGCCATAGAAAAAACGGGTGGAAAATTGAAACAGCCAGTTGTAAAGGTGCCGGATTCTGGTATAATAAAATTAACAGATGCAGATCAATACGTTTTAAATCAGTATGTGAGTTTTGATTTTTACCCAATCAACGAAAAACTAAGAAATGGAACTCCGTTGACAGAACGGGAAAACAACATGGCAGAACAACTGGACAGTGCATTACAAAAGCTGCCGTTGTATAGAGGGAATCTATCACGTTCGCTGTATTTTGGAGGCGATGGAGATGCCATAAAAGAATGCTTGAATAAATTTCCAGTTGGAGAAGAAATTTGTTTTAAAGAATTTCTTAGCACTACATGTGGAGCAGAACTATATAATCCAGATGGTGAGATTCAGATATTCATTGAAAATTCCAGAAAAGGTCGGGATATCACAAATATAAATAGTATGGAAATGGAAGTTCTTTATGAGAGAAAATCAAAATTCAAGGTGATAAATGTAACGGAAAAAGCTAAAAAGCATTGGATTTTATTGCGGGAGGGCTAATGGAAAATACTAAAAAGAAGCCATATTCATCTAAACGATGGACCGATATTCCAATTCCGGAATCAGTAGGACATGTGGATTTCAGTGAAGAGGAAAAAAGGGAAAATGATAGGAAAATGGAAGAAATCATGAGAGCTTATGGCGTCATTGATTCCGATGAACATGTGAGAAACGGTAAAGTAATAAAGGGATAATACCACCAGTCAGTAATGGCCGGTGGTTTTTTGTACGCAATTAAGGAGGAATCATAATGGGAAATCAGGAGTTTTTAAATATCTGCAAGGCTAAGGTAGCAGAGTATCACAACCAGAAGAAGGATAAGACAGACACAGCTCCAGTTATGACGGTGAATGATGTGTTTGTAGTCTGGTACAGCAAGAGCCTCCAGAATCACAAGGCCCTGCTCAGTACGCCAGTGTCTGACGGCATGTATTATGAGCTGACTTACAACGGCGATAAGAAGGAGCTGTACTTTGATGCTTATAAGAAGTGGGAGAATATCTGTTATCCCATGTAATGGGCGTTGCGACGTCGCAACAGGAAGGAGTGCATGATGAGTAGATTTCTAAACTGGCTGAGACGGTTCTTTTGCCGACCTAAGCTTGGATGTGAACATCAGTATAGAAAACACTGGTGCCGCCGCCATGGCCCTTATGGCGGGTATGTGAGGCGGTGTGCGAGGTGCGGAAAAATTAAGTCATAGCAAGTCATAGGATTAGTCATAGACACGCAGGCAGAGGCTTGGGTGTTATTTTTATGCTCCGAAATGAGCCTAAACTACGCAATGGCCTGGACTTAACTGGATGGGCTGGGGCAGAGAGGAGTAAGAATGAAAAGACGTACATTAGAAACAAAACGGATTCCCATGATGCTGCAGTTATTTGCAGAGGGCGGCAATACTTCTGGAGCAGATGGCAGTGACGGGGCAGGAGGAGCAGGAACCGACGGATCAGGGGGAGACAATCAGCCTTCTTTTGATGAACTGTTAAAGGGCGGCCATCAGGCGGAGTTTGACCGGAGAGTGCAGAAAGCAATTGACACTGCCTTATCCAATGCAAAAGAGAAATGGCAGGCGCTGACAGATGATAAGCTGTCTGAGGCAGAAAAGCTGGCTAAGATGACCAAAGAGGAAAAAGCGCAGTATATGCAGCAGAAAAAGGAGAAGGAGCTGGCTGACCGGGAAGCGGCTGTTACACGGTCAGAGCTGATGGCGCAGGCAAAGAATACGCTGGCAGAAAAGAAGCTTCCTGTGGGGCTCGCGGAGGTGTTAAATTACACAGACGCAGATTCCTGCAATCAATCCATTTTTGCTGTGGAAAAGGCATTTCAGGAAGCGGTACAGGCTGCTGTAGCGGAGCGTTTAAAAGGTGGAAACCCACCTAAGAAAGCACCTCAGGGGGATCCGATGGAAGAACTGGAGAAAGAAATTTATAATGCTATGAAAGGATGATGTGAATTATGGCAATCAATACACTTGCAACTGCAACTTTATTTCAGACCAATCTGGACAAGATTGCGATTCAGGACGCTGTTACAGGCTGGATGGATGCAAATGCCGGGCAGGCAATCTACAATGGCGGCGCAGAGGTAAAAATCCCCAAGATGACCGTACAGGGAATGGCGGACTATGACCGTGACAAGGGCTATGTCCAGGGCGGCGTAACATTGGAATACGAGACCCGGAAAATGACCCAGGATCGTGGCCGCAAGTTCCAGCTGGATGCAATGGATGTGAACGAAAACAATTTTGTGACAACGGCCTCCTCTGTTATGGGAGCATTCCAGAGAGAACATGTAATCCCGGAGATTGACGCGTACCGCCTGTCAGCCCTTGCTACGCAGGCCATTGGATACCAGAGCGGGGCTTTGGTTGAATACGAATATACACCGGCAGAGGCAACCGTGCTCCGCAAGATCAAAGAAGGAATCAGGGCGGTCCGGGATAATGGATACAACGGCCCTCTGGTGATCCACGCAATTTCAGAAGTAACAATGGAACTGGAAATTGCCCTCGCTGGTAAAATTTCCGCAGTTGACTTTACAAAAGGCGGAATCAATACCAAGGTTCCGGCTGTAGATGGTGTACCGATCATTGAAACACCGGCCAACCGTATGTATACCGCTATTAAGATCAACGATGGAACAACTGGAGGACAGGAAAAAGGCGGATACGAGAAGGGAGAAACGGCGAAGCAGATCAATTTTATGATCCTTCCCAGAACCACTCCCATTGCGATCACCAAGCAGGATAAAATGAAAATTTTTAGTCCGGATGAAAACCAGGACGCAGATGCATGGAAAATGAATTACCGTCGGTTCCATGATATCTGGGTATTGGATAACCGGTTAAATTCTATCTGGGTGAATGTTAAGGAGGCAAAAGGATAATGAGATACATCCGAGGAAATGTTGAGAGAGAAGCAGGGACGAAAGAAATGTGCTCCCGTCTGGAGGCGGAAGGGTTTAAAAAAGTCATTCCAGAGCAGCAGGCGGAAGGGCAGCAGCCGGAGGAAGAAACGATTCCCTTAGAACAGATGAGCGCAGCACAGTTGAAGGAATATGCAAAAAGCAAGGGGATCGAGGGTGCAAACAGCCTCACGAAGGCAGAGCTTATGTCTGTATTGAAGGAAGTGGATTAAATGGATCAACTTGCGTGGTTAAGTAAGATGACAGGGGAGAGCGATGATGAATTGCTCTCCCTTCTCTTAGCGGATGCGGAAGAATTTGTGCTGGGCTATACAAACCGAAGCGAGATACTCCCGGAACTAAAAAAGCCTATCCGGGATCTGGCCCTGATTGCTTATAACCGCATGGGAACGGAAGGGGAGACCGGACGGAGCGGAGGCGGGGAATCGTATACGTTTGATACCGCCCCGAAACAGGTCTATGATGTGCTGAACCGGTACCGTCTGGCAAGAGTAGGAGGCAAAAGATATGAGGCTAAAACGCAGCAGGGTGAAGCAGTTTTACCACAGGGCAGCCGTTCCTAAAAAAGACCTGGAAGGAAACTCATATGTGGAATATTCCCCAGCAGGTGCATTTCAGGCGGAGGAATGGCCAGGAGGCGGAAAGCTCCAGAATGAGAGGTATGGACAGCGGCTGCCGAATATCCGGAACCTTCGGATTGACGGCAGGTACAGGGAGATATCTGATTCTGGAAAGGTGTGCTACCAGATCGAAGGAGGCCCACTGATTTCTGCGGATGATGGTATCTGTTTTAATGTACCGGGAAACCAGGAGCCGGATTACCATATAGTGGCTATTTATCCTTACCGTTTCCTTACACTGGAGGTAGAAAAACTGTGATCGAAGGCCGGAAGGAATTAGGACGGAAATTTGCCGCGTTGGAACAGATTGCAGATCATCAGATGGAGAACATTGTAAAAAACCAGCTGAAACATGTACAGGCAGCGGCGAAACTGCTCTGCCCGGTAAGTCAGGGGGAGTTAAGGAACAGCATCCGGTCCAGTGTCCAGCGTGTGGATGACCGGGTTGTAGGGATGGTATATATCAACAAAGCATATGCTCCGTATGTGGAATTTGGTACCGGCCCAAAGGGAGAGGCAGAACATTCCGGGATTTCTCCGGCTGTTTCCCCATCTTACAGCCAGTCTCCCTGGTGGATCCATGAAAGCCAGATAGATAAGGAGGCAGCAGAGAGATATCACTGGTTTTATCTGGATACGCCAGATGGGCGTTTTTACCAGTGCACAGGCCAGCCGGCGCAGCCATTTATGTATCCGGCCCTGAAAGATAATGAGGAGCGCATTGTGCGCAATATGCAGAACCACATTGCGAGAGAACTGAGAAAGGAAAGTAAATGATTAACGTAAAAGACCAGGTATATCAGGCCCTGCTTGCAGTATCGGAGAATGTAACGGACTGTTACCCGAAAAACTGGGAGCAGGATCTTGCGATTCAGTACATGGAAGAGGACAACCGCGTGATTGAGTACACAGATATGAAAGAGCAGAAGGCGTATGTGCGGTACCGGATTGATATCTGGAACAGGAGAAGCACTTCTGCGGC
>ULNP01050999.1_pt1 | contig 10260 bp, 9 predicted proteins | sample 1951941 | NCBI WGS metagenome assembly ULNP01 (sample SAMEA4835579, study PRJEB28245) | human gut metagenome | biome: gut microbiome; material: fecal sample | place: Denmark | collected 2008
TCAAGCTGTTTGGCTGCCCCCTGACCATTAAGTTTTAACCGTACCACCCGTGCCCGCTTGACAAAGCCGTGTGCGGGTGGTATATTAGGGCCATAATATTTAGACGTTTATCTAAATATATAATTCTTGTGTTTTTCTGAAAGGATATATGGTATGAGCACGATGATTTCTTTGCAGACCATTTTGTGGAGCGCCTTGGCCGCCGCAGCCGGTATCGGGCTGCCGGTTCTGGTTTTTTTGGTATGGAAGTTCAAATTCTGCCGGGGTGCAAAGCTGTTTCCTGCTGTTGTCGGCGCGGTGACCTTCGTTGTTTTCGCCCAGGTACTGGAAGGTGTGCCCAAGGCTATTTTCTTTGGCGGCGGCACCGGCGTTTCGCAGTATGTGCTGACCCATGCGTGGGCTTACACCCTGATCGGCTGCCTGCTGGCGGGCGTGTTTGAGGAAGTCGGGCGCTATCTTGCGTTTCGTTTTCTGCTCAAGCGCTATACCAACCGGCGGGACGCCGTAACCTATGGCATCGGCCACGGCGGGATCGAGGCAATCCTGGTTCTGGGGCTCACCGCCATCAATAATATTGCGATTGCGCAGCTTGTCAACAGCGGCAGCATTGAAACCATAACCAATGGGCTGACCGGCGTGCAGCTGGACCAGGTACAGGCACAGATCGCCGCCGTTGCCAGCTTTGGGGCCGCTAACCTGCTGCTGGGGCTGGCTGAACGCGCGATTGCCATGACGCTGCACATTTCCCTCTCGGTGGTTGTATTCCGGGCTGTCCGGCAGCGCAAGGCCGGGTATCTGGGATTGGCGGTGGCGCTGCATGCGCTGTTCGATGTTCCCGCTGCTTTATTCCAGTGCGGCGTGCTGCACAGTACCTGGCTGGTGGAAGCACTACTGCTAGTGCTCTGCCTGGGCTGCGCGGCTTACGCCAAAAAGCAGTATTGTGCATTGCAAGAACCGGAACAGCAGATGTTATCAGATAAGGAGGAAAGCTGACCTATGGTAGGCGATGCGTTTAAGGCTTTGGGGGACCCCACCCGGCGGCGCATTCTGGAGCTGTTGAGCGAAGGCGAGATGAGTGCCGGTGATATTGCTGCGCACTTTGATATGGCAAAGCCATCCGTAAGCCACCACCTGAACATTTTGAAAAATGCCGGGCTGGTAACGGATGAGCGCCGCGGCCAGAACATTGTGTACTGCCTGAACCTGACCGTGTTCCAGGAAGCTGTTAAGTGGTTTTTCGATTTTGGCTTTGTGAAAGGTGGACCTGATGATGAAACGAAATAAACTGTTTTGGGGGCTGCTGATTTTTTGCGCCATCAACTTTGCGGCGCACCTCTGCTTTTATGGCTCCCTGCCGGATGTTGTGCCCACCCACTGGGGCGCGGACGGCCAGGCCAACGGCTGGGGGCCAAAATCCACTGTGCTGATTATGGCAGCCCTGCCCGCCCTGATGCTGATTTTGATGGCAGTGCTGCCCCGCATTGACCCCAAACACCAGAATTATGAAAAGTTCAAGGGCGTCTGGAACGCCTCCCTCACTGCCCTTACAATATTTATGTCAGCTATGAGCTGGTTTTCGGAGCTGAGCGTGTTCGGCTTGATTCCGGAAGGCAGCAGCCTGGTCGGTATTCTGGTCTGCGGCGGTTGCGGGGTACTGTTCATCTTTTTGGGCAACTATATGCCGCGCATCAAGCAGAACTATATGTTCGGCTGCAAAACTCCCTGGGCGCTGAACAACGAACACAACTGGAACCGCACCCAGCGCATGGGCGGCATTGTGTTTGTTGTTATGGGTGCTGCTTTGATTGTAATTTCACTGCTGGCCACCATTTTGGGCGATACCGCCACCATGATCCTGCTGCTGGCCGTTGTCTTTGGCGGCTCCGCCTGGATCTACCTCTACTCCTACCTCGTCTACATCGGCAAAATGAAGTAAGTAAGCGCCCCCACCCGGAGCGCACTCTTTATCCTGCATCGCGCCTAATATCCAAAAAAGGCGCGCAGCGCCCACCACCATTCTTCTTTATTATTTATTCTTTATTCATTACAAAATGCTCCCCTCTCCATGCAGTTCTCTTATGCACAGGGCGGGGAGCGTTTTATTTTTATTCCTGGGTTTTCTTTCCAGCACGTTCCGCTTTCATGCGGATGCGCTCGCGCTGGGATTTTTCCAGTTTTTTATAGCGGGCATAGCTTTCGGGGCGCACGGTCTCAATGCAGCGGGCAAAGTTCCAATGCAGGCCGTCGCGGCGGTTCAGCTTAAAGCGCAGGAACCACGGGCCGTGGTCCGGGCAGGTGGCTTCGGTATAATAACCGGTGTTGCCGCGCTTGAGCCAGATATCGTTCAGCACCAGCGGCTTGCCGCAGAACGGGCAGCCCACCTGATACAGCGCAGGGTCATTTTTGTAGGCATCGTGGTCCAGGCGGTCAAAGTAGGTTTGGATATCGTACGTTTCGGTATCGGTATTGTTCAGCAGGGCGGCTGTCAGCTGGGCGGCGGGGTCCGGGTATTCGGCAATGCCCTGGGCCAGCGGCAGGCGGCGGCAGATTTTTGTGGTGTACAGGGCATCGTCCAGCGCATTGTGGAAATCGCCGTCATGCTCAATGCCAAGGCGGTCCACCACGCTTTCCAGCGTCAGGCCCTCGCCTTCCCCGCGGGGGAAATTTTTCAAAAAGATCTGCTGCAGGTCATACCAGCGGCTAGGCCAGCTTTCGTCCATATTATAAAGGAACAGGTTCTGCTTCAGCACCGGCACATCGTCCAGACCCCACTCGGCAAATTCGGCGTCGGGGCCGGCCCATTCCTGGAACCGCCGCAGGCCTTCGGCAATGGGCACCCCGGCTTCCAGATCGCCCTGGCTCAGGCCAGTCACCTCCGCAATGCGCCAATGCAGCTTGCGGAAAATGCGGGGGCGCAGGGTCATCTCAAAGGTATCCAGTACATCGCCATTCTCGTCCACCCGCACTGCACCGATCTGGATGATCTCACCCCGCAGGGTCAGTTCCGCCCCATGATAATTAAAGGTTTTGGGCGCATTGCCCATGTTCCATTCCAAGTCAAAAACGATCAGGTTCACTGCGGGTCCTCCAAGATGAATTTTTCAACGGCCAGCCCTACCCCGTCATGCTCATTATCTGCGGTGACGTATTTGGCTGCCTGTTTTACTTCCGGCACAGCATTGCCCATGGCAACGCCCATGCCCGCATAGCGGATCATGGGCAGGTCGTTCCAGCCATCGCCGCAGGCCATCAGGTTTTCGGGGCCAAGGCCCATGTTTTTCAGCAGCAGCGCCAGCGAGGCGGATTTTTCCACCCCCAGGGGCATCGTTTCAATAAAGAACGGCGCCGAGCGGTAGATGGAAAGCTTGCCCGCAAACTTTTGCTGCATCAGCTCCTCCACATGGGGCATATCCACAGGGTCGCCAACCAGCAGCAGCTTGTTGATGGGCCACTGGATCTCGGCGGGCAGGTTTTCCACCTGGCGGGCCGGGATTTTGTTGATGCGGGCTTCCTCGCCAACATAGGGGTTGGCGGCATCCTCGGTCACAATGCCTTTGGCATCATAGGTCAGCGGCATCACGTTCCAGTAGCGGGCAAAGGTGCACACCGGGTCGATCAGCTCCGGCGGGAACTCATGCTGCACCAGCGTTTCGCCGGTTTTGCAGTCAATGATCTTACCGCCGTTATAGCTCAGGATGCAGCCGCCGCGGCGGTCCAGCTCCAGCTCTTTGGCAAGCGGCTCAATGCCCACGGTGGGGCGGCCGCTGGCCAGCACAATGCGCACGCCGCGGTCCGCCGCTGCCTGCAGGGCAGCTTTGGTGCGTGGGGTAATGACTTTGGCATTGTTGGTCAGTGTGCCATCCAGATCCAGTGCCAGAACTTTGTATTGCATAATATCCCCTGTTTCTTTGTTTTTTCGTCTTTTTATTTTACCCTATCAGCCGCCATTGCGCAAGGGGGCGGTAAAGATTCCGGTTATTTCTGCCTGCATTGCTCTTTGGAGCGCAGCAGGGCTGATTTTGCGGTGCAGCACACCCATTTTTGTGGCAAAACCCGGAAAATGGTCGGGATTTTAACGGTTAGCAATAACTAACGCATTGACAACAAATTTTCCGCATGGTACACTATTCAGGCAATAAGGGAGTAGTCGGCGCGGCACTGGGCAAGAGCAGCCGTGCAGTTTTGCCAACACAATGAGCTAACAGCAAAGGCTCTGGCACTACTTGAAATGACGAGACTTATCCGCACAGGGTTCACCTGCATGCTGTGTGCAGGTGCTGGGCGGATAGGTCTTTTTTGTTTGCCCGGCTCTGCCCTTGGATTTGATTTGGAGGTATTGGGGTATGAGTTTGTTTGACTTGATCATGATCGGCATCAGCCTTTCGATGGATGCGTTTGCGGTTTCCATCTGCAAGGGGCTTTCGGTGCGCAAAGTACAGCTGTCCCACGCGCTGATCTGCGGTGCCTGGTTCGGCGCGTTCCAGGCCATTATGCCGTCCTTTGGCTACTTTCTCGGTTCCCGGTTCGAGCACCTGCTCAACAGCGTTGGCCCTTGGGTTGCCTTTATCCTGCTGGCTGTGATCGGCGTAAACATGGTGCGGGAAAGCTTTGGCGGCGATGAAACTGTGGACAACGATTTTTCCGCCAAAGCCATGCTGCCGCTGGCCGTTGCAACCTCCATTGACGCCTTTGCCGTTGGCGTTGGCTTTGCCGCAATGGAAGCCAACATTGTGGTTGCTGCCCTGCTGATCGGCTGCACCACCTTTACCCTGTCTGCCATCGGCGTTAAGGTTGGTGCCGTGTTTGGCGATAAGTACCGCGCCGTTTCGGAGCGCATTGGCGGCCTTGTGCTGATTTTGATCGGCCTGAAAACCTTGATCCAGAGCTTCCTGTAAAATTTGGCTTTCTCTTATTTCCGTTATTCTGATAAAACAGCTGCCCGCATCCTTTCCGGTTTTTGGCCGGAGTGATACGGGCAGTTTTCTTTGGGATTGATCCTGCACAAAAAAGTCCCGCCCGGCAGCGAGGGGTGCTGCGGGCGGGACTTATTTTTCATCAGGGGATATTCTGACGCTTTAAAATAAATTACTTTCTGCTGCGCTTTTTGCGGGAGTTTTTGCCCTTTACAGCAGGCTTAGCAGCCTCAACAACCGGCTTTGCAGCTTCCACAACGGTCTTAACGGCTTCGTCAGCGGCCTTGGCGGCAGCCTTGACAGCAGGCTTCTCGGCAACTTCCTTCACGGCCTTGTCGGCAGCTTCCACAGCAGCCTTGACAGCGGGCTTTTCGGCAACTTCTTTTACAGCCTTCACAGCTTCATCGGCAGCGGCCTTAACGGCGGGCTTTTCAGCAACTTCCTTGACAGCGTCGGTGGCCACGGCAGCAACGGCAGTGGCAGCCTCGGCTGCCTTCTTTGCGGTGGTCACAGCAGCCTCGGCAGCCTTTTTGGTGCTGGTCTTGCAGGTGGCCTTCTTGGCGGTCTTAACAACCTCAGCGGCGGTTTCGGCAACCGGCTTATCGGCAGAAGCCTTCACGGCGTCAACAACCTCGGTAGCAACTTCGGCAGCAGCCTTGGCAGCGGCGTCAACGGTCTTGGCAGCGCTTTCAGCGGCAGCCTTCACTTCAGCCTTTGCTTTAGCGGCGGTAGCCTTGGCGCTGGTCTTGGGCTTGCGGGTCACTTCGTTGATGGTCCAGTACTGGTTATCGCCGTTCACATCGGCCCAGATCTGCAGGACTGCACCGTTTTCGGTGTTCATGTTGACCAGGTCCAGGCACTTGCCGGCCAGGTTGGACTTGATCTTTACGCGGCCATCATTGGCGGGCTCCACGATCCACAGCTGGCTGGAAGCGTTAGCGCCTTCCCACTGGTGAACATGGGTGCCATCGGTCACGCCGGAGCAATCCAGGTCCATCATCTTGCCGGTGAAACGGTTCTTGATGCGGTACACGCCCTCGCCGGCGCGCACAAAGCTCCACTGCTGCCATTCGGCGTTGGCATTATCCCACAGCTGGATCTGAGCGCCGTTCTCGGTGTTGTAATCCTTTACTTCAACAACCTTGCCGTTTGCAGCGGCGATGGTATAAAACTTATCCTCAGTAATAACGGTCTGAGCAATTTTCTTGGTAGCCATGTATAAGCTCTCCTCTCAGTTTATCGTGTTGGTTGGTCAGTTTTGTACGCCTGCGGCTGGCAGTGTTCTGCGCAGCCCCCCTCCAAAGCGTCATCTATATAAAAAGGAGTGCTGTGTTGGTTCAGCCTCCTTGTGTTCCCCTCTATTATAGCCAATTATTCCCACATCGTCAAGTTTTGTGCGGCGTGACGGCATTTTACACAAAAACGCCGGGAAGGGTGGAATCCTTCCCGGTATTTTTATGGGGATTTTCCGTTTTTATGCCGATTGCGCTTTTGTTGCGCACTTATCCGGCAGAAAGGCTATTTCAGGAGTTTTCCGCAAAATTGCCGGTGTACAGGCGGTAGTAACGGCCCTTTTGGGCAATCAGCTCATCGTGGGTGCCGCGCTCAATAATGCGGCCCTGTTCCAGCACCATGATGCAGTCCGAGTTGCGCACGGTGGAAAGGCGGTGGGCGATAACAAAGGTGGTGCGGCCATACATCAGGCCGTCCATGCCCTGCTGCACCAGGCGCTCGGTGCGGGTATCAATGCTGGAGGTTGCTTCGTCCAGGATCAGTACCGGCGGGTCCGCAACAGCGGCACGGGCAATGGCAAGCAGCTGGCGCTGGCCCTGGCTCAGGTTGGTGCCGTCGCCGGTCAGCGTGGTGTTATAGCCATCCGGCAGGTGGCGGATGAACTCATCGGCGTTGGCCAGCTTGGCGGCGGCGCGGCATTCCTCGTCCGTTGCATCCAGGCGGCCATAGCGGATGTTATCCATAACCGTACCGGTAAACAGGTGGGTATCCTGCAGAACAATGCCTAAGGATGCGCGCAGGTCGTCTTTATGAATATGGGTCACATCAATGCCGTCATACTCAATGGTGCCCTTCTGGATATCATAGAAGCGGTTGATGAGGTTGGTGATGGTGGTTTTGCCTGCGCCGGTGGAACCGACGAAGGCGATCTTCTGGCCCGGACGGCCATACAGGTTGATATCATGCAGGACGATCTTGCCCGGATCATAGCCAAAGTCTACATCCTTAAAGACGATATCTCCCTTCAGTTCACGGTAGTCTGCGCTGCCATCGGCGTTCACACGCTTCCAGGCCCACAGGTTGGTGCGCTCCTTGGTTTCGGTCACAGAATCATCCGGCAGGCGTTTGGCGTTGACCAGCATGACCTTGCCCTCGTCCACTTCCGGCTTTTCGTCCAGCAGGTCAAAGATACGCTGGCCGCCGGCCAGAGCCATGATGATGGCGTTGAACTGCATGGAGATCTGGCTGATGGGCATGTTCAGGGTGCGGTTGAAGGTCAAAAAGCTGGCCAGCTTGCCCAGGGTCAGGCCTGTCATGCCAGACAGAGCCAGCGCACCGCCGATCATGGCGCAGAACACATAGGAAAGGTTGCCCAGCTGGGTGTTAGCCGGACCGCCGAGGTTGGAGTAACGGTTGGCCTTATCCGCGCTTTCAAACAGCTGGTCATTGAGCTTATCAAACTGCTCAATGGCTTCTTCCTCGTGGCAGAACACCTTAACGACCTTCTGGCCGTTCATCATCTCTTCAATGTAGCCGTTCACCGCACCAATATCACGCTGCTGGGAAACAAAGTACTTGGAAGAGTTGGTGGTAAGATACTTGGTGACCAGCAGCATAATCCCGACCATGACCAGGGTGAGCACCGTCAGCGGCACGCTGAGTACAACCATGGAAACCAGCACGCTGACAACGGTAATAGCGCTGTTCAGCAGCTGCGGCATGCTCTGGCTGATCATCTGGCGCAGGGTATCAATATCGTTGGTATACAGCGACATGATATCGCCGTGGGCGTTGCGGTCAAAGTATTTGATGGGCAGCGTCTGCATATGGGTAAACATTTCATCGCGCAGGCACTTCAGGGTGCCCTGGGTAACGTAAGCCATCATACGGGCCTGGGCAAAGGCGGCAACAATGCCGATGCCGTAAAAGCCTGCCGTGCGGGCGATGGCATGGGCCAGGCCGGAAAAATCACTGCTCTGCTCTTTCAGCAGGGGCAGGATGTAGCCATCGATCAAGGTCTGCATGAACAAAGTGCCCTGCACGTTGGCAAACACGCTGACAAAAATGCAGATGACGACCGCAACGACCTGAATGCGGTAGCATTCCATCACATAGCGCAGGATGCGCATGAAGATCTTGCCGGGGTTCTGGACTTTGGGGCGCGGGCCGCGGGGGCCACCGCGGCCAACCTTAACCACTTTTGCTTTCTGCTCAGCCATTGTTATCGCCTCCCTTTTCGTCAAAGTCGCCGGAGCCTTTGGTCTGGCTGTTATAAACTTCCTGATAGATGGGGTTGGTGGCCAGCATTTCGGCCGGGGTACCGTAACCACTGATCCTGCCGTTATCCAGCACGATCACATGGTCGGCGTTTTCCACGCTGGAAATACGCTGGGCAATGATGAACACCGTGGTGCCGGGAATCTTTTCGGCAAAGCTCTTGCGGATCTTGGCGTCGGTGCCGGTATCCACAGCGGAGGTAGAGTCGTCCAGAATCAGGATGCGGGGCTTTTTCAGCAGAGCACGGGCAATGCAAAGGCGCTGCTTCTGGCCGCCGGAAACGTTAGTGCCGCCCTGGTCAATGTGGGTGTTGTATTTATCGGGGAAGCGCTCAATAAATTCATCGGCGCAGGCCTGCTTGCATGCCTCCTCGATCTCGGCATCGGTGGCATCCTTATTGCCCCAGCGCAGGTTTTCGGCAATGGTGCCGCTGAACAGTTCGTTTTTCTGCAGCACCATGGCAACGCTGTTGCGCAGGATCTCCAGGTCGTAATCGCGTACATCCACGCCGCCAACGTACACATGACCGGCGGTGGTATCATACAGGCGGGGCAGCAGCTGCACCAGGCTGGTTTTTGCGCTGCCGGTGCCGCCGATGATGCCGATGGTCTCGCCGGAACGGATGTTCAGGTTGATATCAGACAACACATCGCGGCCATCGGCCTTATAGCGGAAGCAGACATGATCAAAGCGGACAGCGCCGTTCTTGACTTCCATAACCGGGTTTTTGCCGTTGGACAGGGTGCTTTCTTCTTCCAGCACTTCAGCCACACGCTTGGCGGAAGCGGCGGACATGGAGATCATGATGAACACCATGGACAGCATCATCAGGCTGGTCAGGATGTTGGTGCAGTAGGTCAGCATACTCATCAGCTCGCCGGTGGTAAAGCTGGTAGCACCGGACAGCACGATCATGCGGGCACCCAGCCAGGAAATCAGCAGGATGCAGGTGTAAACGGTGGCCATCATCAGCGGAGAGTTGAAGGAAAGAACTTTTTCAGCACGCAGCAGCAGATCCTGCACATTGCCGGATGCCTTTTTGAACTTTTCACTCTCGTAATCTTCGCGCACATACGCTTTGACCACGCGGATGGCGGAAACATTTTCCTGCACGCTCTCGTTCAGGTCATCGTACTTTTTGAATGCGGCGGAGAAGTAGTTGCTGGCGCGGGACATGATGAGCACCAGGCAGCCGCCCAGAATGATGACCGCCACCAGATAGATGGAAGCCAGCCTGGCGTTGATGGTGAACGCCATGATCATGGCAATGACCATGCTGGACGGCGCACGGATGGCCATACGCAAAATCATCTGGTAAGCGTTCTGGATGTTGGTCACGTCGGTGGTCATACGGGTGACCAGACCGGCGGTGGAATATTTATCGATATTGGCAAAGCTGAATGTTTGGATATTGCGGTACATGGAGCGGCGCAGATTGCGGGCGTAACCGGTGGAAGCACGCGCACCAAACACACCGCCCAGCACGCCGAACAGCAGGCCAAAGGCCGCTGCCACGATCATCCAGCCGCCAATGCGGTAAATGTGGGAAAGATTGCCGGCGGTAACGCCATCATCAATGATGGAGGACATCAGCTTGGGGATGATCATTTCCATCACCACTTCGCCGATCATGCACAAAGGGGTCAGGATGGAAACCAGCCGGAACCCCTCTGTTTCTTTGTAAAGTGACTTAAACATATGGTATCTCCTGTTTGGCTGCCCGGGGGCAGCGCCTGAACTTCTTAAGCCAAAGCATTGCGGAACACTTTGGGGTGTGTCTGAAAACAAAGAAAATAACGGATATTTCGCAAACACAAGCAGGATTTAAGGCAAGGAG
>ULNP01036904.1_pt1 | contig 10251 bp, 8 predicted proteins | sample 1951941 | NCBI WGS metagenome assembly ULNP01 (sample SAMEA4835579, study PRJEB28245) | human gut metagenome | biome: gut microbiome; material: fecal sample | place: Denmark | collected 2008
GCTCCTTTCGGTCTGTGTTTCTGTTTGCTTGTCTATAGGATACTCATTTTCCGGTGCCTGTGCAATTGTGCGAATTTGCTTTTGACGGCTTCGGACGGTCAATGCGATGGAGCTCAAACCGCTTTCGGCAATATCCCGTGTGGCCACGCCCAGGGCATTCAGCGTTTCCGGGGTATTGAAATTGAACACCTCAGAGAAATCCTCCGGATCAAAATATTCATCCGGTTCCAGCCCGCAGCGGCACATCAGCATATACGCCGTGCTGTTTTCCAGCAGACGGCGATAGAGAACTGACAAATTCAGCTCGTCCAGTTCTTCCAGAAGGCTGTTGTCCTGGCAATTCTGCAGATCATCAAGATAGTCCGTCATATTGTCCGCCGCAGTGTTTTCCATGGCGGATACTATGGCTTCCTCCAATGTGCCTTTATCGTCCAGCGCACCGAATCGGTTTTCCAACGCTTCGATCACATCCGGCTCCTGCTCGGCAGGCACCTGCCAGAGCGGCACGGGGCGGGACAAACGGCTTTCGTGGGTGTCGGATATATCAAAATAATACTTGAGGCGCGCGCGTCCCGGATAGTCCCGATCAAATACGGCAATGCCGGTAGCACCCTTATTGACCCATCGGCCGAATTGACGGTTCCAGCGCTCTATCTCCAACACAGCCGTTGCGTCCGGGCGCTGTGCGTGTACCAGCACCTGCTCCTCAAAGGGCAGCTTATAATTCCGGCAGGCAGAGCGCAGAAATGCCGTCCACCGGTCTGCGCGGGCCAGTGCGGCGATCTCCTGCCGGTAAACCTCCGTGATCTCCTGAAATCTGCGTGCCATGGGCAGCACCTCCTATCTTTCCTTTGGTTTTTCCCTGTCCTTTTTCAGCAGGTATTTATCCATATATTCCTTGGCCGAACACAGATCGCCGGTGTAGTTCCAGTCGTTTTCCGGGTCGATATGGCGGTAGGCGTTGTTATTGTACCGGTTCGGCTCCAGCTTGATGGGTGTCGCAGACAGCAGCGTTCCCCAGTGGTTAACCATGATCCAGCGGCCGATCTCCACGGGGATCCCGCACTGATCGTCGTCATTGCGTACCTCATAGAGATACAGCCCCTTGGGCACCGTGTTTCGGTCTACCCGCAGGCAGGTAAAGAGCATGGGACGGTCAAACACCTCCACCAGCTCAAAGCGTTCTTTTCTTGCATCAACAGACATACCGTTTTCCTCCTATCTTTCTCGCGCCGCTTCCCGGACGGGCGGAAACCGCCAGCCGTAGACCCGCCCGATCTCATCGCCCAGGCGCTTTGTCACACGGGTCACATCGGCGCGGGTGGCGGTGCCGCTGTATAGCTTTTCTTTCAGCCGGTCGATCTGTGCTTCGCTCACATTCTCCTTGTAGGCACGGTAGAGATAATGGTTCGTGCCGTCGTGATGTACGGCATCGCAGCGCAGATCGCCCAGCCGGTCTACATACCATGTGGAATAGTCCATCTCGGAATACAGGCAATCGCGGATATTGCCGCTTTTGATCTCGGCATAACCGGGATACCGCCCATCCCATCGGCCGATGTCTGCGATCAGCAGAATGGGGCGGGAGAGCTGAATGTTCAGATTGCACCGCTCGTCATCGAGATAGTCGTTGTTCTGCTCGACCATCAATTCCATCCGTTCCTGCTCAGAAAGCTCGGGGTACTGTTCCTCCAGATCGCCCCTCCAATCCTCGTAGTCCGGATCGCTGCTCCAGATAATATGTTTCCGCTCGGTCATCGTGCGTCACCTCGGTCTTTCTCCCGGCGCTTTAACGGCTGTCCCTGTGCATCGTAGTTGGCGGGATCGGCAATGGGCTTGTCAAAGCCGAACATGGAGCCGCCTTTCATGGCCTCCTCCTGGGCGCGGGTCACGCCCAGCTTGCGGTTATATTCCTCCACAAGCGCACGGGCTTCTTCCTTTGAGGTGTGGGGAATGTCCGTCTTGTAATAGCCGGTTTCGCCCCGTTTCAAAATCACCACATTTCCGGTGTCCAGCAGGAGAGAGTAGCACTGCTTTGGCAGGGAGGAGCGCAGCGGCACATAAGTGTTGCCGTTTCGCGCCATCCATTCGGCAAACTGCGCCATGTGATACAGGTTATCGACCCCGTAGCCGATCTCGGCGCGGTTCTCGTCAATGTAGCGGCAGGTGTGGTCACTATGGCTGCCATCCGGACGGGTCACACGGATACTGTCCCCATCGGGAATGCGGAACCGTTCCTTGCCGCTTGTATCAAGAAAGCAAATGCTGCGGGCCGCCTTTTCCATGTGCTGATCCAGCATCTCCCGGCGATAGCAGTAGATATACAGGTTATAATCGCCCTGCATGGGATTCAGCCGCAGCAGATAGGCATACTCCGGCGTATCCACCCGGAATCCGTACTGCGGAATAAAATCCTCGGCAAACACACTTTCTTTGTGTTCATAGCAGTATCGGGAAAGGCTGCTGCGGTTTTTGAAAATTCCGTCATAGCGCTCGTCAAAACGCAGGGCATTGATAAAATCATCAAACTCATCCTTGAACGCCTGTGTTTTCAGCTCCCCGCAATGATCCTCCCATGAGGTGAAAAAGCCGTTGCCGCTTCTGTCCATGTCCCCGCGCAAATGACCGATGCAGCCGGTCTGCTTGTCGAGTTGCTGGCTGCCGGTATAACAGTAGCTGCGCTCTGCCGGGGTCATGATCTTGATCTCAAAGTTCATTACCGCTCACGCTCCTTTGTCGCTTTTGCCTCCCGTACAGAGAGCCGTGCCTGCCGTGCCTGCCAATAGGCCGGGTTCCAGCGCTGCAGGCTCCGGTCAATGCAGGCTTCATATTCGCCGGGGCGGAAGTAGTTATCCGTCCGGGGTGCAATGATACCGCTGCCCATCAGTTCCCGCAGGGCCACCGACGCATCGCAGTCCTCCTCAAAATTCAGATACCCGCCTGCCTGAAAGCCGACCTGCTGTGCTTCCAGGGATAGCAACTGCCGAGCTGCGTCGATTTGGGCCATGATCCCTCCGTGGCCTGCCGTGGATACGCTATACACACCGGGACACAAAGTGTCGCAGCGCACAACAAGGCCCCAAGGGGAATCACTCGGTTCTCGATACATCATCGCTCACGCTCCTTCTGCAAGGATGAAATAGAAAGCTGCTGCGCTTCTGCCGCAAATCGCTGCTCCAATCGTTCCACGCTCCAATCCTTCTTGAATTGCCCCAGCGGGCCGGGACCGAACTGTGCCAACGCACGTTTGTCCATTTCTCGCAGCCGCTCCCATAACTCCGGGTGATACTGCCGGAGCTTTCGCAGCTCCCCAATGCCCTGCAACGGGCAGCACCAGCAGGAGCAGCGGTGGTAAATCTGATACAGCCCACCGAAGTCATAACCCCGGTCATAGCAGATTTGCAGGGCTTCCTTCTCCGTGATTCCCCAATCCACCAGCGGATAGTGCTCGCTTTTGATGCGCTTCGGCTCATCTGCGGCGATACCCACATAACTCACGGCCCGGTATTGTCCTTTCAGCCGGTTGATCTCCTTATGGATGAGATGCGTTTTCAGCTGCCCCGTACACCAACGCACACGGGGACCGGGCCAGCCGTTTCCGTATAGAGAAACACCCAGCCGCTGCCGGTTTTCAATGCTGGCCGGTCGCTGCTTCTTTTCCTCAAACATCAGCCACTCAAAGCCTTTGGGATGGCGCAGCCACGTCAGATGCAGGCCTCGCTCTGCAAACAGATAGTCGTTCAACTTTTGCAGATGCTCATACATTTCCGGGAATTCCATGCCTGTATCTGCCGTCAGGACCGCTTGGATCGGCAGTCCCCGCTCAATCATGAGCAGCAGCATAGCGGTGCTGTCCTTACCGCCGGACAGGGATACCGCATGGAACAGCTCCTTTTCTTCCGTTTGATTGCTCATACCCATTCCGTCTCCTTTCACCTCGGTATGTAAAAAGGGACGGCCAATCCGGCCGCCCCCTTGGGATTCGTTCTTTGAAAATGCAGGAGTGCAAACACAAGACCGACACTGCGACGATTTGTTCCACTCCATGAAACTGCCCCCACACTGAATGTTCAGCATGGGGGCGGCGCTTTTATTCTGTAATGTACATTTGACTATAAATATCCAGAATAGAGTCTTTCGAGCGGCGAATACCTATATCCGTTAAACGAATGTCCTCCTGCCGCATTTGTGCTATAAACCGAGTAATATCCTCCATTATAGACTGCGGGACAGGTATTCTCTGATTTTCCCGTACAAGTTGGAACAGGCGAAACACATCCAGACGGTGTTTCTTGATGTCACGTGCGTTTACATGGATTCCTTCTGCTTTCTTGCTTTTCAAATCCAGCCAAGCTCTCATTTTCAGCGGAATAATATGTTCAGCATCTAATATGGAGATACCATCTGTAACTGTTCGTCCATCCAGAAGAAAGTGGTAATAATCATCATTGAGCAAAATCGCTGACAAGCTGGAAACTTCATCATCAATATGCAGCGGCATCAAGTGTGTATCTGGCTGCAAGACCACATTGCTTTGTGGCCTTGAAAATAATTCAATCATCTTGGGGTAAGCAGGGTTCGTTGGGTCCACAAAACGATAGAACTCCGGTTGACCGTTACTGCGTTGCCTGGCCTGATAGCCACCAGCTTCAATAAAAGCCCAAAAGGCTTTTGCAAAATCTGTCGTTAAAGCCTCGACGATCAGCACCATGTCGATGTCAACGGTTTGCCTGAAATCAAGTCCTGCATCGTTCATCAGAAGATCACAGGCAAAGCCTCCAATTACAGTATATTGCTCCTTAAAATGATTGAAGTGCTCTCGGAATATATCTATGCCATTTACCATTTCGTTCTCCTTTATTCTTCCTCTTTGATTGGTAGTCCGTGCTTTTGCCGAATTTCATCCAAGCACGTCTGAACTCGTTCGTTTGGGTCGTTGTCCATGCTGAGCAGCAATGAAATGTCATCTACACAGCCGTCTCTCTCCAAAATGGTCGGGTCATAGGACCACACTTCAATAACAGCACCGCCAAAGTCTTCAAAATACTGTTTTGTGCAGATATCTTCTGCTGGGATTTTTGCCGCCTCCTTTTTGGAAATCGCAATAGCACCATCCTGATCGTTTACCCCAATCATGGATTGCCGTGCCAGCGCCCGTATTCCACTTGCAATTGGATGCTCGATTTGGGCGGTTCCTTTTACGTAAAGAATTCGATCAACAGGCGTTTTCAGTCGCCCGTATGCTTTTTCCAAAAGTTCTGATTTGGTGTATGCCGTTGTGATCCATTTATTCGTGCCTTCTGCTGTTTGCGAGATCAGACCCGAAGCAGAGAGGTCATTGATTGCCCTTGTACAGGTCGCCTTTGAGAGCGAAAGTGCCTTTGCAATCTGTGTCAGATTTACGGACCCAGTATTCTCTGCATAGTATAAATATAGAAATACAAGCTGTGTACCGGGTGCCATTTTTGCCATAATGGCAGCGTCCGCCTTGAATTGCTCATGAAAAGCGCACCCCCAAAACGGAAGGTACACCTGATGCGAAAGAGACACAAACGGGATGTGTTCTTCCAGCATACTCCGTCGTTGTAACGCAGACAGGTTGTCTAAGCACAGTGCACAGGGAAGAGAACAAAGTTCCTGAAACTTCTTCAACTGCTTTTTTAATGTAGGCAATCGCCAAGAAGAGCCATTTGGCTTCAAAAGAACACACGCATGGTCTCCCCAACTTAACAATTGGGGGGTATATCCGTCCTTGATATAGTAGGGCGTGTCATCCGTGTAGTCGAATCCCTTCACTGTAATATCGGGGCCGAATACTAATTTAAGGAAAGATAGCATATCAGAAAGACTCCTTCGCTTCCGCCTTTTGTTTCACTTTTTCTTAATTGTACCGTTAAAACTGAAACTTGTCAAGTGAATACGAAACAATTGAGTAGATGGCACACAAACAGTATAGCCATTTATTCACAAATACCATCCTGTTATTGTTGGTTCACGCCGAAAAACTTTTCTTTCCCATAGAAAAAAGGGCGGCCGATCTGGCCGCCCCTTGGCGCTTATTTTTTACGCTTGCGCATCAGCAGTATAGCCGCAGCGCCGATGCCGGAAATGCCCAGCAGACCCAGCCACAGTGCCATGTGGCTGTTGTCTCCGGTCTGCGGCACCTCCGGCGTGGGCTTCTTTTCGTTGTGCATCTCCACCTCCGTTACGGCTCCCTCAAAAACGGATGCCGTCTTGTCAGCCGGGAGGAGATACCCGTCCGAACTGCCGTCCTGTACCTCAGACACGGTGTAGTCCCCGATACGCAGTCCCTCGATGAAAACGATGCCTTCCACATCGGTCTGGAACACCTGGTCATAGCCGTTGATCCCGGTAACTCGGAAGGAAAATCCTTCCAGCTTCCCGTCCGAGGAGGTCTTGACGATTCGGAGCGAACCCACCTGCGCCGCATTGACAAAGCCCTTTCCGGCTTCGTTTTCCACGGTCACGGTTTCGCCGTCCTCGGTAATGGCAAAATAGTAGGCATTTTCGTCCAGACAAAAGCCCTCCGGGGCCTGGGCTTCCTTTGCAAAATAGCCGCCGTAGCAGAGGCCGGTCAGGGCGTACTCGCCGCCGCCCAATTCTTCCATCGTACCCAGCAGTTCGTCCTCATCGTCCAGTTCCTGATTGCGGTTGCTGTCACGGTAGACCTCGAACACGGCTCCTTCCAATTTGTTTTCCGGGTAGTCCTTGTCCACCTTTGTGAGGGCCACGCTGCCCCGGATGACCTGTTCGGCCACATCCAGCGCAATGGGATTGTGCTCCGCTGTATAGTGCTGCGGCTTTGCGCCGACCGGGTACACGGTATCGTCCAGCAGATAACCTTCGCTGGGGGAGAGTTCCCGGATGGTCCAATCGTTGCCGCAGACATAATCCGTGGTGGTGAACTGGCCGCTTTCGTCGGTGGTGTAGGTGTCCACCAGTTCATCACCCTTGTAAACGCCATAGACGGCACCGGCAAGGGTAGCGTCTCCCTGCGGCAGACCCGTTTCGGCGTCCCGCTTGGTGACAGTGGCGCTCCACTTTTTCAGAACATTGCGGACCTCCGCCTGCGTGACCGTGTTCCACTCCACTGCCGTTGTCTGGTCCTCCGGGACAACATAGCGGATGTCCGTATCTACCTCGGAGAGGATATAGCCCGTACCAATGAGCACATCGGAGAACACTGCTTTGCCGCTGCTATCAGTCACGGCGTATTCGTCTACCGGAAGCCCGGCAAGGGAAGTGCCGGTCAAATGAAACTTTACGCCCTCGTTCAGGCCATCCTCGGCGGTTTTGACCACCTCCAGACTGCCCCGCTTCAGCGTATTATGGAAGGTCACGGTGGCGACCTGACCGGAGATCACGGTCACTTGGCGCACCTCCTGGGGTTCATACCGGTCATCGCTCTGCTCCGTCACGGTGTAAACGCCGGGGTGGAGATCATCGAGCTGCATTTCGCCGTCTGCATTGGTCGTCACGGTCTGCTCCATACCGTTGCCGGAAACGGTGAAGGAGATGCCGGACACCTCGCCGTCCTCGCTGGTTTTGATGATCTTGACGCTGCCATAGCCGACCTTCAGGTGCAGGTAGGCGTACATGGGGTCGCTGACGGTATCCCGGAAGGTGACGACATCCTGCATGGTGCCGTCTGGGCCATAGTGGCCGTCGCTCCAGACCAGCACACCCTGCCGGGTGTTGTTTCTGACGGCGGTAATGGTCACACCGTCTGCGGGAGCCGTCTTGGCAGAGATAGTCAGGTCGTTCCCATCGACTGCAAAGGTCATATCCGACTGGGCCGAAGAGAAGGCATATTCGCCCAGAACGCCGTTGGTGTCCGTCAGGGTGGCCGTGTAGCGGCCGCCGTCCCAACTCAGTTCAACCGTCTGTGCAGCTTCCTCATTGCGGTCCATGAAGCTGGGGACGACGGTGTGCTTTTTCACGCTGGCCTCGATGCTGTCGTAGTAGGCAGAGAACCGGCTATAGAGCGGATGGGAGGTGCGGTAGACGGACTTCACGGCATCGGCGCTGCCGGGGTCAACGTGATTGAAGTCCGCATCCCGCTCCCCGACCACCGTTTCCCACACCAGCACCTGCGTGGCCATCATGTGGGCTAGCTTGTCGGCGTCGGCCTCGTTCTGAGAGCGCCAGTCGAGGGAGAGATTTCCCTGATAGCCGTACTGCATGATGCGGCCAAGGAGCGTTTTCATGGTTCGGCCATCAATGGTGCGGTTATATTCGGCGGGGAAGGTGTCCCAATAGTCCTCCCCATAGCTTTCGTAGGAACGGTACAGGTTTCGGGGAACGCCTGGCTCGATGCAGTAGCAGGCCGGGCCGTCGAAGGAGCCGATGGTGTGCAGCGTGGTCATCCATGTTGCCTCGCCGGATGTCCAGCCGTTCATGTAGTGCAGCTCGTCGTGGCCCCAAGTGCCGCTGTAATCCAGATTGGCGTCGCCGTCTCTGGGGAATGCCACCGAGTACGAATCCGCAGTTTCTCCGGTGAATGCGGCGGCATAGGCCGTCATGCCGCTGCCGAGGATGGCGGTGAAGCAGATCAGCAGAGCCAACAGCCCGGAAATGCTTCTGCGATAGAGTTTTTTCATTTGTTAGACCTCCTAAGAGTAAAAATAAAAAGCACCATCCGGAAAAGGATGCTGCTTTCTGTACGATATGGACTTGTGAGATAATCTCTTTTTCAGCCGGTACAGCCGGTAGGAAGGGGGTGAGGTGTGGAGAGGGGGGAGCGGAAAAACCGGCCCTGGCACACAGCCTGTCCGATGGGCAGACTTTCCCCTGGGCGGAAGATTCAGCGTTCCATTTCCCGCTGCCGCTTTCTGTAATAGTCCAGTGCCTTGATGATCGTATCCTCCATAGTCCGTGCGGGCGTCCCCGGCTTGAAATACTTGCTGATACGCTCTTTGGGTATCCGGAATTGTTCCTTCTGGTTGGGCTTTTCCTCCGCCATGATGGACAGGATCACCGCATCGGTCAGCTTTCCGTCTCGGCTGAACGCCTTCATCTTAATGGCCTGTGCAAGCGACGGCGTGCAGTCCTCGCGTCCCATGGTGTCATAAAGCGCGCTCTGCTCCTGTTCGGTAAGGTAAGAAAGCTCCACCGCAGGGCGAAAGGCGATCCGACCGTCATCCACCATGTCCAGAATTTCCGGGATAAGGTTGGTGAGGCGGATATAGCGCTGGATTTGTGTATTACTGTCCGGTGAATTGTCTGCCAAAATCTCTCTTGACTTTCCTTGCTGAAAATGGTGTCCCAGTGGGACACCATTTTCTTTACTCGGTCTACCCGCCTGCCTTCGCATGGCATCCAGCTTCATTTTGTACGCAAAAGCCTTTTCCGACGGCAATACGCGCTCGCGCTGGAGATTGCTGTCCACCATGATAATAACGGCTTCATCGTCTGTGAGGTCGCGCACGATGCAGGGGATCGTGTCCCGCCCTGCCAGTTCGCTGGCCAGCTTGCGCCGGTGTCCCGACACCATCTGATAGCTGCCGTCCTCCAGCTGCCGCACAAGCCCCGGCACCAAGACGCCATACTGCCGCACGCTCTCCGCCATTTCCAACATGGCCTCGTCCTGCTTTACCTTGAAGGGATGCTCAGGAAAATCGCTGATTTGGGAAATCGGTATGTCCTGCACGCTGTCGCGCTTGGCTTCGTCCCGCTGCTCCTGCGTGGTAAACAGGCTATCGAGTGATGTCAGCATCTCGGATGCGTTGCTTTTCGCCAATGCGTTCCACCTCCTTTACCAGCGCACCGTAGGCTGCGGCAGCCCGTCCGCGCGGTTCATGCCGGAAGATACTCTTGTCTGCCGTGCTGATCTCCGCCAGCCGCACCGTAGCGGGAATGACGGCATCCAGTACGGGCAGGTGCTTGCCGAAGTTTTCTTTTACCCCGGCCACAATGTCTTTGCGGAAGTTCGTGTCATTCGCCATGGTCAGAAAGACGCCGCCGATCTTCAGCTTTGGGTTGATCTGCTGCCGGATGCTCTGCACCGTGCCCACAAGCTCCGTCATGTCCTCGGCTGCCAGATAGTCCGCCTGCACCGGGATGAGTACATGATCCGCAGCCGACAGGGCATTGATGACCAGCATACCCAGAGACGGGCGGCAATCCAGCAGTACATAGTCGTAATTCTTCTTGATACCGTCCAGATAGCGTTTGAGCACGGTTTCACGGCTCATGACATTGACCAGCCCCATCTCCACCGCCGATAGGCTG
>ULNP01067016.1_pt1 | contig 10227 bp, 7 predicted proteins | sample 1951941 | NCBI WGS metagenome assembly ULNP01 (sample SAMEA4835579, study PRJEB28245) | human gut metagenome | biome: gut microbiome; material: fecal sample | place: Denmark | collected 2008
GCGCGGCAGCAGGTCTGTCACCGAATCCCTCACCGCGAATCCGAAAAGTAAGAGCGCCATGCATCCCATAATTCCCGCTACGGTCATGAAAAGACGCTTTTTATAGCGGAACAGGTTGCGGGCGGTCACTTTATTGAGAAATGACAGGCGCTTCCATACCGGCGTGATGCGCTCCAGCAGTACGCGGGAGCCTGCGCGCGGCGCTTTCGGCCGCATCAGAACTGCCGGCATGTGTACAAGTTCCGCTTTACATGCACAGGCGGTAGCGATGACAATTCCGGCCGCAAAAAGTGCAGCTCCGCCACATCCGAGCAGCGGCATAAAGCGCAGCAGATATTCCGGGAACAGATACATCGTATCAAAAATCCGGAAAATAATCTCCGGCAGAAGAACAAATCCGCACACATTTCCCAGAATTCCGCCGGACACACTCGCCGCACATGCATACACCAGATATTTTCTGCGGATCTCACGATCCGTAAAGCCGAGCGCTTTGTAGGTTCCAATCAGACCGCGGTCCTCCTCCACCATACGGGTTATCGTCGTCAGGCTGATGAGAATGGCAACAACGAAAAATACCATCGGGAACACCGTACCGATCGCCTCAATCGACGCCGCATCGCTCTTCACATTGGCATAACCGCTCAGAGACGTGCGATCCTGTACATACCACTGTGTCATGTCAATGTCCGCAATCTTTTGCTCTTCCTCCGCAATCGTCTCATTGAAGTCCGCAAGATTTTCTTCATATTCTGCCTTGCCGTCCGCGTATTCCGTCTCACCTTCAAGCAGCTTTTCCCGTCCTTCGGCGAGATTTTCCTCACCGTCCTTTATCTGCGCCGCAGTCTCCTGTTCCTTTTGCGCCAGCTGCGCCTCGCCTTCGGAAAGCGCCATACTGCCGTTCTCCAGCTCTGCTCTCTTATCGGCAATCTGCGATTTTCCGAAGATGATCTGTGCTTCCCCTTCGTTCAGTTCGTTCCATGCCGCATCAAACTGCTGCCGTGCCGTCTGTTCTGCCGTATCCAGCTGCGCCTGTGCCTCGCCGAGCGCCTGGATTGTCGCCCGCACATTTCCCAGTCCCATTGCAAGCTGTACCAGCTGATCGGCTGTGGGTTGCTGCAGCGCCTCCAAAAACGCACTCTGGCTGTCCGCCACCAGTCCCGGCACCGCCGCCTGTGCCTGCGAGGCATCCTGCTCTGCGACCACCGCTCTTGCTACGGGTAAATACGCCTCCACTGCCGCCTGCACATAGGCGTCCCAGGCCTCAGCGGGCCATGCTTCCCCGTACGCCTGGATGACCTCCTGCGCCTGCGCTTCCAATGCCGCCTCCGTCTCCGCTGCCTGTTTACTGCTCTCTGTAAGCTGTGCGCGTGCCGCGTCTAACTGTGCATAGGTTTCCTCTTCCTTTGCCGAAAGCGTCTGCTTACCGGATGCCACCTGCGCCTCGCCTTCCGAAAGCTGCTGCTCCGCTGCATCCAGCTGCGCGCTGCCATCGGCAATCTGCTGCTTTCCCGCGGCAATTTCATCTCTCGCTTCCGCAAAACCATCCTCCGCCTGCTGTTTTTCCGCATCAAATTCCTCCTGGCCGTCGGAAAGTTCCTGCCAGCCCTTATCCAGCTCTGCTCTCGCATCGGAAAGCTGCTGCTCTGCCTCAGCAAAGGACTCTTCCGCCTCCGCTTTCGCATCCGCAAGCTTCTCTTTCGCCTCATCCGTGACTTCCACGTACCGTGCCTGCTCCCGATTTTCCTTAATCTGCGTTTCAATCGCATCCGTCACCTGTGCGACCTTTTCCTCATAGGCATCGGAATAGCAGAACAATTCTGCAGCACCATCGACGGTAAGGCAGACTTGTGTGTAAATATCGCTGTCTGCCGCCTCCGGCAAGATGAACACAGTGTCATCCTCCGACTGCCCGGAGCGGAACGCCGTCGCTCCCTTTGCATTGTTGACATCCTGCACATCCACCACAATTCCCGTTACGGTAAAGCGGCTGCAGAGCAGCGAAGACTCCTCATCATCTGTTGTATCCACCGCGATGACATCCCCGATGCCGCATCCCGTCTCATCGGCAAACGCGGTTGTAACGGCGGTCTCATCCGCACTCTCCGGCAGCCTGCCGGACAACACATACGGCTGATTGATTCCCCTGTCATTCAACGTGCAGACTGCAATGCTGACCTCATGATCGTTTACTTTCGCATGTACCGTCTCACTGTAGACGCCGACCGCATCCGCGACACCGTCCAGTGCCTTTAACGCATCCACATCCTTCTCCGTAAGTCCGAGCGTCGAGACGACACTGATATCGTACAGTCCCTGTCTGTCATAAAACTGATCTGCCGAATAGCGCAGATCCATGCAGGCAGCCCGCAATCCGGTGAGCATTCCGACACCCAGAATCGTGATCAGCATGATGGAGAAAAACCGTTTTTTCCCCTTGCGGATCGCCCGCCATATCTCCTTATTATATGCACTCTTCATCAGTATCCCTGCCTTTCTCTTCTGCCCCGCTACCACTCGATCTCCGCGATCGGCGTAGGGTGCGCATTGCAGGTAATCTCTGTCACCTTTCCGCTCTTAAAGCGGATCAGGCGGTCAGCCATCGGTGCCAGCGCAGAGTTGTGCGTAATCAGAAGTACCGTAATCCCATCGTTCCGGCAGGTATCCTGCAGCAGCTGCAGAATCTGTTTTCCGGTGTTATAGTCAAGCGCTCCCGTCGGCTCATCGCAGAGCAGGAGTTTCGGATTCTTGGCGATCGCACGCGCGATAGACACCCGCTGCTGTTCTCCTCCGGAAAGCTGCGCCGGAAAGTTATTTTTGCGGTCCGCCAGTCCCACTTTTGTGAGCATCTCCCCGGCATCGAGCGAATTTCTGCACACCTGCGCCGCAAGTTCCACATTCTCTATCGCTGTGAGATTCGGCACCAGATTGTAGAACTGGAATACAAACCCGATATCGGTACGCCGGTATCCGACGAGCTGCTTTTTGTTATACTTTGCAATATCTCTGCTATCCACCTTGATCTCGCCCGCAGTCGGCACATCCATTCCGCCTAAAATATTGAGCGCCGTCGTCTTCCCTGCACCGGAGGAACCGAGAATCACTGCCAGTTCGCCCTTCTCCACAGAAAATGAGGCTCCATCCAGCGCTTTGATCGAAGTCTCACCTGTCTTATATTCCTTCGTTACATTATTAAATTCGATATATGCCATAAAAGGCCGCCTTTCTTCCCAGACTCTGTTTTTTATCTCTATGCAGATTCCATTTTCTATGCCTAATGTACTCCCCGCGCTGCCTTTCATCAATCAACAGATTCTCCGCACGTGTTAAAAAATTGAAGACAACACGTTGTCGTGCTATAATTTACGTGAAGACAAAATGAACACAAATCTTATACCGGGAGGTTTTCATGAAAAAGCAGCCCCATATCACAGAACAGACCAAAAATAATCTGCGGATCGCTTTCTGGTCTCTCTACGCGCAAAAACCGATAGAAAAAATCTCCATCAAGGAGATTACCGAGCTTGCCGGTTACAACCGCGGCACCTTTTATCTCTACTATAATGATGTATATGATCTTCTTCATCAGATTGAGGAAGAAATCCTCGGGAAAATTACAGATGTTCTGAATGATTCTCTGGAAAAAAATGATACCTTTGACCTTTCCGGTCAGATGGGAATTCTTTTAGATCTGATGCAGACATATGAAACCTATGCTGCTGTACTCTTAAGCGATCATGGCGACCCGCATTTTGCGACCCGCCTGAAAGAAGTGGTATGGCCCCTCTTAAACCGTTATTTTGTTCCCTCGGAGGGACATGACGATTACGAGATGGCACTTCTTGCCGATTTTTACCTGTCCGGCCTTCTCGCCAGTGTCATTCGCTGGCTGCAGAACCCTAAAATGACACTGGAAGAATTTTTGGATTTTATGGTGGGAACCATTTTCCCTATACCTGATTCCCCACAATCTTATAATAGCTGCGGGAAGTCAGTGCAAACACCAGCAGATAAATCAGCAGGAACACCAATGCCGTAGCCGCCACGCACAGGGCAAACAGCGCGGTATTGTTGAGGCTGAACGCCGCCAGAATCCATTTGATCATCGGGAACGCCATGACAACATGAAGCACTGCTGCCCCGATCGGCAGGAAAAATACCGTGAGGATCTGTGTGCGGATACTCCGCTTTACCTCGGCATTGCTCATGCCTACCTTCTCCATGATGGCATACCGTTCCTTGTCCTCGTAGCCTTCCGAGATCTGCTTGTAAAAAATGATCAGCACCGTCACCATGAGGAACATCGCACCCAGAAACAGACCGATAAAAAGCAGACCGCCGTTTAAGCTGTAGTATTCATCCCGGTTCTGTGCCCGGCACTCGACATACGTTCTGGAATAAGAGTCCTTTGTATCATCCGACGGATGCCCGTCATTGTATGACGAGATCACCGAGTGAAGCGCATTTTCCGCTGCCACTTTTTCTTCTGCTGTTCCGTCTATGTCAAACGCCATATTGTATTTGATCTGCAGGCTTACACGCTCCTCGTCCCAGTTCTGTTTCAACTCCGTAAAAATCTGTCCCAGTGTCTCCCTATCCGGCACAATCATAAATACACTGTCGTCTGCCATGTCATCCAGATAATCGCGCTCCGCTTCCGGATATGCGCAGATCTGTTTTACCTGATATATCTCATTGTCGAGCGCCAGCGTCCCTTTTTCATAGGAAGAGGATGACGCCAGTGCAATCTCCCCTCTTTCAAGTTCCCCGACCGTTTCACCGGTATAATTCTCCCAGTCGGATTTGGGCAGAATCGTGAGCAGCACCACATCGTTGATGCTGTAATCTGTGCCTGCTCCGATGCCGGTCACGGAAAATCCATCGTCCGTGCGCACCGCGGTCAGAGACATGTTCAACATGGCGCTGTGCCCCGTCAGCACCCGTCCGGAATCCTTTAAGGATGCTTCCGCCAGTGCATCCACCTCCTCCGGATATTCCGGCATTGCATTATAGTAGGACACCACTGACACCTCATGTGCAAAACGCCGCTTTAGGGCATCTTCCACTCCCAGATACATACACAGGGTGGTGGAAACCGTCACCAGAACCATCGTCGATAAAATACAGATATTGGCAAGCCCCACCGCATTCTGTTTCATTCGGTAGATCATACCGGAAACCGTCGTAAAATGTCTTGATTTGTAATAATAGTTTTTATTTTTCCGAAGCAGTTTCAGTACCGCAATACTGCCCGCGGTAAACAGACAATACGTTCCCAGAATCACAAGCAGCACCGCCACAAAAAACATGGTAATGGCAGAGACTGCGTCCGCCACCGTAAGCGCCAGATAATAGCCGCCGCCGAGTGCCGCCGCCCCGATCACCGCCAGCAGCACTTTCGTCTTCGGCTCCCGCTCTCCCGCATTGGCGCTGTGCAGCAGTTCCATCGGGTTGGAAAGCTTTATCTGCATAAAATTATAGAAAAGCGTGACCGCGTATATGCAGCCGAAAAGCACCAGCGTGTGGTGGCATCCCGTCAGTGAAATGGTAAACGGAACGCTCTGGTTAAATCCCGTCATGCGGTACAAAAGCATCGTCATCAGTTTGCCAAATACAATGCCGAACGCCAGCCCGCCGCCGATCGTAACCGCCGCCGTAAACAGCATTTCCAGAAAAAGCACCTTGGCGATATGCTTCTTCTCCATTCCTAGTATATTGTATACGCTCAATTCCCGCTTGCGCCGCTTCATGATAAAGCTGTTGGTATAGAACAGGAAAATCGCCGCGAACAGTCCGACAATAATCACACCGAGCAGCAGCGTTACCGCCACATTGGCGCCGCCTCGCATCTGATCCAGCCCCGGGTTATCCTGGATGGACTGTACCAGATAGAACATGGCTGCCGAAAACACCCCCGCCAGAAGATACGGCAGGTAAAGCTGTCTGTTATTGCGGATATTGACTGCTGCCAGTTTCACATATAACTTACGCATGACAGCCTCCCTCTTTGCCGGTGGTAAGAACCGTCAGCGTATCCGAAATCCGCACATACAGTTCCTCATTCGTCATATTGCCCCGGTACAGCTGATGAAACACTTCGCCGTCCTTGATAAAAAGAATCCGTTTGGCATGACTCGCCGCTTTCGTGGAATGTGTCACCATAAGAATCGTCTGTCCTTCCCCGTTGATCGTGCCAAACAGCTTTAACAGTCCGTCGGTCGCCCTGGAATCCAGCGCCCCCGTCGGTTCATCTGCCAGAATCAGCTGCGGACGGGTGATCAGCGCGCGGGCAACCGCCGCCCTCTGCTTCTGTCCGCCGGAAACCTCATACGGATACTTCTCCAGCAGCGCGTCGATCCCGAGCTTTTCGGCAATCGGCCAAAGCCTCTCCTCCATCTCCTGCACCGGCGCATCTGCCAGGACAAGTGGCAGAAGAATGTTATCTTTTAATGAAAAATGATCCAGCAAATTAAAATCTTGAAAAACAAAGCCCAGGTTCTCCCTTCTGAATTTGGAAATCTCCCTCTCGCCGAGTGTCACAATGTTCTTATTATTCAACAGCACTTCCCCCGCCGTCGGTTTATCTAACGCCGCCAGAATATTGAGCAGCGTCGTTTTTCCGGAACCGGACTCTCCCATAATTGCGACATACTCCCCTTTTTCCACGGAAAAATTCAGATCTGCGAGCGCCTGCACCTGATTTCCCCCAAACCTTGTTGTATATATTTTTTTCAGATTACGAACTTCCAGAATTGCCATATGTCTCTCTCCTTTCCTTGACTGTACCCAGTATAACAAAACAGAGAAATGCAAGCCATTTCTTTGGATTACATTTCTCTGCTGTTTCTTACGTTTTTGTAAGATTCTTCTATGACTCTTCCGGAAAGCCGATCGTCACCCGGGTTCCCGTTCCTTCCTGCGATGTGATCGTAAAGCTGTGCCCCAGCTTTTTTAAAATCGTGCTGCAAAGATACAGCCCGATTCCGGTCGATTTCTGGTTGGCATGACCGTTATAGCCGGTATAGCCTTTTTCGCAGACTCTCGGCAGATCCTCCGCGCGTATTCCGATCCCCGTATCGGTAATGGTAAGGCGTCCCTTCTCCATCCCGATCGTGATGCTCCCCTCATGCGTGTACTTGAGCGCATTCGACAACAGCTGCTCAATGACAAAGCCGAGCCATTTTTCATCGGTGAGCACACGTGCCCCCGTCTCCTCGTAGTGCAGTGTGATCTTCTTGCTGATAAAATGTCTCGCATAGCGGCGCACCGCCATCCGGATCACTCCGTCGAGATCTGTCTGCCGCAGCACAAAGTCCGTGGTCTCCGATCCGAGACGCATATACGAAAGCGCCATGTTCACATACTGCTCAATCGCAAACAGCTGCTGCAGTTCTTCATCCCTGCGCTTCTCCCTCTGCTGCTGCAGCCTTTCCCTGTCCTCTCCCAAAGGCTCCTCTTCACCGGGAATATCCACTTCCTCCTCGATTAAAAGCTTCAGCGCCGCAATCGGCGTCTTGATCTGATGCACCCACATGGTATAGTATTCCATCAGATCGCGCTTTTCGCTGACTGCCGTATTCCAGATACGCATTTTCTCCTCCGCCAAAAGCCCAAGCAGCCGTTGATAATCCTCCTCCAGGATTTCGCCGGGTTCCGGAAGATTCTCCAGCGATACCGTTATTGACTGCCGCAATGCCAGCAGTTCCCTGTGCCGTCTGCCGTAACTTATCCTATCCATCGTCACTGCAAGCAGCAGAATTCCCAGACACAACAGCATGCCGTAGGCAATCTCCCCGGCAGGCACTTCATTTAAAAATAAGACTGCCGTCATCACGATCCCGCAGCCAGTCACTGCGGCAATCCATTTCAGACGGCATTTTATGTAGGATCTTCCTATTTTCTGCTTCATCAAAATCCCCTACCCGATATGGTACCCGATTCCTTTCTTCGTCAAAATAAAATCCGGAAGTCCTGCTGCATCCAGCTTTTTCCGCAGTCTTCCCACGTTGACGGAAAGGGTGTTCTCATCCACAAAGCTGTCGCTTTCCCACAGCTTCGTCATCAACGTATCGCGGGACACGATCTTCTCCTTGTTCTCCATCAGCACCTGCAGTATCTTAAGTTCGTTTTTCGTTAAGTCCACCCGCGTCTCCCCGCAGGTGAGTGTCGCATCGCCCAGATTTAAGAGTGCGCCTCTATGCTCCAGCACCGTATTCTGCCCGGCAAAATCATAGGTGCGGCGCAGAAGCGCCTGAATCTTCGCGGTCAGCACATCCAGATCGAACGGCTTGGCAATGAAATCATCGCCGCCCATATTGACCGCCATGACGATATTCATATTATCCGACGCCGACGACACGAAGATTACCGGAACCTTCGACATCTCCCTGATCCTGCTACACCAGTGGTACCCGTTGTAAAAGGGAAGCTTGATGTCCATCAGCACCAGCTGGGGCGCCGCCCCCGCGAACTCCTTCATAATATCGGAAAAATCCTCCACGCAGACCACATCATAATCCCAGCTTTCCAGATGCTTTTTTAAGCTTCGCGCAATGATCTCATCGTCCTCCACGATCAATATCCGGTACATTCTCTCTCCTTTACCACAGTTCCGCCAATTCGTAGATCAGCTTCTCGGTCTTCTCCCAGCCCAGGCACGGATCCGTGATCGACTTTCCGTAACAGCCGTCACCGACCTTCTGTGCTCCGTCTTCTATATAACTCTCGATCATCAGTCCCTTCACCAGCTTTCTTATCTCTCCTGACACCTTACAGCTGTGCAGGACATCCTTGCTGATGCGGATCTGCTCCATAAACTGCTTGCTGGAATTGGAGTGGTTCGTGTCTATGATGACCGCCGGATGTGCCAGCTCGTGTCCGGCTTCCTTCGCCTCTTCATAATGCTCCAGCAGATTCTGCAGATCCTCATAATGATAATTCGGAATATTTCTGCCAAACTTGTCCACATATCCGCGCAAAATGGCATGTGCATACGGATTGCCGGTCGTCTTGACCTCCCAGCCACGGTATAAAAACGTATGTCCGTGCTGTGCCGCAATGATCGAGTTCATCATAACGGAAATATCTCCGCCGGTCGGATTCTTCATTCCTGCCGGAATTCCCACGCCGCTTGCCGTCAGTCTGTGCTGCTGGTTCTCTACCGAGCGTGCTCCAATCGCCACATACGACAGCAGATCCGAAAGATAGCGGTGATTCTCCGGGTAGAGCATCTCGTCCGCACAGGTAAAGCCGGTCTCTTCCACCGCCCGCATATGCATGTGACGAATCGCAATGATCCCTTTTAGCATATCTGATTCCCGCTCCGGATCCGGCTGATGCAGCATGCCCTTGTAACCGATTCCGGTCGTGCGCGGCTTGTTGGTATAAATGCGCGGAATCATAAAAATCTTATCCGCCACCTTCTCCTGCACCGTGCGGAGTCTTGAAATATAGTCGATCACAGCATCCTCATTATCTGCTGAGCATGGGCCAATCACAAGAATCAGCTTGTCCGATTTTCCTTCAAAAATATTCCTGATCTCGTCATCCCTCTTCGTCTTGGTAGCTACAATCTGTGCACTGACCGGATGCTGCTCCTTTAACTCCTGCGGAGTAGGCAGCTTCCGCAAAAATTCCATCTCCATTTCCATATCTATTGATCCTTTCTGTCATACGCACTGCTGCATATGGTATCTTCTTATATTTTCACACTGCAACGCGTTGCAGTGTGAATCCACTTAAGTATGATACAGCTTTATGCCGGGACTGTCAACCTTTTTTCACTATAATACATAAGATTCCGCAACATGGCAAGCAACGTCGCCCTGCCGTTTTTCCAGATGCTCTGAAACATCATGTTCGCGCAGACCGTCATCGGCTGAAAGAACAGCGCCACAAGCTGGACCCGGAGCGCCCCCTCTCCGATCGCCACCACCTCGGGATCTTTCTGAAATACCGCCACAAGCTGTGCCGGGAAAAACATACCGGCCACAGCAATTGCGCCGAGCAGCACTTCTCCCGCTGTGAGTGTGAAATAGAAGCCCTTCCGGACCCTTTCGTATTTTTTTGCGGACGCGTTGCGGACATTAAAAATCATCAACTTTTGCTTACTTTTCCCTACTGTGAAAATGGCATAAAAAGAGCGGGAAGCCTTGAATTTACCGGCTTTCCGCTCTTCATTTCCTAATGAGACACGGGGGATTCGAACCCCCGACAACCTGATTAAAA
>ULNP01044843.1_pt1 | contig 10190 bp, 6 predicted proteins | sample 1951941 | NCBI WGS metagenome assembly ULNP01 (sample SAMEA4835579, study PRJEB28245) | human gut metagenome | biome: gut microbiome; material: fecal sample | place: Denmark | collected 2008
AAGATGAAGAAGACCACGGAATGCACACGGTACTTGCGGTGGGCATTGGCGCGCAGCAGGGGGCGGATCAGCAGCATGGCGGCGCCGGTGGTGCCCATCCAGCTGGCCAGGATGGTGCCCACGGCCAGGATGCCGGTGTTGACCACGGGGGTGCCCACCAGCGAGCCCTTCAGGCGCACGCCGCCGGCCACGGTGAACAGGGCGAACAGCAGCACGATGAAGGGGATGTACTCCAGCAGGATGGCATGGAGGAATTCATAGAAGGCCACGTTGAAGCCGTAGACCACCAGACAGGGAATCAGGAAGGCAAGGCCCCAGAAGACGGAGATCTTGCCGAAGTGATGATGCCAGATATGCGGCAGGGCTAGCGGCATGATGGCGATGGACAGCAGCATGCATACGAAAGGAATGACCCAGACCGCGGACAGTTCCGCACCGGGGATGCTCGGATGCCCTTCGGAGGCCATGGCCAGCACGGGAAGCGCCAGCACGGTCAGCAGGGCAAGAGGAAGGGACCAGCGTTTCAACATGGGATTCTCCTCAAGTCAGTATAAAATATCACAAAAGAAAACATTGTGATACATTATGAAAACTTCTCAATCTTACGCCATTTCCACGTTTTTTGCAATGAAAATGCTCCCTCTTGGCGCAGGATGAACATTTCACAAATCCGGCTTACCTGACGGGGTCCGGGCCGTCCCCGGGCAGGGCCGCGGCCGGGCCGCTGTCGCTGCCGTAAAGGCTGCGGTATTCGTGCTGGAAGATGCACATGCGCGTGGCGTCGTGGTAGGCGCCGTTGGCGAAGAACTCGTGGATGAGCACGCCCTCGGCCTGGAAGCCCAGCTTGGAATAGACGTGGATGGCGCGCACGTTCTCGTTGTCCACCACGAGGTAGAGCTTGTAGAGGTTGAGCGCGTCGAAGGCGTAGGCCATGGCCAGCTTGGCCGCCGCCGTGGCAAAGCCGTGGTTCTGCCAGGCCGGGTCGATGATGATCTGGAACTCGGCCCGGCGGTGGATGTAGTCGATCTCCACCAGCTCCACCAGGCCCACGTTCTGGCCCTGATGGTCCACGATGAAGCGGCGCTCGCTCTGGTCATGGATGTGCTTGTTGTACAGGTCCTGCAGTTCCACGAAGGCCTCGTAGGGCTCTTCGAACCAGTAGCGCATGACGTTGGCGTTGTTGTCCAGGCCGTGCACGAATTTGAGGTCTTCCCGTTCCAGCGGCCGGATGCGGATGGCGGCCGATGCTTCCCTGCCAGTTTCCATGCTGAGACTCCCTGCCGCGCGCCGCAAGGCCAAGGCTTGCGGGAACGGCGTTTTTCTGCCAGATTTCCGGCGAATTCCACCAACAACGAGGATGCTATGCCCAAGGACCCCACTCCCCGGCGCAAGGCGCGTCTGGGCTCGGTGCTTGCCCACCGTCAGCCCGACCTGACCCTTGTGCTTGCCAATATCCATGACCCGCACAATGTCTCGGCCATCTACCGTTCCTGTGACGCCTTCGGCGTGGACAAGGTGCACCTGTACTATACCGACACGCCCTTCCCCGTGCTGGGCCGCAAGACCTCGGCCTCGGCCCGCAAATGGGTGGAGAGCGTGCGCCACCGCGACCGTCAGGAGCTGGAGACCAGCCTGCGTGCCCAGAACATGCAGATCCTGGCCACCACCTTCACGCCCACGGCCAAGCCGCTGCGCACCTGGGACTTCACCCGTCCCACGGCCATCATCATGGGCAACGAACACAGCGGCGTCAACGAGGAACTCATCAGCATGGCCGACGGTGAGCTCTACATCCCCATGTACGGCATGATCCAGAGCTTCAACGTCTCGGTGGCCTCGGCCATCATCCTGTCCGAAGCCTGCCGCCAGCGCGAGGCCGCCGGCTTTTACGACAGCCCCCGCCTGGAGCCCGACGAGCTGGAACGCCGCCTGGCCCTGTGGCTGGAAAAATAGACTGTCCCGCAAGATGCGAAAAGGGGGCGCCCTGCCGGGTGCCCCCTTCGTCCATTATTCGATATCCAGCCCGTCGGCGGGCTCGCCGCTGCCCTCCGCATGCGGCCTGACCCCCTTCGGGAAGCGGTGGCCGTCCCAGCGGTAGCCGATCTCGTTGGCCAGCGGCAGGTAGAGCATGCCGGTCTTGTTCCAGAACACGGGGTGCGCGCGCAGGCCCCCCATGCCCAGGCAGATGAGCACCGAGGGGTTCACATCGTCGGGCACGGGCTGGCCCTTGGCAAAAAATTCCTGGATGTCCGGCTCCTGCGGCACGTCCACGGGCACCGTGCGCCCCGAGGCGTCCACGCGCCACAGCTCCACCGTGCACAGCTCGGTGCCCAGCGTGCCGATGGCCGCCACGGCCGAACCGTCGTCAGCGTCCCGGAACAGACGCAGGGCCACGCCGCTGTCGCGGAAGGGCAGCGCCCGGAACACGATCACGTCCCGGCTCTCGCCGGCCAGTTCCCAGAACTCGCTCTGGCCTTCTTCCAGCAGCTGCTGTTTGTCCTCGTCCTCAAGGCCTTCGGCCGTATTTTCAAAAATGCTCGTGGGCAGGGCGCCGAACGCCTCGCGGGCGGTGAGCGCGCTCTCCTGCGCCAGGCCCGCGGACGGGCACAGCAGCATGAGCATCAGCAGACAGAAAAAAACACGCATAACTCCCCCTTGCCGCGACACTGTCCCGGCTCGTCAAAAATTTTATACGGCCTTCCCCGTCCTTTGTCCATCGCTCCGGGCCGTTTTTCCCGGCGCTTATCAGGAATCCCTCTTGCCAAACAGCGTCGCCACGCTTACATAACAGCCCATGAACACTCCCTGCATCCATATCGAAAAAGCCCGGCAGCACAACCTCAAGGACATCAGCCTGGACATCCCCCGCGACGAGCTGGTGGTGGTCTGCGGGCCCTCCGGTTCCGGCAAGTCCACCCTGGCCTTCGATATCGTCTATGCCGAGGGCCAGCGCCGCTATGTGGAATCCCTTTCGGCCTATGCCCGGCAGTTCCTGCCCCAGATGGACAAGCCGGACGTGGAGAAGATCGAGGGCCTTTCCCCGGCCATCTCGCTGGAACAGCAGAGCACCTCGCGCAATCCCCGTTCCACCGTGGGCACGGTGACGGAGATCCACGACTTTTTGCGCGTCTTCTTCGCCCGTCTGGGCCGCATGTACTGTCCCTCCTGCGGCCGCCCCATCGAGGCACGCTCCGCCGACGAGATCATCACCGACATCATGGCCCTGCCCCAGGGCAGCAAGTTCATGGTCATGGCGCCGCTGGTGGAACTGCAAAAAGGCACCCATCAGGACAAGTTCAAAAAGCTGCGCGCCGAAGGCTTCGCCCGCGTGCGTGTGGACGGCACCTTCCACACCCTGGACGACGTGCCCGCCCTGGACAAGAACAAGAAGCACAGCATCGACCTGGTGGTGGACCGCCTGGTCAACAAGGACGGCATCCGCGGCCGCCTGGCCGACTCCGTGGAGCTGGCCCTGCGCTACGGCGAAGGCCGCCTGACCGTCCACCTGCCCGACAGGCCCGAAGGGGAACGGGACATCATCCATTCCACCACCTCGGTCTGTCCGCACTGCCATATCTCCCTGCCCGCGCCCAGCCCGCAGCTCTTTTCCTTCAACAGCCCGCAGGGGGCCTGTCCCCGCTGCGTGGGCCTGGGCACCGTGGACTATTTCGAGCCCCGCCTCATCGCGCCCAACCGGGGCCTTTCCCTCAATACCGGGGCCCTGCTGCCCTGGGCCGAGAGCAAACACTTCCAGCGTTACGAGCCCGCCCTGCGCGCCCTGGGCGAGCGCCACGGCTTCACGCTCTCCACGCCGCTGGAGGACTTTTCCGACGCGGCCCTGGCCTGCCTGTTCTACGGCGAGGACGAAAAGGGCCGCCCCGCCGCGCACAGCAGCGGCCTGCGCCGCAACTGGATGGGCGGCAACGTGGCCATGGATGCCACGGGCGACTACCAGAGCGAACTTTTTGCCGGACGCGCCGCCGACGTGAAGGTCAGCGAGGAGCGCTGGCCCGGCGTCATCCCGCTGCTGGAAAAAGGCATGCAGTACGGCGAGGCCTGGCGCGAGATCCTGGCCCGCTTCCGCCAGTCCACGGACTGCCCGGACTGCCACGGCGCCCGTCTCAAGCCCGAGGCCCTGGCCGTGCGCGTGGACGACCTGAACATCGCCCAGTTCTGTTCCCTTTCCGTGGAACGTGCCCTGCAATGGCTGGAAGGACGGCACTTCGACGGCCGCCACGCCCTGGTGGCCGAGCCCCTGCTCAAGGAGCTGACCCACCGTCTGTCCTTCATGCGCAACGTGGGCCTGGAATATCTTTCCCTGGGCCGGGCCATGGCCACCCTTTCCGGCGGCGAGGCCCAGCGCATCCGTCTGGCCTCCCAGCTGGGCTCCGGTCTGGTGGGCGTGACCTATGTGCTGGACGAGCCTTCCATCGGCCTGCACCCGCGTGACAACGAACGCCTGCTGGGCACCCTGCGTTCCCTGCAGCAGCGCGGCAATACCGTGCTGGTGGTGGAGCACGACGAGGCCACCATCTGCGCGGCCGACACGGTCATCGAACTGGGTCCCGGTTCCGGCTCCCAGGGCGGCGAGATCATGTTCCAGGGCAGCGTGCCCGAACTGCTGCGCGCCGATACCCTCACGGCCCGCTATCTGCGCGGCGACGCCAGCATCAGCCTGCCCGACGAGCGGCGCGAGCCCCAGGGCTGGCTGACCCTGCACAACGTGACCACCAACAACCTGCGCGGCATCGACTGCCGCTTCCCGCTGGGCGTGCTGACCTGTGTCACGGGCGTGTCCGGTTCGGGCAAGAGCTCGCTGGTGGTGGACACGTTGTACAAGCATCTGGCCATCAGCCTGGGCCAGCGCGTGGACCAGCCCGGCACCATCGCCGGCCTGAGCTACAGCGAGGGGGCCCGCCCCATCGAGCGCATCGTGGCCATCGACCAGACGCCCATCGGCCGCACGCCGCGTTCCAACCCGGCCACCTACACCAAGGTCTTCGACGAGATCCGCAACATCTTCGCCATGACCCCCGACGCCCGCAAGCGCGGCTACAAGCCCGGACGCTTCAGCTTCAACGTGCGCGGCGGCCGCTGCGAGGCCTGCGGCGGCGACGGCCAGATCCGGGTGGAGATGCATTTCTTGCCCGACGTCTACGTGACCTGCGATGTCTGCAAGGGCCGCCGCTACAACCACGAGACCCTGGAAGTGCGCTACAAGGGCCTGAACATCGCGGAAGTGCTGGATCTGCCCGTGCAGCAGGCCCGTGCCTTCTTCGAGAACTATCCCGTGCTGGAGCGCCGTCTGGCCGTGCTTGAGGAGGTGGGCCTGGAGTACCTGCGTCTCGGCCAGCCCGCCACCACCCTTTCCGGCGGCGAGGCCCAGCGCATCAAGATCTCGCGCGAGCTGGGCAAGCGCTCCCTGCCGGGCACGCTCTACATCCTGGACGAGCCCACCACCGGCCTGCACATGCACGAGGTGGGCAAGCTCATCAAGGTGCTGCACGCTCTGGTGGACAAGGGCGCCAGCGTGGTGGTCATCGAGCACAACACGGACATGATCCTGGCCGCCGACCACGTGCTGGACATGGGCCCCGGCGGCGGCGAGAACGGCGGGCTCGTGGTCTCGCAGGGCACGCCCGAGGCCATCGTGGCCGACCCCGATTCCGTCACCGGCCGCTTCCTGATGCAGGAACGCCGCGACCGCCTCAAACGGCGCGGTTAGACGACTCCCGTTGATGTCGAAGGCTGCCCCCTGCGGGCAGCCCTTTTCGTCTTCCAGTCCTGCCGGATGCTGCGGGCCCCGGATGGGCCAGTGCGAGGAGGAAAAAGGATGCATGGAGGCCTTTCAAGAGGCTCTCCCTCTTTTATGGCCCTGCAAAAGATACGGACGATTTCCTTTTGCCTCGAGCGCAGTTTTTTTCAGAATGTCCCCTTCCGTTCCCCGCATCATTTCATCAGTCAATAAACATCAAAAACAAGCGTCGCCACTTTTCAGGACATCCTCCATCCCTTTTTCTCTTTCTTCCGCAGTGTCCCGCCCCGCTTCCGTCACCACCAATCCATAGGCAGCGCCCCTTTCCTGTGCTATACTGGATGCGTTCCCGCTCCGGGATCAATCCCTGTGTCTCCAGGAGGCACCATGTCCGCGCTCCCCTTCCTCCACGACCGTCAGTTCTCCCCCCGGCTCTCCCTGGTCTGCCTTGTGTGCCTGCTCCTGTTGCCCGCGTGTCCGGCACCGGGCTCCGGCCTCGACGGAACGGCCCATAACCACCACGCCCAGATCAGGGCGGGCGATGCCTACAGCAATGTCTACGGCGTCATGGCTTATGGCGACAGTGCCCGGGCCCGCTACGGCACTGTCGTCAATGACGGCGTCAGGCCGTGCAGGCTTTCGGCGGCTGGTGTTACGGCGGCGTCGCCGACACCGCCTACAACAGCGTAGTCGTCCATCAGGGCCTCATAAGCAACAATGTCTACGGCGGTTTTGCCGACGGCTACCAGACCGCCAGGAGCACCAGCAACACCGTGCTCCAGACCGGAGGCGACGTCTCCCACGTTGTGGGCGGCCATGCCGACAGCGGCCGCGGCAAAGCCCTGGCCGACAGCAACCTCGTCATCATCGAAGGCGGCACGGCGGGCACCGTGGTGGGCGGCTATGCCTCAGGCCTGCTCGATGGCTCGGCCCGGTATAACCTGGTCAGCATCTCCGGCGGCTCCATTACCAGCGTCGTCGGCGGCAATGCCACGACCACCCAAGGGACGGCCGATGCAAGTTTCAACGCCGTTCTTGTCAACGGCGGTCGTATCCGCAGCGATGTCATCGGCGGGCTTGTCTACCGGAGCAGCTTAGGCCAGGCCGTCAACGCCCGCTATAATGCGATTACCTTGGTGCGGGGACAAGTAGGCGGCTATGTCTTTGGCAGCGCCCTCACGGACAGCCTGGGGCAGAACGTCTCCCCCCTGCCCGCTGCCGGCAGCGGCAACAGCCTCAACCTGCTGGGCTGGCAGGGCACGCTCCGGCGTGTGGCGGCTTTCCAGTACCTCAACCTTGCCCTGCCCAACGGCATGCGGCCCGGAGAGACCCTGCTGACACTGGGCAACGAGCAGACAGGGGGCGACCTGCAGGGCGGTGCGGTACGCGTTCTGGGTGCCCTGGGGGGCCAGGGCATGCGCATCGGTGACCGGTACACGCTGATAAACAGCATCCATGCCGATGAACTGGCCCTGAGTAACGGCGGTACCGTCCATGATGCGCCCAAGGGCTTCGCCCTGCTCTTCGACGGCAGCATGCAGCGCAACGGTGACTCCATCGACCTGACCATCACCGGTTTGCGGGCCAACCCGCAGATAAAGGCCTTCAACCAGTACCGGGTGGCCCAGATGGCGGCCCTCGACCGGGGCGCGCGCCTGGTGGAAGGCACGGCCATGGAGCAGGCCCGCAAGGCGGCTGCCGGACAGGATGCCTGGATGCCCTTCGCGGCCATCCATGGCGGTACGGAACGCTACGGCAACGATGGCCGGGCGGACGGCACCGGCCTGGAACTGGCTGCCGGTCTGGCCCGGAGCTTCACGGGCGAGGCGGGCGACCTGCTGCTGGGCGCGTTTTTCGAATACGGCCAGGCCAGCATCGGCACCCGCGAGGACTTTTCCGTAGGCGACGTCTGCGGCACCGGCAGCGCCCGCTACGCGGGCGGCGGCCTGATGGCCCGCTTCGACCTGACGTCCGGCCTTTTGTCCGGCCTGTACGCGCAGGCCGGTCTGCGGCTGGGGCAGATCAATGGCGACTGGCAGAGCCAGGACATCGCCAGCGCGCTCCAGCAGACGGCCGACTTCGATACGTCCACGGCCTACTACGGCCTGTTCGCCGGCCTCGGCTACCAGTGGCAGGCCACGGAACGCATGCGCCTGGACAGCCGGGCCAGCTTTTTCTGGAACCATCAGGACGGACAGGACATCAGCATCATGGGCGAGGACTTCCGCTTCGATCCCATGGATTCCTGCCTGCTCCGCGTGGGCACCCGCCTGAGCTATGAGCTTTTCCAGGGCTTCAGTCCCTACGCGGGCGTGGCCTGGGAACATGAGTTCGACGGCACGGCCCGCACGGAACTGAGCAATCACGGCGTGGATGCGCCCTCGGTCTCCATGCGCGGCGACAGCGCCGTCTTCATGGCAGGCTTGCAGTGGGATCCCGCTCACAGCTCCCTCCATGTGGACCTGGGGCTCGAAGGTTCCGCGGGTGTCCGGCAGAGCATCGGCGGCCAGGCCCGCCTGGTCTGGGAATTCTGATGGCAGGAGCATCGCCCGCGCCTTCCCGCGGGCACACATAAAAAGAGGCCGGATGTGCAGCACATCCGGCCTCTTGCATAGTATCGTATCATCGATGTCGCAGGACGTCCCGGCGGCACGGTGCGGCTCGCCTCGGGTACGGCCGTCCGCCCTCCGCGCCTCTCCTCCAGCCGGAGGAGCCTACGCCGGCAAGGTCTGCCCCGCTCTGCCCGATCACCGTACGAGCCTGAAAGTCATCCCCGGGCGTGGCGGCGCAGCACCTCGTCCACCAGTTCCTGACCGAGACTGCCGAAAGGACGCAGCGGCGCAGGCTCTCCCGCACCCGGCTCCTGCAGGCAGCGACCGTACCAGACGATGTCGTGCCAGCGGCCCTGCTTCCAGCCCGAGGCCGGGAAATGCCCCAGCAGGGAAAAGCCCGTCGCCCTGTGCAGGGCTTCGCTAGGCTCGTTGGGCACCGCGATGCAGCCATAGGCGTTGACCACGCCCTGCAGGCGCAACAGTTCCAGCAGGGCCCCGTACAGGGCACGCCCCACGCCGCGCCCACGGGCGGAACCCAGCACATAGACGGAACACTCCACGTTCCAGCCGTAGGCCGCCCGTTCCATGTGCCGGTGGGCATAGGCATAGCCCAGCACCTGCCCCGGCGCCCGGCAGACCAGCCAGGGATATTCCGGCAGCACATGATGCAGACGCGCGCCGAACTCCGCAGCCGTGGGCACCTCGTATTCGAAGGTGATGGCCGTGTCCGCGGCCAGCCCGCTGACCACACCGCCTATGCAGATGCCCAGGCTGCACATGGCCAGCCCCAGCCACCAGATGCGATAAAAGTCATGACCAAAGATGCCGTTGACCAGCCAGCCCAGGTACCCCAGATAGAACCAGGCCGTCAGACGCCAGTGCAGAAGACTGCCCGCGGCCTCCGCCGCACGCTGCGCCACACCGCCGTCATGCAGGGCACGACGGATATGCCTGCCCGCCCACCAGGCGAAGCCCAGCAGGAAGATCATGCCCAGGATGAAGCCGATGATGCCGTGGGCATACAGGATATCCAGATACATGTTGTGCGGGTGGCTGATGGTGATGGCGTCATGGGCCGGGACGAGCCCCAGGGCCCGGAAGCAGGCGTTGTAGCGGTCAAGCCCCGCCCCCAGCCAGGGATGCTCGAGGAAGACCTGCCAGCCCAGGGACCAGAGGCTCCAGCGCCCGTCCCCCGCGATGGTGGACGGATCCATGCGGTGGAAGGACAGCAGGGTGAAGCCCCCCAGCACCAGGACGCAGCCCCAGAGGGCGATGCGTCCCGTCCTGCCGCCCGCCAGCAGGGCCCAGAACACGAAGGCGGAGGCCACGGCCAGGATGCCGCTGCGGCTGGAAGCGCCTTCCAGCAGGAAAAAGGCCGGGATGAAGAGCACCACCCAGACGATCGCCGCGGGCAGGACGCCCAGACGGCGACGCAGCAGGAACCAGCAGGCAAAGGCAGGGATCATGGCCAGCGCCATGTAGTTGCCCACGCTGTAATCCCCCAGGCTGCCGGTCAGGCGTCCGGCGTTGGGCGCATAGCCCATGATGAAGTCGAAGCCGGTCCAGGCCTGCCACATGCCGTCCAGTCCCTGCCAGACACAGGCCAGCACACAGGCATGGACAAGGCGGCGCAGATCCCGTGTGGAGCGCACGCACTCCATGGCGATGAAAGGCAGGATATAGGCCTTGTTGACGCCCATGCCCCCATGCAGGAAGGACTGCCAGACGTCCGTGGAGAAGACCACGCCGATGAGGGTCATGGCACCGGCGCAAAGGAAGAACGGCCAGACCGTGAGACGGCGCAGGACGGAACGGTGCCAGGCGTGCCGGTAATAGAGCAGCAGAAAGATGAAGCACAGCGGCGGCGTCACTTCGCGCCAGCC
>ULNP01021472.1_pt1 | contig 10181 bp, 7 predicted proteins | sample 1951941 | NCBI WGS metagenome assembly ULNP01 (sample SAMEA4835579, study PRJEB28245) | human gut metagenome | biome: gut microbiome; material: fecal sample | place: Denmark | collected 2008
GATTGCGATAATGACATTGCGAATTCCTTTTTCATAAAAGATCACTCCTTGTTTATAATTGGTGAATCTAGTATGAATTATAGTTCTTATTCGTGTCGAAATGCTCGAAAGCAAGGATACAAAGAGGAGGATTCATACAACAATCATCAAGGTGAGAGAAACAGTCATACAAGAGTTATGCCGCACTGTGATGTCGTGACATTCCGTGTTCAATGACAGTTCCGTGTCACGCCATAAGCAACGCAGAAAGCCTCAAATACCGCTTGCTTTTTCATTCTCGAGATGTTATTATTAGTACGAATACTAACACTTTTATGGTGAGGTGATTTATTTGCGGAGAAGCAGCAGCGAAACAAGGAAGAAAATCCTGACCGCGTGCGTTCGTCTTTTTTTGGAGCAGGGGTATAAAAACACCTCGGTCAGTCAGATTGTTGACGAAGCGGGCGTTGCAAGAGGAAGCTATTTGAATCTGTTTCCGACCAAGGATAAAATTTTGCTGGATTTGACCGAAACGATGTTCGACGGTCAGTTCGGTGTGGCACGGAGCATTGCGGACAGCAAGCTGCCGTCGGTGTATGCCTATGCGGTGGATACGGCGATCCAGCTCACCCTCACCGAGTTGAACGAGAATCTGCGGGAGATTTATATCGAAGCCTATACCGCCCCGGATACGGCGGAATATATCTATGTGCATACCACGGCGGAATTAAAAGAGATTTTCGGCGGGAATTTCCCCGATTACACCGACAGCGATTTTTATGAAATGGACATCGGCACGGCGGGACTGATGCGCAGCTATATGGCACGCAAATGTGACATTCATTTCCCGCTGGAGCGAAAAATCAGCCGCTTTCTGACGGCGGAACTGAGAGTGTACAAGGTGCCGGAGGAGGAGCAGGCCAAAGTGCTTGCCTTTATTCAGACACTGGATATCAAGGCGATTGCCACAGAGGTTATGTATAAGCTGTTTGCAATGCTGGAAATGAAATATGACTTTAAGCTGTCAAAGAACGGCGAAACGGAGGAAGCAAAATGAAAAAACGCATATTCAGCACCCTGCTTGCCCTGTGTATGCTGCTATGCCTTATGCCAACAGCGGCTTTTGCGGAGGAAAGCACGGAAACCCCGCCGTGCAGCTGTGAAACGGCCTGCACGGCGGAAAGCATGAACAAGGAATGCCCTGTCTGTGGAGCGGAAAATACCATACCGCAGAACTGCGGTCAATACATCCCTGTTGAGGACCGAACCGGCGAAAACGGCAGCACCGAGAGAGCCGATGATCCGAATGGTCCCATAGAGCTGAGTGCCGCAGATCAGGTACAGGCCATGATCGACGGTTTACCGAACGCAGAAGAAATCACTGAAGAGAACGCCGAAGAAGTCGAGGCGCAGCTTGAGGCCATCGACGAGGCGAAGGAGAAGCTCTCCGACGAGGAAATCGACGAGCTGGATATGACCCGGTATGCGGAAGCTGCCGCTGCATTGGGGGCGCTGGCTGCGCCAATGCTATTGGCCAATGATTCGCCTGACGAGCAGTTTTCCCTCGCTCCCGGCGGCAGATATTACTTTGACCTATCAGCGATGAATATTCCCGGAACGGCAAACGGCAGTCTGCCGGACAGCACCCTGCACTATGTTCCCTTTACTTATGCGGGAACGATAGAAGCCTACAAACTCACGTCTGCGATGGCAACCACCGAGGAGTATGCACAGCAGAACAAATATCCCCACAGCCTGTTTGTGGCGGACTATGCCGTAACGCATACGATTAGCTGGGGTGACTTAAATACGAAAAGTCTGATTTTCGGCAAAAATTATGCCAGCGGCGGCGTGGACTATACCCTGCGCGCACCGTCTGTGGGAAGTAACTATACAGGTTCGGGCGATTCCCAACGCGGCGTGCCCCAAAGCAACGAATGGGACACAATGCTGAACAAGAACAGCGGCTACATCAAAAACTGGAATGGCATATATTCGTGGGGGCAGGACACAACAAGATACAACTCGTCGTTCCGTGCGGTTCGCGGGTTCATTTCGGCCCGCCTCTGGGGCATCGACAATGCTGCGAGCTCCGACCCGAATGTCGTTTTCCGCCCCGTGCTTGAAATCCTGAACCCTGACACACTGGGTTCTGACGGACTGAAGGTCGTTACCCTTGACCTTGGCGGCGGCAAGCTGGGTAATAGCTCCGAGGATATTCAAATCATCGTGAAAACCGGCAGCGAGTTTACCGCGCCTGCATCCGACGGCATGACCCGCCCGGACGGAAATACAGATAGCTACTTCAAGTGGCTTGGCAGCGATGGCGAGCTCTACGCCCCCGGTGCCAGTGTTCCGGCGGACGTTACCAATCTCACGGCGCAGTTTGCTTTATCAGAACAGTTTTCCCTCACCCCCGGCGGCACCTATTACTTTGACCTCTCCGGCGCGGGCATCCCCGGCACGGTGAACACCGGGAACGAAGACGGCGCAGTTTCTTTGCCGGATACGTCGCTGCACTATGTTCCCTTTACCTATGTGGGAACGATAGAAGCCTACAAGCTCACGTCTGCGATAGCGACCACCGAGGAATATGCACAGCAGAACAAATATCCCCACAGCCTGTTTATTGCGGACTACAATGTAACGCATACGGTAAGCTGGAATGACTTAGATACTGCGAGTCTGATTTTCGGCAAAAATTATGCCAGCGGCGGCGTGGACTATACCCTGCGCGCACCGTCTGTGGGAAGTAACTTTACAGGTTCGGGCGATTCCCAACGCGGCGTGCCCCAAAGCAACGAATGGGACACGATGCTGAACAAGAACAGCGGATATATCCAAAACTGGAATAAAATGTATTCGTGGGGACAGGATGCTTATTCTGCCGACGAGTCGCGCCGTGCGGTTCGCGGGTGCAATTCGGCCCGCTACTGGAACTACTACACTGCTGCGCGCTCCTACCCGTTCGTCGGTTTCCGCCCCGTCCTTGAAGTCCTGAACCCTGACACACTGGGCTCTGACGGGATGAAGGTCGTTACCCTTGACCTGAACGGCGGCAAGCTGGGCGGCAGCTCCGATGCTATTCACATCATCGTGAAAAACGGCAGCGAGTTTACCGCGCCTGCATCCGGCGGTCTGACCCGCCCGGACGGAAATACAGGCAGTTACTTTATGTGGCTTGACAGCAATGGCAATTCCTACGCCCCCGGTGCCAGTGTTCCTGCTGATGTGACGGAACTGACGGTGCAGTGGACAGCCCCGACCTATACCGTCACGCTGAACGCGGGCGACGGCACTATCAACAGCGGCAATGTCACCTCCTACACCTACGGCGTGGGCGCAACACTCCCGACAGATGTGACGCGCACCGGGTACACCTTCAAGGGCTGGTATTACAACGAAAATCTGACCGGCTCTCCTGTTACGGCAATCGGCGACACCGAAACGGGCAACAAGGAATATTGGGCGAAGTGGGAGATCAATCAGTACACGATCACCTTTGATACTGCCGGAGGCAGTGTTGTTACCCCCATCACGCAGAATTACGGCACGGCCATCACCGCCCCCGCCGCTCCCACCAAAACCGGCTACACGTTTGTGGGCTGGAACCCGGAAATCCCCGCCACCATGCCCGCCGAAGACCTGACCGTCACGGCTCAGTGGCGTGATATTGCAGCACCTACAGGCGAAATCAAGATTGCCGAAAACGACTGGAAGTCTTTCTTCAACACCATCACCTTCGATTTGTTCTTTAAGGATACGCAGATGGTAACCGTTACCGCTGCGGACAACAGCGGCGAAGCGGTTAAGATCGAATACCTGCTGAGCGATAAGGCGCTTACCGAATCGGAACTTGCGGGAATGACCTTCACGGCATATTCCGTACCGTTCAGTATCAATGCCGATAACGAGTATGTTATTTATGCAAAACTGACCGATACCAGCGGAAACGTTGCCTACATTAACACAAACGGCATCGTGCTGGACGCAACAGTCCCCGTTATCTCCGGCATTGAAGCCGGCAAAACCTATTGCGCAGCACAGACGGTGACGGTTACCGAAAAATATATCAGCACCGTGAAGGTGAACGGCACGAAAGTCATCCTTGATGAAAACGGTAAATTTGTTCTTTCCCACGCAAGCGGCAAGCAGACGATTGTTGTGACCGATAAGGCAGGAAATGAAACAAAGGTTACCGTGACCGTGAACGACGGACATACCTACGAGTGGCAGAGCGAAAACGGACAGTATTGGCAGAAGTGCAAATTCTGCAATCACGAAACTGCGAAAAAGGATATTCCGACCATTAACATCAGCGGTGCCGACAAGGTTTGCCGGACGCAGGATTACAAATTCAGCTTTACTTTGCCGGAAGGAGCGACGGATGCAGCCTGTGGGTATGAGTTTATCGGACTTGGCGGTGCTCCTCTTACGCCGACCGTTGAGAATGGTTTGTACAGCGGTATCATAAACGCATCCACATATCCGGCGAAAGAAAACAGCTTTAAGCTGATCGTGAGTGCAAAGACCGCTGACGGCTTTGCGTTCTCTGCCGAAAAGAAGGTTACCATTCAAAACGAGCACACCGGCGGCACGGCTACCTGCAAGGATAAGGCAAAGTGCGAGGTCTGCGGCGAGAGCTACGGAAAGCTTGACCCGAACAACCACGCCAACCTCAAGCATATAGATGCAAAGGCGGCAACAAAGACTTCTGAGGGCAATATCGAATACTGGTACTGCGACGGCTGCAACAAGTATTACAAGGACGCCAAAGCAACACAGGAAATCACCAAGGCTCAAACCGTAACGGCAAAGCTGCCCCCGAAAATCACGGCCGGTGATGGTGCAACGGTCACACAGGGCGAGAAAAAGGAGCTGTCTTTCACTTCTGACGCATCCTTCGCCGATTTTGTTCGTGTAGAGCTTGATGGCACTACGCTGGACGAAAAGAACTATACGAAGAAGGAGGGCAGCACGATAATCACGCTGAATCGTGATTTTGTTGCTACACTTTCCGTGGGTGAGCATACGCTTTCGATCGTTTCTAAAAGCGGTACGGCTACGGCCAAGTTCACCGTCAAGGCAAAGCCGGCTGAAACGACAATTCCGCAGCCTACTGTGACACCGCAGCCCACGGCACAGCCCCAGCCGACGGTGCAGCCTGTTTCCCCGATTCCGCGCACCGGTGACACCGCCAACCCCGCATTGTGGTTTGCGCTGCTGATTGTCAGCGGCTCCGCACTGGCGGCAATTTTCGTACTGCGCAGGAAAGACAATCGCAAGTAAAAAAATTGGTACCGGCCTATATCAGCGCACGGAAACCATGTCCATAGGATTCACACGCACACCATTTTGCATCACCTCAAAATGCAGGTGGTTGCCGGTGCTGTCACCGGTACTGCCTACATAACCTATAACCTGCCCTGCCGTTACCGCTTCACCTGCGGTAACGGCAGTTTGCGTCATAAAGAGATCATAACCTCGCACTCTTTCTGCGTCAGCTTGTGCAGATACTTTTTGATCCCTTCCCACATCAGCTTGGACTCGACGCTTTCCTCAATCGGGTTCATCAGGCGTCTATGGAAAACTCGTAGAACCAGCGGTATTTTCCGTCCGGACAAAGCCGGATGCTTCTGTTGCCGCCGACAGGCTGCTCGGGTAACGGCGTTTCTTCAGCAGATTCTTCACGGGGATCAACTTCCACTGCGGGTATTTGCCGCGCAATGGCGGACTGCCTTGTGCCGCACTGTTCGCAAAAAACGGAGTCGTCCGCGATTTGTGCGCCACACTGTTCACAAAAAGCCATAACCATAAACCTCACTTTCTGCTAATGTGTAGTTCTGATTCTATTGTACAATAGTTATGTCGCACTGTGACGCTGTGACATCCCGTGTTCAAAGACAGTTCCGCGTCACGCCACGGCGGAGCAACAGGAAGGAAGCTGTTATATAGTTAACCCGCTGTGCCCTGTTTCAGCCGGAATAAATCGTGCATTTACAGCGTCTGTTGCAAAAAAGCAGGATATTTGCTACAATACTTTTAACAAGTAAAAGGATGGTGAGCGCATTGTATAGGGTGGCAGTCTGTGAAGACGAAGCAATTCTATGTGCAAACCTGTGCGCACAGTGCGAATCTATTCTGGACAAGCTGAAGGTCGAACACAGAATCACATCATTTTCATCTGCCGAAAAACTGGAAAATGCGCTCTTGGCAGGAGAAGAATTTTCGCTGCTTTGTCTGGATATTCTGATGGGCGGAAAAAGCGGCATGAAACTGGCGCAGGAACTGCGGCAGCGCGACGAGAAAACCAGCATCCTGTTTATCACAAGCTCTACGGAATTTCTCAAGGACGGCTACAGCGTCCGCCCTATCCAGTACCTGCTCAAGCCGGTTCAGGCGGCTGAGCTGGAACAGGCAATTACAACCGATCTGCGGTTGTACCACCGCCCTTCCACAGTGACCTTTCATGCGGGCGGCAAGACGCTTGTTATACCGACAGAGGATATTTACTATGCCGAGAGCCGGGAACACGGCACGGTTCTTCATATGACACATGGCGAGAAATTTTTGCCGCTGTCGCTGAGCCAAACGGAGGGAATTCTTCCCGGTTCACTTTTTTGCCGCTGCCACAACAGCTTTCTCGTAAATCTTTCCCACATTTGCGAAGAGGGCGGTCGGACTCTGTACCTGACGGATGGCAGCGACCTTACCATTGGGCGGCGATATATGGAGCATTTTCAGAATCAATTTGTCCGATACCTCAACCAAAACTGAATACATTTGATTTTACCAGTGAAAAATGCGGCATCTCCCGTTTGGAAGATGCCGCATTTTCGCGCCTTATCGTTTACTGATTTTTCTTTTCCGGCAAGAGCTTCAGAGCTGTCATAACCGTAAATCGGTTTTCGTCATAGCTGATGTCCAGTACGCTGCCATACTTTTTTGCAATAGCACGCATTTTCATCAAGCCAAAGCCGTGGTCGGAAGCATCGTTCTTGGTCGTCAAGAGTTCTCCGTTTTTATCGGTGCGCAGGGTTCCGCTGTAGGTGTTTTCGCAGCGGATGGCAAGATACTGCCGGCGAATCTGCATCGAGCAGAGAATTTCTCCCTGCTCTGTCTGCGCGGCTGCCTCCAAAGCGTTGTCCAACATATTGAAAAGAAGGCTGCACAGGTCATCCTCTCTGATTTGCAGCATTTCCGGCAGAACCGCACTTACGCGGAAGGTGACATCCTTTTTCTTCGCCTGTGCCGCGAAACGCTGAAAAATCGTGTTGACTGTCGGGTTGGCAGTAAAATTCCGGGGCGAAAGCTGTTCCAACTCCCCGTCCAATCGGTCTAGATAGTTCCGAAGCTCCGTCTGATCCTGCCTCTGTGCCAACAGGTGCAGGGCGGCAATGTGGTTTTTCCATTCATGGCGAAACGACGCCGTCTGGCGAACCGATGCCTGCGCCTGCTCGTATTTCTCTTGTGCTGTCTGGCTGCTGATTTCCATCATCTGCATTTGCCGTTGACGAAGCAGCATACTGCGCACAAATTCAACGACTACCTGTACAGCGCACAGCAGGCCGGCAACATTGCACAGCAGCGCATAAAATGCGTGCGGATATCCGCCCAGCATGGATGTTACCGGGTTGCTGAACGGATAGAGTACTTCTACGCCGACATAACGGGTGACACCCCAAATCAAAAACAGAAAGGCCGCAACCGCACACAGGCACCAACTGATTCTGCGCTGCATTTCTTCGTGCGAGAACAGCATCAGAACAATCGCTACGACCAATAAAGAGAAACCGAGCCAGTCACCGACTTTTTCGGTGAGAAGCGGCACCGCCGCAAAACTCCGCAAGGCAGTAAGCAGAATATGCAGCAGGGCTGTGGCAGCCAAGCCCCAACGTTTTTTGCCCCGAAGTTCGGCTGCCAAGTAAATGTACAGAAAGTCCATGTGGATCAGGTAGACCCAGTTCAGCAGACCACTGTCGGCATTCAGCCCCGAAGCACTTTCCAGAAAGGTGTTGCAAACGCCTGACACTGCCGCCAATAAAAAGTATCCACTCAAGGGCAATAGCTTCCACAGCGGCTGTCCGGCCTGAGCACCAAGCACCAGCACCAAAAGCAGGCTTAGCGCGAACATAAGCCTTACCGTCACGGCGGTCATACACCAAACAACGCCGGTGGTCTGCACCACGGCATCGGAAAAACGGCTTGCCTGTGAGGGAAACACAGGTACGCGCAGCCCGTTTAGGGACGGTCCGTAGGTGACAATGCGAAGTGCTTTCCCCGCGCAGTCTAGCGGCAGCGGGATGCAAAGCCCGTCGTAGTTAATGCCGGCAAAATCTGCATTCTGCAAAAATACATCGACGCGGTTTTCTTGCTGCGGAAAATCCGTGTAGAGAAGTATATCCTCCAAAAACACCTGCAGACCCGCATTGACGCAGCTAAACTGCAAAAAGCATCGTTCGCCTGGTTCCCCCATGACGCGCTCCGCTACAACAGGACCGGCGCCTTCCGCCGGTACGCCATCGATGTAGCCACCAAAACCGAACACAGGTTCGGTTTGCCCGGCTTCGGTGTAAAATGTCCAGCCACCCCGATCTGATGCCGTGCAATTCAGAAAGATGGATTGTTGCGCTTTGTCCGGTTGCGACAGACGAAACAAAAATAGCACGACCATTGTTGCCGCTGCGGTCAGCAGCACTCCGGCAGCGCAGAGATTTCTTTTTTGGGTGTTCACCGTCCCACCTCCTTGTTGCCTTAATTGTAGCAAAAACACAGAACGCGCACAAGCAGAGAAGCGCGGCTTCCTGCTAAACGACACGATTTTGCCCCTAAACGACACAGAAAAAAGACGAATAATATAGTAAAATAGATTATAGTAAGTTGTTATTGCGGTCTATGAAAATGCAACGGGAGGATCACAAGATGGACAAAAGATCTATATTCGAGCGAGGGTTTGCCATACTGCTGTCGGTTATTTTGATGGCGGCTTGCTTTCCGCTGTCAATCTTTGCGGAGGACACGACGCAAGGCCCGGATTTTTCGGGTACAAATCTGATGAATCTGGAAAACGTACAGCCCAGCGGCTATACGACGACCACCAACCCTTACGGCTATGACATTGGCGAGCCGTTTCTGATGGTAGAACAGAACGAGCTGATGTATCTGAATGCCTGGGACAATAAGGTTCAGCAGGCATCCTATTTTTCTATGGGATCAGAATCGGCGCTGAAGACCTTCGCAACGAACAAATCAGGCAGTAGCGGTACTTTTTCTAACCCCAACTACAAGCTGATGCAGGCGGTGTCCTTTGACCCTACCGGCAGTGGTCGCCGGGATCATGTTGCCTTTGTAGGTGTTTCCGGGCAGGATAAAAAGGGCTATATGTGGGTCATTGACACCACAAAAGGAACGGATTCAGACTGCAGCGGGCTGGTAGCGATTGGCGACTTCAGCTATATGTTTGATGCAAGCGCTTTTAAGGTTCCGACCTACTCCAACCGCAGCTTCCTCAATATCGTGGCCGGTGACTTTGACGGTGATGGCAAGGAAAGCATCGTGGTCTATACCCCGGAGTCCTACAATGCCGGAGGCTGCCAGATTCAGCAGTGGGATTATGACGGTGACAGCCTTTCCCAACGCGGCAAGAGTAACAGTCTGTTGATGGGCTATTATAACGACCATCCCTGGTATGATGTGGAGCGCTCGGAGGGAAACCAGCGGCGCAAGCTGGGTGTCTCTATGGCCGTGGGGGACTTCAACGGCGACTGTGTGGACGATCTGGCGGTGCTGTCCTACTGTCACCGGCTGCCCAATGACGAGGCCAAGATCGACTACTACCGTCCGGTAGTCAAGATCGTCTACGGTACAAAGGGGGATACCGGCAGCTCCATCGTGACCAAATCCGCGGCACAGAGCGAGGAGTTCTACACCAGCAAGGGACGAAGCGGCGGGCGTGATCGCTATGAATTTCCTGTGGGAGCCTCTTTGACCTGCGGAGATTTTGACGGCGATGGTGATGTGGATCTGTTCCTCGCAGGTATGCTGGGGCAACTGGGAACATGGAAAAACAACAACCAGCAGGTGAACGAAACCATCGACATGAAGGCTGGGTATCTCTATATTGGGAAACTGAGCAATTCGGGAAACGGTTTTGTTAAGACTACCAATCAAACCATAGAGTCCAACGGCTGGACAGACGGCGG
>ULNP01024735.1_pt1 | contig 10152 bp, 8 predicted proteins | sample 1951941 | NCBI WGS metagenome assembly ULNP01 (sample SAMEA4835579, study PRJEB28245) | human gut metagenome | biome: gut microbiome; material: fecal sample | place: Denmark | collected 2008
GAGTTATAAAAATTGCCCATTAATTATGAAATGAGTTCTAAGCACGACATCAGGAATCCCTATTATTGTGCGTACAATTGATAACTTAGTAGATGAACTTCACCTTGAAAAAGTTGATTTTATTAAAATGGATATTGAAGGATTGGAACCAGAAGCACTCTCTGGAGCGAAAAAGACCATAAAAATGTTTCATCCAAAGTTAGCAATCTCAATATACCATTCGCCTGAACATTATTTTTCTATATACAACCAAATAAATTCATTGGACATTCCTTATAATTTCTATATAAAACATTCTTCATACAATAGATACGAGACTATATTATTTGCAGCCCCCGTTGAATATAAATATATTCAAAACAACAATATATATCAATCGGTTCAATATGAATCTTTTTTACTCTCTACTTTCTCTGATATAATTTTCAAAAAAAATATACCTCTCCCTATCCTATTTCGAGAACTATCAACATGGGAATGTTTTGTTCAACTAACAAAAAATTTCCATATCTATAGTATAGCACGAAAAATATATAGCTTTTTCAAAAGAGGTTAACTTTTTTAACGATATACGTTAAAAAGCTAGCCTTCTTCGTCGCAAGCTAGTCGGACGCCGGAGCTAGAAAAACGGTATGACTTTTCATCCAATACAACGTATCTTTGCTGATTTTCAGCGTATCTGCCAAGTGCTCCCTCCACGATTAAAAAAGGCTGTTGGAGGGGTCTTAACTGTCGTTCTGCTCCAGACTCTCCTGGAAGTCTTGGCTATCCTTGCAATTTCTGGTCTGGCTTTAAGTGTTACTGCTCCAGAACGACTTCAATCTCATTTTATTGTAAAAAAAATAGTTGAATTTGTTCCATTATTGCAAGGACTCATGGAGGATGAGCGTAATTTTGCTACAGGTGTTGCTATTGCAACAGCCATTCTAATGGCAGCCAAAAATGGCCTTGGAGCTCTTGTTAACTTCATGAGTGGGCGTTTAGGTGAAAAAATTGCCCTTTTTGCCGGTGATACAATTTTTCATCACTTTCTTTATAGCCCATATGTCCAGCATCTTTCAGGAAATAGCCAGAGTATGTTCCAAGCCATGTCTTGGCGTACAGATCTGGGGAGAATGACTGTCCAGATGCTGGCCGTCTACAGCTATGCGGCCATTTCTCTGGCACTCTGCTTGATGCTGATTTTTTTCACTCCTGGAATCGTGCTCGCTTTGCTGGGGATTATCGGCTTTTTGGCAGTCTTGATATACTCCCGGCTCAAGAAATCTATTGACGCTGCAGGTAAATCCTCTGCGGAATGGAGACGACAGGAAAACACTACATGCATGAATTCTATGAACGGAATCCGGGAAATTCTAATCTATGGACAGCAAAAGCCCTTTTTCCAGAATTTCCAGGCAGCATGTCGTAATAGTGTCCATGACAGGGCATTTCTCACCATGGCACCTACTATTCCAACATGGGTACTGGAAACCATGGGATTCCTGGGACTAGCAGCGACCGTCTGGGTCATGACGTCCATCCTGGACGCTCCCATGGCTAATATTACGTCAGTCCTGACAATCATCATGCTGGTCTGCTGGCGCATCCTCCCTCTGCTTAACCGAACGCTAGGGGCCATGGTCATAGTGCGCTCTACACGTCACGCCGCGATGGACTGCTTAACAAAGGTGGAAGAAGCTCTGGGGCATCCTACGTCTCCTCCAGCTCTTCCTGAACATAATTTTACTATTCATGCAGATATCTGTCTTAAAAATGTAACCTTTAGCTACCCTGCTGCCGATAGCCCCTGTCTTAGTAATGTGAGTTTTGTTATCCCCAAGGGCAGTACCTTAGGTATAGTAGGACGTTCCGGTGCCGGGAAAAGCTCTTTGGCAAGTATTCTTTGCGGTCTTGTCGAACCAGATGCAGGAGCGTTGCTGATAGATAATGAGAGACTCACTCCAGAAAAAAGAGCAGCTTATTGCAAACAAATCGGCTACGTTCCTCAAAATCCCTATATTCTTTCTGGAACGATTGCTGAAAATGTTGCTTTCAGCGAATGGGGAAAGCCCTGGGATAACGCACGCGTTTTGCAAGCCTGCCGCATGGCCGAGCTAGATATTGCTTTCAACCGCGGGCTGGATTGCAAGCTTGGTCAAGGAGGCCTAGGACTTTCTGGTGGTCAGGCCCAACGCCTTGCTATTGCACGAGCCCTCTACGCAAATCCTGCTGTCTTGATTCTTGATGAGGCTACCAGCGCACTTGATACAGGCGTAGAGTCTGCGATCATGCAAACTATTTTTTCTCTTCCCCGCAGCATCACGACCATCATCATTGCTCACCGACTCAGTACGGTTGAGTCATGTGATCGTATCGTCTGGATTGAAAAAGGGCAGGTTCACCTCAAAGGAGAGACAACTTCCACCCTCGCTGCTTACAAAGATTTTCTTGCCAATCACTTTAATGACTGAGGAGGTTCCCGCAGTAGATTATATTCTCTGCGGGCCCTTCTCTCCTCTGCTTTTCCCCGCCTCCGTCACCGTTTTGTAACAAAACCTGCCTACACAGAATATGCCTCATTCTCAGACTATTCCGCAGGAGACGGGACGTGGAAAGCATCTTTCTACTCATACTGGTATTTCTGGCCATCCTGGCCGCAGTGGACCTTTTCGTGGGCGTCAGCAACGACGCCGTCAACTTTCTCAACTCGGCCATAGGCTCGCGCATCGCCAGCTTCAAGGTCATCATGGTGGTGGCCAGCATCGGTGTGCTGCTGGGCTCCACCTTTTCCAGCGGCATGATGGAGATCGCCCGCAGCGGGGTCTTCAATCCCGAGATGTTCACCTTCAACGAGATCATCATCATTTTCTTTGCCGTGATGATCACCGACGTCCTGCTGCTGGACGCCTTCAACTCCATGGGCCTGCCCACCTCCACCACCGTGTCCATCGTCTTCGAGCTGCTGGGCGGGGCCGTGGCCGCGGCCCTCATCAAGATCTCCACCTCGGACATCCTGCTCTCCCAGCTGGGGGACTTCATCAACAGCCAGAAGGCCCTGGCCATCGTGTCCGGCATCCTCATCTCCGTGGTGGTGGCCTTCGTGGCCGGTGTGGTGGTGCAGTACATCACCCGTCTGATCTTCACCTTCCACTATGAGCGCATGTACCGCCGCATCGGCGGCATCTTCGGCGGCCTGTCCCTGACGGCCATCTTCTACTTCCTGATCATGAAAGGCGCCAAGGGCGCGTCCTTCATGAAGCCGGAATACCTGGCCTGGATCAATGCCCACACCCTGCCCATCCTGCTGGTGCTGTTCGCGGGCCTGAGCGCGCTGCTGCACCTGCTCATGGTGCGCCGCGGCGTCAACATCTTCAAGATCGTCATCCTGGCCGGCACCTTTGCCCTGGCCTTCGCCTTTGCCGGCAACGACCTGGTCAACTTCGTGGGCGTGCCCCTGGCCGCCTGGGAAAGCTGGCAGCAGTTCACCGCCAGCGGCATGGCCGCCGATGCCTTCACCATGGAAGGCCTGCGCAAGGCCGTGCAGACGCCCACCTTCTACCTGCTGCTCTCCGGTCTGATCATGGTGCTGACCCTGTGGTTCTCCAAAAAGGCCCACCGCGTGGTGCAGACCTCCATCAACCTGAGCAGCAGCACCCGCGGCGATCAGGAACAGTTCGGCTCCTCCCTGCCCGGCCGCCTCATCGTGCGCGCGGGCCTGAGCGCCAACAAGACCCTGCACCAGATCCTGCCCAATTCGCTCTTCACCGCCCTTGAGAGCCGCATGCAGCCCGTGGAACAGGTCAAGGGCGCGCCCGTGCTGCCCTTCGACCAGGTGCGTGCCGCCATCAATCTGGTGGTCTCCAGCATCCTCATCGCCTCGGCCACGTCCCTCAAGCTGCCCCTGTCCACCACCTATGTGACCTTCATGGTGGCCATGGGCTCCTCCTTCGCCGACGGCGCCTGGAACCGTGAGAGCGCCGTCTACCGCATCTCCGGCGTGCTGGCCGTCATCAGCGGCTGGTTCCTGACCGCCATGTGCGCCTTCAGCGCCTGCGCCCTGGTCACCTGGGCCCTGTTCGAGGGCGGCAGCGTGGTGGCCGTCCTCTTCATGCTGGTGGCCGTGGTCAGCCTGGTGCGCTCCAACTTCTTCGGCAAGAAGAAGGAAGAGAGCAGCTTCGACATCGTGGCCGACAACACCGACAAGGATAGCATCCGCGCCAATATCGGCGCCTCGGTGGACGAAAGCATCGATACCGCCGTGCGCCTGATGCGCGAAGGCCTCACCGCCTTCCAGGCCGAGGACGAGAAGATCCTGAACCGCTGCAAGAACGAAGCCGTGAACCTTTTCGAAGACATCTCGCGCTCCCGCGGTTCCTACTACCGCATGGCCCTGCGCGGCGGTGGCGACGATCTGGACAACGAAGCGCGGCACATCTACTACCGCATCTTCAACGGCATGAAGGAACTGAGCCATGAGCTGCGCTCGGTGCTGGGCATGTCCGCCAACCACATCGCCAACCGCCACCGCCCCTACAGCGGCGCGCTGGGCGACAACCTGGAGCAGATGCTGGGCATCCTGGAAGACGCCGCCCGCCACTTCCGGGCCTATGCCGCGGGCGAAGGCTCCCGCGCCGAGCTCTCGGCCTATGCCGACCATTGCTCCTCCCGCATCAGCAAGATCCAGATCGAGCTTTTGCAGCGCATCGATACCGAAGGCCTGTCCATGCGCAGCAGTGACCTGTATCTGAACTACCTGCAGTTCGCCCGCGCCTTCATCAACCGTTTCACCATCGTGGCCCTGCTGGAACGCGACCTCAACGACGCCTGCCGCCGCAACGCCGCCCGCAAGGAAGAAGAAACGGCTGTCGCTTCGGCCCAGGCCTAAGACCGGCCACAGACGAAACGAGCATCGACGGAAGGGGCTTCTCCCGCATGAGACGAGAGGCCCCTTCCTCCCGATCCTCGCTCCCCCCTTCTTCAGACAGTACGGCATGCATGCCCGGTTGCAGACATGACCGTGCGCCCTCCCGAGGACAGTCCCGGAAGCCTGTCCGCCATCGGGAATGACGAAGCCCTCCGCATGGAGGGCTTTTTTGCGGCCTGAGGCCTATAGCGGACATTCTGGAACGCTCCCCGCGTGGAGAGAATCGCAGGACTCCGAAGCACCGCCTCGCCTGATGGAGGGCCGGTGCAAGCATTGCTGAAAGTCCGGCACGGCATCCGCCTTCCCTGCCGGAGCATCTCCAGGCCGGAGCATCACGGACCGCTTGTCAGACAAGTGCCTCCCGCCCCCTCCGGCCAGCAAGCGCCACAAAACGGGCACGCTGCCGGGCAGCTCCTGTGCTTCCTCCCGCGTCGTCCGCGTCCCGGCACCTCCAACACTCCCTTCACTTCCCGCCAGCCCTAAAAGACCGTCATCTGCCCGGATAGCGTCCCGCCCGTGGCGTGCCATGCCGCCAGCCTTATCAAAGCGTATGCCCGACGGGATCCGCCTCTTCATCGCAGAAAAGCCCCTTCCCGTCTTTCCAGAGCTATTCCAGCGGCCGGAAGCAATCGCGAGAAAAAAACTCCGTCCCTCTTCACTCCCCGGCATCCCCTCCCTCCTCTCCGGCCGTATGGCATGCCTTATTTCAAACAGCCGCCAGACAGCGACGGGGACTTTCGCCTCGACCTGAAGAAAGTTTTTTCGGGGATGGGGAGAGCACGAGAGGGGAAGGGGCAGTTTTTACAAAAAAAGCCCCTTCCCCTCTCGTCATTCCCCCGCTCCACAGCCCCTCCACAACAAAAAAAGCGGGGCAGTCACCTGCACCCGCTTTTACCGGAAAAACAAAGGAACGTGGATGTGTTACTTCTTTTCGCCGCTGTGCTTGAGGCTCTGGCCGTGCTGCATGAAGTAGACCTGTTCGGCCAGATTGACGGAACGCCGCCAGATGCGGGTCAGGGCTCGCACCACCAGCAGGGTATGCATGACCAGCTGGGGATCGGGACGCTTGCCTTCTTCCTGACGCAGCAGCTCCAGCAGGCGCTGCACGATGCGCATCTCGTTCTGCAGGGCCTCGTCCTCGCAGTTGCGCAGGGCCAGGGCTTCCTGGCCGTTGCCTTCGCGGAAGCAGTCCATGGCGCGCATGAAGGCCTCGCGGGCACGCTGCATCATGCCGCAGACCTCGTCCGCCAGGATACGCCGCCCGGGCACGTCTTCCATGAGCACGGTCTGCTCGGCCACGGTCACGGCCTCGTCACCGATGCGCTCCAGATCCACCACCATGCGCAGGGCGGCCACCACGAAGCGCAGATCACCGGCCACGGGCTTGATGCGGGCCATGAGGCGCAGGCACAGCTCGTCGATCTCGTTTTCCAGGGCGTCGATGGCCGTATCACCGTCACAGACGGCGATGGCGCGCACGGCCTCGCCTTTTTCATAGGAACGCGCAGCCTCTTCCAAAGCGATGTCCACTTGCGCATACATGACCAGCAGGCGCGTGCGCAGCGTGGCCAGCATGTGCTGGGGCGTGTAATCCTGAAGAACCATTAACCGAACCTGCCTGTGATGTAGTCTTCCGTCTCTTTTTGGGACGGACGGGTGAAGATGACGTCCGTGCTGTCGCTTTCCACCAGACGGCCCATGTAGAAGAAGGCCGTCCGGTCGGAGATGCGGGCCGCCTGCTGCATGCTGTGGGTCACGATGATGATGGTCAGGCCTTCCTTGAGCTCCACGATGCTCTCTTCCACCTTGCGGGTGGCGATGGGGTCCAGGGCGCTGGCGGGCTCGTCCATGAGCAGCACCTGCGGTTCCACGGCCAGGGCACGGGCGATGCACAGGCGCTGCTGCTGGCCGCCGGAAAGGCCCAGGGCCGAGGAGGAAAGGCGGTCTTCCACTTCGTTCCAGAGGGCGGCGCGGCGCAGGGCCAGCTCCACCTTCTCGGTGATGAGGTTCTCGTCCTTGACGCCGTTGACGCGCAGGCCGTAGGCCACGTTCTCGAAGATGCTCTTGGGGAAGGGGTTGGGCTTCTGGAAGACCATGCCCACCTTCTGCCGCAGGCGCACCACGTTGGTGCGGGGCTGGTTGACGTCCTCGCCGTCCAGCATGATGCGGCCTTCCACCCGGCAGCCGGGGATCAGGTCGTTCATGCGGTTGAGACAACGCAGGAAGGTGGACTTGCCGCAGCCGGAAGGACCGATGAGGGCCGTGACGCCGCCGGCCTCGAAATCCAGGCTGACATCCTGCAGGGCGTGGGAAGCGCCGTAATAGACGTTAATCTTCTGCGCCGAAAGTGCTGTTGCCATAACTACTCCTGCACGGGCGTCCGGGGGGCGTCCGCGCGCCTCAAGGTAAAGATGATGGCCGTGCTGCCGTCTTCCGCCGGGCTTTCCGCCCAGATGCGGCCGCCGTGCCGTTCGATCACATGTTTGCAAATGGCCAGGCCCAGGCCCGTGGAATTCTGCCCGCGATGGCGCTCCACCTGATAGAAGCGCTCGAAGATGCGCGGCAGATCGTCCGCCGGGATGAGCACGCCGTCGTCCACCACGCGGATGACCACGTCGTCGCCTTCCACCCGGCCCGTGACGCGGATGGCCGTCTCTTCTTCGGCATAGCGGCAGGCGTTCTCCAGCAGGTTGCGGAACACCAGCGTCAGCAGACGGTCGTCGGCCAGTACGGGGGGCAGTTTTTCCAGATGGCCTTCCAGACGCAGCTTGCGTTCCTGCAGGCGGGTCTGGCACAGGCTGCCCGCCTCATCGAGGGTGGCGGCGCATTCCGTGGGGCAGAGCTCCAGGGCGCCTCCCTGCCCTTCCAGACGGGCCAGCACCAGCAAATCCTCCAGCATGCGGGCCAGGGAACAGCTGTGCCGGTAGATGATGGCCGCAAAGTGCTGCGCCTGTTCCGAGGAATCCATGCTGAGCAGGGTCTCGGCATAGCCCTGGATGGCGGTCAGCGGCGTGCGCAGCTCATGGGAGACATTGGCCACGAAATCGCTGCGGATGCGCTCCAGCTGCATCAGGTCGCTGATGTCGCGGAAGACCAGTACCGCGCCCAGACGGGCATCGGCCAGTACGGGCAGGGAGATGAGCACCGAGAAGACCCGGCCGCCCAGATGCAGCTGCACCTGGCGCAGGGAACGGGGCACATCCAGATCCTCGTCACCGTTGCCGGAGGACGAGCGGGCCACCTGGGCGGAGCGCAGCATGGCATCCACGGCATCCTGCAGTTCGGGCGAGGGGATCACCTCGATGACCGGGCTGCCCGCCATGTCGGTCACCTGGGGGAAGAGGCGGGCAAAGGCGCCGTTGCAGCGGCGGATGCGGCCCTGCGGCCCCAGCACCAGCACGCCGTCGCTCATGGTGTTGAGCACGCTCTCCAGCTGGGCGGTCTTGTCCGAGGCGATGCGCACCTGCTCGCCGATGCTGTCGGCCATGCGGTTCACGGCTTCGGCCAGGGGGGCGAACTCCGTACCCGGCAGACGGCGCAGGCGGCGTTGCAGGCGGCCGCGGGAAATGGCCGAGACAACGTCCACCATCTGGCCCAGGGACCGCCGCATGGCACCGGAGATGAAGGCGGCCAGTACCACGGCCAGCACCACAGCCAGCAGGATCATGGGCGCGAAGACGTGCAGACGCTTCTGGATGAGCAGGTTCACGCTGTCCAGCGGCAGGGCCAGACGCAGGATGCGCCCGTCAGGCAGGTTGCGGGCCGCGTAGGCAAAATTCTTGTGCAGGGTGCCGCTGGCGCGCAGGGAGTAGCCCTGCCCTTCGCTGCGGGCCTGCACCACTTCGGGCCGGTCGCCGTGGTTGTCCATGCCTTCGGGCGAAACGCCGCCGGTCTCCGCCAGCACTTTGCCGTCGGCATCCAGCAGTGAAAGCCGCAGGTCGGGCAGGTCGAGCACCCGGGCCAGGACCTCCAGATCGTTTTCGCCACGCAGCATCAGTTCGCCCGCCACGCGCGCCTCGCGCAGCAGACCGGTACGAGCTTCATTGAGCTGGCGCTCTTCCAGCCATTCGCGCGTCAGCCACAGGGAAAGCCCCGCGGCCACCGCGGCCACCAGCAGGATGGCCCAGAAGATCCGGGCCCTAAAAGAACGGAACATCCCCGTCATCTCAGCCTCTCAAACGGTAACCGACGCCGCGCACGGTCTCGAGCGCGGCGGCTTCTTCACCCAGTTTGGCCCGCAGACGCCGGACATGCGTGTCCACCGTACGGGCATAGCCTTCGAACGAATATCCCCAGACCGCGTTGAGCAGCTGTTCGCGGGTGCGCACGGCGCCCGCATGCCGCATAAGGTCTTCCAGCAGACGGAACTCCGTGGCCGTCAGGGCCACTTCCTGCCCGTCCAGGGTCACGCGGTGGGCCTCCACATCCAGCAGCAGGGCCCCGCGGCACAGGGCCGTGCCCGTGCCGGGGCGGCTGCCGCGGCGCAGGATGGCCCGGATGCGCAACACCAGTTCCCGGACGCTGAAAGGTTTGACCACATAGTCATCGGCCCCCAGGGTCAGCCCCACGATGCGGTCCACTTCCTCGCCGCGGGCCGTGAGCATGAGCACGGGGATGGCCGCCGTGACCGGCTGGGCCTTGAGCCTGCGGCAGACATCGCAGCCGTCCATGCCGGGCAGCATGAGATCCAGCACCACCAGATCTGGCAGCTCGGAGGTCGCCATGTGCAGGCCCCCCAGCCCGTCGGCCGCTTCCAGTACCGCAAAGCCTTCGCGCTCAAGATTGAAGCGCAGCAGCTGGCGGATATCGTTTTCGTCTTCAATAACAAGTATGCGTTGCATAGAACTTTCCTTTGCCTTGGAGAAGTAGTGCCTTTCCCATGCGCCAGCAATGCGCCCGAAAGGTTACAATTGTGTGACATGGCGGCAAAAAGCCCGGATTCCAAAGTGTCTCCGCATCTTCGCCGAGGCGTCACATTTCTGTAACAAAGCCTGAGGAAAAGGGAGGTGCTTCGGGATCGAGCCGAAGCAAAGACTTTTTTCCTTTTGAAGGAGCATTATCATGAATCTTGCCAAAACTCTGGTCCTTACTTGTGCCGCCCTGGGTCTGAGCGTGGCCGCCCACGCCCAGGATATCGTCGTCAACGGCTCCACCACGGTGCTGCCCGTCATGCAGAAGGCCGCCGAGTCCTTCATGGCTGCCAACCCCGACATCAAGCTGGTGATCTCCGGCGGCGGGTCCGGCAA
>ULNP01040909.1_pt1 | contig 10152 bp, 10 predicted proteins | sample 1951941 | NCBI WGS metagenome assembly ULNP01 (sample SAMEA4835579, study PRJEB28245) | human gut metagenome | biome: gut microbiome; material: fecal sample | place: Denmark | collected 2008
TTTAACTTATCTAACGTACGATATGTGCTTTCTAAAATCTTTCCTCCCGGATTATCATCTAAAAGTGTTCCATCAATATCAAAAAAAATATATTTTCTTTCCATGTTACTTTTCTCCTTTAAATTGCATATTATACAATCTTGCATAATTTCCATTTAATTTCATCAACTCTTCATGGTTTCCTTGTTCTTCGATGCCATTTTCCGTTAAAACACAAATATGTTTAGCATTTTTAATCGTTGATAAACGATGCGCAATAACAAAAGTTGTACGATCTTGAGATAATTTTTCTAAAGATTCTTGTACAATACTTTCACTTTCATTATCTAATGCACTTGTTGCTTCATCAAAAATAAGAATTGGTGGATTCTTTAAGAAAACACGTGCAATCGAGATACGTTGTTTTTGTCCACCTGAAAGTTTGACCCCACGTTGTCCACAATCCGTATCGTAACCTTCTTCTAATTCCATAATAAAATCATGAGCATTAGCTTTTTTAGCGGCTTCAATGACTTCTTCATCACTCGCTTCTAAATTTCCATAACGAATATTATCCATAATCGTTCCAGTAAATAAATAAACATCTTGTTGAACAATGCCAATATTTTCTCTTAAAGATTGTTGTTTTATCTCTTTGACATTAATTCCATCAATCAAGACATTTCCTTTCGTTGCTTCGTAAAAACGAGGAATCAAAGAACAAATCGTTGTTTTACCAACTCCTGATGAACCAACAAAAGCAATATACTCTCCTGGTTTTACATCCAAGTTAATATTATTTAACACATAAGGTGTTTGTTCATTATAGCGAAATGAAACATGATCAAACATGACATTCCCTTCAACATGTTGTAATACAACTGCATTTTTTGTATCTTGAATATCTGGTTCAATTTCTAATATTTCCATAAAACGTTCAAAACCAGTAACACCTTCTTGAAATTGTTCAGTAAAGTTTAAAAGTTTTTTTACAGGATCTATTAAGTTCGTGACATAAAGTAAAAAGGCAATTAAATCTGCAACATTAATACTTCCATAAGAAATAAATAAGGTTCCAAAAAAGATAACCGATACTGTAATTAAACTTGTAAAAGAAGTAAGTCCTGCATTGTATCTTCCCATATAATAATAACTATTTTTCTTAGCACTTACATAATGTCCATTTTGTTTATCAAAACGTTCTAACTCTTGATCTTCATTCGCAAAACTTTTAACAACACGAATTCCAGATAAATTGTCTTCAATACGTTCATTGATATCACCAATTCTCTCTTTATTTCTTTTAAAAGCTTTTTTCATCTTTTTATTATAATACCAAGCAAATAAAAACATAAATGGTAAGATTGCAAATAAAATTAAAGTCAGTTTGACATTAATATAGGAAAGTAAAATAAAGGCCCCTATAAACTTAATAATTGAAATGACAATATCTTCTGGTCCATGATGATAAAGTTCAGTTAAAGAAAATAAATCATTCGTTAGACGTGACATCAATTGTCCTGTGTTTTGTTCATCATAAAAGCGAAAAGATAATTTTTGATAATGACTAAATAACTCATTACGTAAATCTCTTTCCATATAGACACCCATGACATGTCCTAGATAACCTATAAAATAATTACAAAAATATTCAACAACAATCAAACAAAGCATAAAAAGTCCTAATAAATAAATCTTAGAATAATCAATCTTTGGTTGATTTAAAATCGTCCCTGTAATATAGCGTGTTAGCATAGGATAAACGAGCGTAATGGCTGCTGAAATCATCGCACAAAACATATCTTTAAAAAACAAAACCTTATAGTTTGTATAATAAGATAAAAATTTCTTCCATCTTCCTTTCATATTAAAACACCTCCTTCATATATTTTTACAAAGAATGATTATTTTTTCTAGTTAAAAATGATTATTTTTAAAATATGAAAAAGGAGGCTTTTTCATGAACCACGTTTCTTGGACTTCTATTCTAATCGGTCTGGCACTTTTTTTATTTGGTATCGACTATCTTTCTCTTTCTTTACAAGAACTTTCACCAACCCGTTTAAAAAATCTTCTTGCTAAATGTACTTCTTCTACTTTTAAGGCTATTCTAATTGGTTGTTTTATAACTTGTATTATTCAATCAAGTTCTGCCACAACTGCTTTAACCGTCAGTTTAATTAATGCAAATCTCATGACCTTTTCACAAAGTATTGGGATTATTATGGGAGCCAATATTGGCACAACCATAACCGCTTTTATTGTAGGTTTTGATCTTTTTCAATATGCTTCTTTCTTTTTAATTATTGGTGCTTTTTGTTTATTATTTTCTAATCATCCTAAAATAAAAGGCCTTGCACAAATTCTTTTTGGGCTTGGCTGTTTATTTTATGGATTAGAACTTATGTCAATGCATCTTGAAGCTATTACTAAACTTCCTGAATTTATGAAATTAGTAACACTTTTTACAAATCATCCTATTTTAGCCATGCTTGGTGGAGCCATCACCACTGCTCTTATTCAATCATCAAGTGCGATAATTGCTATTGTCCAACAAATGTATCATTTAAAAGCCATTTCCCTTTATGTTTCTATTCCTTATATCTTTGGTTGTAATATCGGTACAACCATTACCGCTTTTCTTTCTGCCCTTAAAACCAATTCTTCTGCCAAAAAAGCTGCCTTCTTTCATTTTTTATTTAATGTAATTGGAACAACTTTTTTCATGATTTTCCTGACTCCTTTTTATCATCTTTTTTTAACATTTCACTTTTATATTCCTATTTCACCTCGTCTGCAACTCGCTTTTATTCATGGCTTCTTCAATATTGTTACTACACTCCTTATTTTTCCTTTTTATAAGCATATAATTGCATTGATTGAAAGTTGTTTCAAAAAGAATTGTTAAGGTTTTGTAAAGAAACTTAACATAATCTTTACACAAAATTAACATTCCTTTAAAATGAGATGTATAGGAGTGTGATTTTATGACATTAGCAGATATCAACTGGCCTTTAATTCTGGCAGGGCTTGGTTTATTTTTATTTGGTATCGATTATATGGGTGATGGTTTAAAAAGTTATGCCGGAGATAAATTAAAGGACATTATTGATAAATACACCTCAAGTCCTGTAAAAGGAATTTTAATTGGGGCTTTAGTTACGTGTTTAATTCAATCAAGTTCAGGAACAACAGCCCTTACAATTGGATTGATTCGTTCTGGTTTAATGAATTTAAATCAAGCAGTAGGAATTATTATGGGGGCCAATATTGGAACAGTTATTACTTCTGTTTTAGTTGGTTTAAAGATTTCTAAATATGCGGTTTATTTCATTATTATTGGTGCGTTTGTTTCAATGTTTTCTAAAAACAAAAAAACAAAATATTTATCACAAATTATTTTTGGATTTGGTTGTTTATTCTATGGACTTGATTTAATGGGAAACAATTTATCAATGATTTCTGAAGTTCCAGAATTTACACAAATTACCGAATTTTTAATGAAGAGCCCTTGGCTTGGTTTACTTGGTGGAACAATTCTTACATGTGCGATTCAATCATCAGCTGCAACGATTGCAATTGTTCAACAAATGTATGGTGCCGGTGCTATTGGTTTAAATATTGCTTTACCATTTTTATTTGGATCAAATATTGGAACGACAATTACAGCTGTTCTTGCCTCTATTGGTGGATCTATTCCCGCTAAAAGAGCAGCATTCTTCCACGTTTTATTTAACGTCATTGGTTCTGTTCTATTTATGATTGTTTTATCACCATTTACCATGTTGATTCAATATATTAATTCAGTAAGTACAATGTCTCCTGAATTACAACTTGCAGTAGCTCATGGTATCTTTAACATAGTAACAACCATCTTGTTCTTTCCATTTATTAATAAGATTGTTGTTATTATTAAAAAAATTATTCCAAATCATTCAAAAGAATTACAAATGGATTTATCAGAATTAGATCCTCATGTGGTTCAATTGTTCCCTTCTCATGCTTTAGCTATCGCTAAAAACAAGATTTTAGAAATGGGAGCTATTACTGTTGAAGCTTGTGAAAATGTTAGAGAATATTTTATTTCTAAAAGTTCTACTGCTAAAGAAGCAGTCGAAGAATTAGAAAATGCAATCAACTTATTAGATAAAAAGATTGCTGAATATTTATTACTTATTTCACATGAACAATTAAACGATCATGATTCAAAAGAATATTTTGCTGATATGAAATCAATTAAAGATTTAGAACGTGTCGGTGATTTATGTATTAACTTAACTCAATTCTTTGAAGCTGTTTATGATGAAAAAGATGATTTTTCATCAGAAGCTAAAGATGACATTATCGCCATGATCAATATGGATATTGAAATGTTGAATCATGCAATGGTGGCTTTTGATAAACATGATTTAGATGATATTATTTATGTTGATGATCATGAAAGTAATTTAGATTATTATAATAAAAAAGCAAAACAAAGACATATTCAACGTGTTACTAATAAAACTGAAAAATCAGTTATTGTCAATTCTACATACGTTGATATCTTATCCAACTTAGAGCGTATTGGTGATCATTGCCAAAACATAGCTGAATCTTATATGTTAGAAGAAGAAAACTTCAAACCTGATTATGAAGTTGATTCTGCATTTAATCAATAGTCATGGATTTCCATGACTATTTTTGTTATGATGTAACAGTCAAAGGAGTCACATATGTATAAATTATTAGATTATGATATAACTGAATATAAACAATTAGAAAACACCTTGAATGAGTTATCTAAACAAGGTTACAATCCTACTTCTTTAGGTAAAATCAGCCGTTTTGAAAAAAATGAGAAACACTATTACTTCCATGTAGATTTACTAATCAAAAAACCGGCAACCCCTAAAAGAAAAGCATTACATGATTTTATTAATGAATATGAAAAACAAATGTTTGATTATTATGGTAAAATAGGAAAATTTATTATTTTTACAACAGATAATAAACGTGCTTTACCTAAAGAAAGACAAAAAGCAATTGATGAATACTTAAGTACTCGTAAAATCTCTGCAACCACTTATTTTGTTTTATGGATTTTCTTTTCTTTTTTTGTCGCACAGCTTGTTTTACAAAAAAATCAGATTCAAGAATTTCTTACAAATGGAAGTATTTTAATTCATTACTTACCTCTTCTTCTATTTGCGACAATTCTTATTCGTTGCCTTTATAAAATTGTTTTAGCCTGTCAAAAAAGCTTTGGAAAGATTATTAAACATATCTTCTACGCTATGACTATAGTTACTTGTGTAGTGGCTATACTTGGATGTATTTTAGATATTACTGATAGAAAAGATATTCCTTTAAATCAAAATATTTTAACCTTGCAAACATTTGATAAAGAAACAAATTTAAAAAAATATCCAAACTACAAATATACTAAAAGTTTTATTGTTGAATCTACTTCTTATTTTGAAGAAAACAACCAAGGTGATCTCATGTATAGTAAAGATTATTGTTTTAAATCAACTGACAAAACAAACACTTTCTTTAAACGTTATTTAAAAACGTATGATGATGTTCCTGTTATTAAAATCGATAAAAACACTTATCTCTTTAAACTTGATACATCGTATGATACTTTACTGTATAAAAAAGAAAATCATTTCTATTTTGTTTCTGCAAACTTTAGTTTAAAAAATGATTATCAAAATATTATTGAGTTTTATAAATAAACAAAAAATCCACCCCAAAGTGGATTTTTTATTTACCTGTAATAATAAGATAGATAAGAAGTAAAGCAATAATAATCATTGTTGAAACAAGGACACGTCTTTCAAATTCGCTATAATCATCATGACAAAGATAGTGTGCTAAATAGTTAAGAACTAACGCCATAAGCAAAAAGATTCTTCCAACCATAAAATAAGACGTATTCATCACCACCGGTTCAATAAGCAATAAAACATCAACCAAATTGATTTTATATTTATGATGTGGTTTGCAAATTTTATACAGTAATTTCTTCATTAATAAAACGAACTCACTTCTTCTATTGTTTTTCTTTTTGGCATACTTGGTTCAATATTTGGATAACCCACACCTATGACAGAAACAATCGTTTCTTGTACAGGTATTTCTAAAAGTTCACGAATCGCTCTTTCATCTCTAATTCCCATAACAAGTGTTCCTAAACCAAGTTCAGTTGCTTTAAGAATTAAGTTTTGATTAGCTAGTCCACAATCATAAACACCCCAACCATTTTGTAATTCGTTGTCAGGACTTCCGTTTCTTTGAAAACCTGCACGATCTTTAACAAATGTTGTCACAATTAAAACAGGTGCATCAGCTATATTTTTTTGATTAAATTCAGGTAAACATTTTTTCTTAAATTGTTCCAACATTTCTTTTGATTGAATAACATGATATCGTGAGGTTTGACTATTTTTCCAACTTTCTGAATAGATAGCTGCTTGAATCATTTCTTCAATTTTTTCTTTTTCTACAGGTTGTTGTTTATATTTACGAATACTTCTTCTTTGTTGTAAAACATTTTGTAACTCCATAATTTTCACTCTCCTGCTTTTATTATAAAAGAAAAGACTATCGAATGATAGCCTTACTTATTTAATTCAATCATAAGCTCACAAATCTTATTTGAAAAAGCCACTGGATCTTCAATAGATAATCCTTCAATCAATAATGCTTGATCGAATAACAATGAAGCATAATCATTGATCTTATCTGCATTATTTTGATAAACATTTTGAATTGCCTTGAAAATATCATGATTTGGATTGATTTCAAGAATTCTACCTGCTTTAACATCTTGACCATCAGGCATTGCATTTAATACTTTTTCCATTTCAAAAGATACACCTTGATCAGATACTAAACATACTGGATGAGATTTTAATCTATTTGATACTTTAACATCCACTACTTTATCTTTTAAAGCTTCTTTTAATGATTCTAATAATGATTTATTATCTTCATTGATTTTTTCTAATTCTTTCTTTTCTTCTTCACTATCTAAGTTTAAATCACCTTGAGCAACGTTTTTGAAAGCTTTAGAATCATAATCTCTCATCATTTGAATCATGAATTCATCAACATTATCCATCATGTATAAAACATCAAAGTCACGATCTCTAACAGCTTCTACTTGTGGTAAATGAGAAATCTTTTCTTTTGTTTCACCACTTGCAAAGTAAATTTCTGTTTGTCCTTCTTTCATGTTTTCAACATATTCTTTTAAAGTAATCATTTTTTCTTCTTTACCAGAGTAGAATAAAAGTAAATCTTGTAATTTATCTTTTAACATTCCATAGCTTTGATAAATACCAAATTTTAATTGTAAACCAAAGTTTTTAAAGAATTTTTCATATGTTTCACGATCTTTTTTCAACATATTTGTAAGTTCACTTTGGATTTTCTTTTCAATACGATCAGCGATGACTTTTAATTGACGGTCATGTTGTAACATTTCTCTTGAAATATTTAATGATAAATCTTGTGAATCAACTAACCCTTTAACAAATCTAAAGTGTTCTGGAATTAAATCACTTGCTTTATCCATGATAAAGACACCTCGACTATAAAGTTGTAATCCTTTTTCATAATCATTTGAATAGAAATTCATTGGTGGTTGACTTGGAATAAACAATAATGCATCATAAGAAACATTTCCTTCTACAGATGTATGAATAACTTTCATTGGATCAGAGAAATCATTGAATTTATCTTTATAGAATTCATTATATTCTTCATCTTTAATATCTTTTTTATTTCTTTTCCATAAAGGAACCATTGAATTTAATGTTTTATTTTCAACAACATCTTCATATTCATCACTATCTTCTTTTTTCTTAGATGTTGTCACATCCATTTTAATTGGATAATGTACATAATCAGAATATTTTTTAACTAAAGATTCGATATGATATTGATCTAAATAATCATCATAATTTTCTTCTTCTGTATTATCTTTTAAATAAAGTTTAATTGTTGTTCCTGTTGGTAAGTTATCTGTTTCAAAGATTTCATAACCATCACTTGCTTCAGATACCCATGTATATCCTTGATCACTACCATAAGCTCTTGAAGAAACTTCTACTTTTTTAGCAACCATAAATGCTGAATAGAAACCAACTCCAAATTGCCCGATGATATCAATATCATCACTTTCAGTTTCATTTTTAAATTTGAAAGAACCACTATTAGCAATCGTACCTAAATGTTCTTCTAGTTCTTCTTTATTCATTCCAATACCATGATCAGTAACAGTCAATGTTCTATTTTCTTTATCAAAAGCTAAATCAATTGTAAGATCACTTTTATTGATTTCAGAAATATTTTCTGTTAATGCTTTATAATAAAGTTTATCTGTTGCATCACTTGCATTAGAAATCAATTCTCTTAAAAAGATTTCCTTATGTGTATATATAGAATTAATCATTAAGTCTAATAATCTTTTCGATTCTGCTTTAAATTGTTTTTTTTCTGCCATAATATATCCTCCTTTAGCACTCCTGTTATTTAAATGCTAAAGATAGTATATTACTTTGTTTTAGCATAGTCAAGCACAGAGTGCTAATTTTTTGAGAAAATAAAATGATTGACTTACAATCATTTATTTTGACTACATTTTTGAGCATCTATCGCAAGAACAATCATCAAAACATAAAAGGCATCTTCGTCATGTTCTATTGTTAAAGAATATGTATCACTCATATGAAAGATTTCTTTATTAATTAAACCAATAATATTTCCTGAATAATCCACGATCTGATAATCCCATTCCCAAAAATTTCCTTCTATTTGCCAATCTTTATAATCTAAAATAAATTTAGGTTTAAAGAAAGTAAACTCTTTGGTAATTTTACCAATATATTCATCATTTTCATATAAAGCAAAACGTGGTAAAAACGTTAATATTTCTTCTTTGATCGTACCAATATGTTCACCATACTTATTATAAATAAAAAGTTTATGTCCAAAACTGAGTTGTCCTTTCACTGTATAGACAGTTTCCCCCTTTTCATCATATATATCATAACTGTCTAGCCATGAAAAAATACGCTGTTTAAATAATAGTTTCATAAGATTCCCTCCAATTATTTTAATAATGTCTATTTCTTCTTGCTTTTTCAATATCTATTACGGTTGTTAAAATGACGAAATCTAAAATATCTTCCTTTAAATCAACTGAAATATCATATGTATCTAAAATATTTTATGATCTTTTTTCAATTCTTCCAATAAGATAATCATTTTCATCTTTTATTTCATAATTATATTCAACATATTCTCCACCAACATTCCATTTTCGATAATCCACTAAAAAATAAGGAATAAAATAAGAAAACCCTTTTTCTACAGCACAAATATATTCCTCATTTTTATAAATAAAAAACAGCTGATTTAGGATCTTCTTCAATCTTAGCAACAATATTTTCATGAGCATCATATATATAAAGTTGATACATAATTGCCATTTTTTTATAATATATAACCATTCATTATTTTGATTTGTTACATAAAAGCGAAAAATAAAAGATGGTTGTTGTTTAAATAACAGCTTCATCTAGCTCACCTCTTACCCTAATTGTAACAAAAAAATAACAAAACAAGCAAAGATTATTTTGTTATAAAAATTATAAGTATTTAACTGTTTCAGCCAATTCTTTTTTTAAATGATGATTAGGAAGTGGTTCTTTTTGATTTCCATATCCTAAATCCAACATCATAACAACTTCTTCATTTTCAGGTAAATCTAAAGTTTTTTTCATTTCTTGAGGATTAAAGAAATTGATCCAACAACTATCAATTTCTGCATTATAAGCAGCTAACATTAAATGGGTGGCTACAATGGTAGCATCTTCAATTCCTGAATTTCTTTCATTACCTGGATAATCAAAAACGTTGTTTTTATCATAAGCTACAACTAAAACAGTAGGTGCATGATAACGACAAGGTGTACATGCATCTATTTTATCTAAATATTCTTTTGATTGAACAACATAGATTTTTTGTTCTTGCAAGTTTTTAGCCGTTGGAGCAACTCTTCCTGCTTTCAATATTCCCATTAATTTTTCTTTTTCTATTTGTTGTGTAGAAAAATCTTTACATGAATATCTGTTTTGAATAACATCTTTAAATTCCATAATATATCTCCTATCTTTTTTA
>ULNP01061867.1_pt1 | contig 10144 bp, 16 predicted proteins | sample 1951941 | NCBI WGS metagenome assembly ULNP01 (sample SAMEA4835579, study PRJEB28245) | human gut metagenome | biome: gut microbiome; material: fecal sample | place: Denmark | collected 2008
ATAAAAATATTAAAAGATTTTTAGGTGGTTTTGAAAGCGCAGATACCAGAATTTCTTATGAAAATGACCTTAACCAGTTTTTTGAATTTATTAATACAGAAGAAACAAAAATTACATACGGAGAGGTATACGACTGGAAATCTGAAATGGTTAAAAGAGGGTATGCAAGTGCTACAATAGCTAGAAAACTTACAACAATAAAAAGTTATTATGATTTTCTTTGTGAGATTGGTATTATGTCTCTTAACCCAGCTATGTCAGTAAAATCTCCAAGTATCAAAAATAAGAAAAAAGATTATGTACCTATGGAAGAAGCTAAAAATCTATTAAAAGAAGCTACTAATCCTAGAGATAAAGCTATTATAGCTATTTATCTTTCTACTGGTATGCGAGTTAGCGAACTTATTAATTTAACTTTGGAACAATATTATTCCCAAACAATAATTATTAAAATTAAAGGGAATAGAGAAAGAAAGATATATTTCAATGAAGAATGCAGAAAAATAGTAGATGCTTATATAGCAGTACGTAAAGATTCTGATATTCCTAATTTATTTATTAGTAATCAAGGAACTCCTATGAGAAGGGATTGTATTTCTAAAATGTTGCGTAAAGTAGCTGGTAAAGCTAATATTGAAGAACATATTAGCAATCATACCTTAAGACATACTTATGTTAGTGAAATATGTAATGAATATGGTATTAATGTAGCAAAAGATGTTATATGTCATTCTGATATTTCCACCACACAAAGATATGCTCATAATACAGAAGATACTGTAAAAAATGTAATGCTTAATGTACAATTAGTTTAAAAGGAGAAAAAATGAAAATAAAAGAAGTGATGATAATGTCCTTATTAACTAGATGTTGGAATGTATTTTTAGAATTAGATTCTCAACATCCTGATGAACAAAAAGATTTTATGGAAGGAATTCATAAATGTCAGTATGTAATGGCTATGAGATGTGCTAGACAATATGAACCAGGATTATTTACAAATAAAAATGAGAAAGGAAATAAATAATATGAAAGAAATAAGAGTTAGTAAACATGCTAGAGAGAGGTATGCAGAAAGAGTTAAAGAAAAAATGATAAATTAGATATGGTTCGTTATGTTATTGAAAACGAAGCTAAAATAGATAAAGATATTTCTGCCATGGTAGAATATGGTACTTTGGTATATAAAGGGCCACAACGTTGGAATGAGAAAAATAATACTGCCATAGAGATTTATGTTAATGATTTATGGGTGGTATTATTGGATTCTAAAACTGAAAATGTAATTACTTTGTATAAGGTAGAATTAGGATGTGGTGAAGAACTTAATTTAACTTATATGAATAAGTTAATGGATAAAATAAAAGAGGCTAATGAGAATGTAAAAGAAATTGAAGAAGAAACCAAGAAAGAAATTGATGAATATACTCAGATAATTCAAGATACTAATAGGCAAATTAATGAGTATAGATTTAAAATTAATCAATTACAAGAAATAGCAGAAGGATATACTGCCGCTATTAAAGCAAATCATTCTAAAGTAGTGTTAGCAAAAGAAACATTGATAGATACAATTGGTTTATTAATTCAGAAAAGAATGTTTTAAATCGAAGAAATTAAAGGAGGTGGTTAAATTGAATGTGTTAAATTAAAATAAAAATATATGGAGGTATAAATGAAAGGAATAAAATACAGTATATGTTTGTTAATGATGTGTACTTTATTATCTACATTATTTACAAACATAGCTAAAGCTGAAACTACAAACCCATACGAAGCTATATCTGTCTCTGAGGAAGATATAAATCTCTTAGCCGCTCTAGTATTTTGTGAAGCAAGAGGTGAATCTTTAGATGGACAGAAAGCAGTAGTAGAAGTTGTTTTTAATAGAATTCTAGACAGTGATTTTGAAAATTCTGTTTATGATGTTATATACGAAAAAAAGACAATTTTCTACAGCAAGTAAACTTAAAGGTACTACTCCTAACGAAGAAAATTATGAAGCGGTAAATTATGTAATAGAAAATGGGCCGACCATTCTCTCTACTGATTATGTTTATTTTTCTGTAGGAAAGTCAAATGGACACAATTTTATTAAATTGGGTGGACATTGGTTTAGTACAAAGTAAGAAAGGAAATATATGACAAAATATAAAATCCATTTTCATACACCAGAAGAAGTAAAAACTTTTGTTGAATTTGCTTCTCAAAAAAACTATGATATAGATATTTCTCTAAATCATTATACAATAGACGCAAAATCCATAATGGGTATATTTTCTTTGGATTTATCAAAAGAATTAATTGTTACTTTTCATTGTTCGGATGAAGAAACAAAAGATTTTTATGAAAATTTTCAGAAACTTCTTGACAATTAAATTGAATTGTTGTATGATATAGAGACAGTAACAATTTAATTTAAAAAGGAGGTTCATAAATGGGTGGAGCACCAACAAAGAAAGTTTTTAATCGCAACGGCAAAGCTTTCAAAACCAAGAAAACTGATATGATGAATAGAATTAAAGAAAGTGAAAAAACAATAGCTATTAATGCGGCTTTGTCGAGTTACTATTCTGCTATTCAGACTATAAAAGATTTGATTGCGGCAGGAAAAACTGTTACAGATATAGATGCATTCTGTTCAGCCGAATTGGAAAGAAGAGAAATGATGGAACAAGGAACTAAAAACCTTTACCTTAAAGACCAAAAGTCCAATCAGTAAAAATAATTAAAAAATAATTTTAAAAATAAGGAGATAATAAAAAATGGAAAATGTAAGAGCGACAATCAATAATGGACTTATTATTGGCACACTATCTGAAAAATCTACAGAAATCAAACAGATAGAAATTGAAAAAGAAGATAAAACAAAAATGACTTGTAATGCTATACAGGGCAATATTGTAATTTCTACAAAAAACGGAGATTATAATTTAAGAATCAGTCAGCCAGAATATAACAGAAAAGGAGATAAGGCAAAGCTTTATGCAAATATGGAAACATTGCATAATTCTTATATTTCTGTGGCAGATGCGGCTAAGAATAAAGAATTGACAGCTGATATTATAAGCGCAACTGTAAATTTAAGTTGCTGGGACAGATATAACCAGAACTCAGATAAAATGGTTACATCTCCTCAGGTAAGAATCATTAAAGTAAATCGTGAAAATGCTGATAAGGAATCTCAGACAGATTTTCAGTTGGAAGGAGTAATTAGAAGTATTGTTGCTGAAACTATTCCTTCTAAGAACGAAAATGAAGAACCAGAAGAAACAGGCCGCTATATAGTGGAATTTATTACTGTTAATTATCGTGGAGAAGCAGAACCTTTCACCTTAATTGTTCCAGAAGATTTAGCTGAGGCTTTTATTGATGGCTATGTTGATGAAATAACAGGCGAACAGGTTCCAGGATATGCGCCAGGAGATACTTGCTGTTTAGGTGTAGAACTTAATATGCATCGTGTAGGAGGACAGAAGAAAAGCAAAGGCGGTTTTGGTAGAAAAGCCAATACTAATGAAGGATTTGAGATTTTGGAATTGATTGTTATAGGTGGGGAACCTGCTTATGACGAAAATACAGAAGATGAAAAAAGAAAGCCTTTTACTCCTGATGTTATGAAGTCTCTTATGGTTGAAAGAGATATGAAACTTAAGAATATCGAAAATGAAGCAAAAAATAATGGCTCAAGTGCTGGTGCGGCTCCTGCTTCCAAAGCTGGAAAGTCTAAGGGATTAGGAAACAGAAAGCCAAATGTGGGTTCAATGTCTGGTATGGATGGCGCACCATTCTAAACATAGGTTAAAAAGCATTACAAAGGGTATATGAGGGGTTTTAACGTAAGAGGTGGAGAGTTGATAGCCTATTAGCTTAAAACCCCTCTACTGTCTTGTAACGCTTGATAATTTTATCCTCATAGTAAATATATAATAAAAAGAAAGGTGTGTAAAATGGCTGACAAAGAAAAAAAGAAATCAAATCCATTATTAGATTTAGAGATTGAAGATATGGTAGGAGGATTAGCAGGACAAAAAGTATTAATATACGGTAAGAATTCTACAGGTAAAACCTTCCAGGCCATGAAATGTGATAGAGCTTTGCTCTTAATGACTGAATCTGGTGGAAATGGAATTAGAGGTTATAAAAAACCAGTTAATTCATGGGCTGATTTTATAAACTATGTATCTTTATTAACTAATCCTTCTACCTATCAGGAAATGTCAGAAAAATTTTTTACGATTGTAATTGATACAGCAGAAAATCTTGTTGACCTTTGCGAACAGTCTGTATGTAAAACCTTTGGAGTAAGAGATTTATCTGAAATCGAGGGTAGAGCAAACGGTTATAAAATAGCTAGACGACAATTTGCTACACAGATTAATAGACTTACATCTATGGGTTATTTTATTATTTTTATAGCTCATGAAGAACTGGACGAAAAACATTTCAATGAATTAACAGGTGAAATTATTCCTTATTTACAGCCAAAAGGAAGTGGAAATGAAAAATCTTCTATGCGTATGATTCGTGATATTTGCGATTTCACTATTTATACAAAATCAAACGGTGTTGACCCTGATACTAATATGATTATTAAGTCTACAGGAATTTGCAAAGAAACATCTCATGTTTTTGCAAGAAGCCGTTACGCTATGCAGACTTATATCGAACCTTTTACGGCGGCTAATATGTGCGAAGCTATGGAAAAAGCTATTGCTAAATCGGCAGAAGATGAAAATATTGGTTTGACTACATTTTCTATAACTGACGAAGTGCATACAAAAGAAGATTGGATTAATTTAATTAAGCCCTATATGGCTAAATTATATAAACCTTATCCTGATTTTGTAAACGAAACAGTTTATGGACAGTTAGGAAAAGGCCGTACAGTAACATCTGCTACAGAAGAAGAAATTTCTTGTTTGGAAAGTATTTATAATACTTTAGCAGATTTTGCTTGTGACAGAGGAATTATAGTGGAGGATGAATAATGGGAGTAAAATGTTACTATCCTTATCGTAAACCAAAAAAGAAATCAGAACCTTCGACTTCTTTTATTAGTAGAGAATCTTTTATTAATTATTTTTTAATAGCAATGGAAAATAATTATAAATTTGTTGCTGTAATTATAAAAGATGATAGGTTAAAAAAGCCTGAAATAATAATTAATATGGCAGAAAACATAGAAGAAAAATTTAAATATTATTTGGATGCTTATGACGATGTTTTAGTTCTTAAAACGTGTGAGCATATCAGAATAATAGGTGTTTCTTTCTTCGATGAATTTCCGTCCGACATTGTATCTCCAATGGTGTTGAGATAAAAGAATCCCTCTGCCGTTTGGTGGAGGGATTTATTTTATAAAAAATGTAACTTTTCAATCAAAAAGTAAAGAAAAGAATTGGTTAAATTATGGCAGTACTAAACCGCTTCTCAACTGGGGGGGGGCATACCTGATGATTTAAACACAACCCCGGCAGAAGTATTAGAAGGATTTAAATTTATAGGTTCGCTTCAAGATGATATTGAAGTAGGAACCTTAAAACTTACTGGAAATGCTAACAGTCAGCATGTATTAAAGAATCAAACTTTTTATACTATTAATCCAAAAGAAATATTAACTGGAAACCTTGAAGTTAATAATATCAGTAATTTTATTTTAACTTTATCTAATGGAAGTAATATTGTAGCTCAATGGACTAATCCTGCTGTGGTGGTAGGTCGACCATATAGCGGAGTTTATATTCGTTACCAGACAGGTTCTTATCCGTCTACAAATAGTGGTACACAAGCGTATAAGGGAGTAGGAAGCAGTCAAAACCCATCTGCTGTATCTCAGGTCAATTTGTCATTACCAGCTTTAGATACCACCTATTACTTCATCATTTATTCTTATTGTGTTACATCTAATGGAGAATTGTTAGGTGCGCAATTAAAAGCTACTGTTAGAACAGGTGCTATTCAAACAATTACTATTAAATCGACTTCTAATTACACAATTCCAGCAGGATATAATTCTATAGATATCTTTTGTGTAGGAGGAGGCGGTGGAGGTGGTGGTTCCCGTAGTTCTTCCAGCAGTGGTAGAAGTGAAGGAACGGGAGGAGTAGGAGGAACAGGTATAATTTTGTTAAGAATTCATTAATTCTTTATATAAAATTCCCGGTATATATTACCGGGAATTTAATTTAAAAAAATTAATGAATTGTATTGACAAATTATATATAGAATGATATAATAAGTATCAAGGAGGTGGAAAATTGGCAAACAAATTAAAAGAAAAAAAAGAACCTCAAATAAAATGTAGATATTGTGGAACAAAAATAGACAAAATAAAAGCTTTTCCACATCCTACTAAACCTAGATATTATTATTGTAACGAAGAATGTTATAATAATGAAGTACAAAAAAATCAAGGGAGAAAAATAAATAGTACAGTAGCAGATGGAATGGTTACTTGCCGTTGCTGTGGTAAAAAAATAATTAAGGAACAAGCTTTTTCTATTAAAGAAAGATATTATTATTGTTCTGAACAAGAATACGAAAGTAAATATAAAGGAAGTGAAGCTTATTGGGAGGAAACATTTTTAGATTATGTTTATTTTGACATTACTGCAAAGCAATGTGATTATCCTTCAATACAAAGACAGGCAGGAATGTATCATGATAAATATAGTTTTAAATGGACAGGAATGGTTTTAACCTTACAATACTGGTTTGAAACCTTACAAAATTCTTGGAATTCTGATTATGGTTTGGGACAAATATTTCCTAAATATTATGAAGAAGCCAAAAATTTTTATTATGAAAAACAAGAGATACAAAAAAGAGTAAATGAAATGGAAGAAGGTGATAAAATAATAAAAATTCCTAGAAAAAATAAGTCAGTAAAAGAAGAAATAAAGAAATGGGAGGATTTATAATGCTTTATTCTGCTTCTGACAGTTCAATGGTATTAGGAATATTGTTTCAAAATCCTTCTTTAGTTACAAGTAGAAAGTTTCCTATTTGTTCAGACGATTTTAAACCTATTCTATTTCATGAAATATTATTTAAATCTATAGCATGGTTATTTAAAAATGGAGCAGAAGAAATAGATGAAATAATATTAGATAAATTCTTACAGAATTATCCTTCTCAATTAGAAGTGTGTATGGATAACAATTATTTAGATTTTATAGCAACAGCGAAACAGCTTGTAAATCCAGATAATTATGAACTCCATTACAATATTGTAAGAAAATATAGTTTATTAAGAGATGCTAAAGATTTAGGAATTGATATTACTTCATTTTATGATGAAGATAAAACAGAAGAAAGCCAAAGAGAAAATCTGAATCTATTTGATATAAAGAAAATGCTTGCTAAAATTAGTGAGAAAACAGATAAACTTAATATGAAATATGATACAGAATTATGTAAAGAAACAATGAGGGCTGGTACTAATTGGGAAGATACATTACTTGAATTTGAAAGTTGCCCTGTCATGGGAGCTATGCTTCAATCTTCTTATATGAATACTCTTTACAGAGGATGGCAACAAGGACATTTATTATTAAGGTCTGGTGGTAGTGGAGGTGGAAAAACAACTACAACTATAGGAGATTTATGTAATGTATGCGCCACTAAATATTGGGATTATAAAGAAGAAAAATATGTAGATAATCCTAATCGTGCTGGTGATGGATTTATGATTCATACAGAAATGCAACAAAAGACAGAAGTTCAACCTAAATTTATTTCTTGGATTAGTGGTATTCCTTATCATAGAATACTTAATGGAAATTATAATAAGATTGAAAAAGAAAGACTTATTGAAGCAGGAAAAATTTTATATGAATCTCATATTGAAATTTTTAATCAACCAGATTTTACTACACCAAAGTTAAAAGATATTTATAGGCAATGTTTTTTATGGGGTGCCAAATATTGTTTCTTTGATTATATTTGGGATAATTCAGAATTTGGTAGTGAATATAAGCAAAGAGTTAGTACCCCTATTCGTCAAGATATGGTATTATTTGAGATTGCAAAAGTTCTTAAATCATTATCAGAAGAATATGATATAGGAACTTATAGCGGTACTCAGCTTAACGGTAAAGAATCTGTTAATGATATTATTGACGAAAATTGTATTTTTGGTTCAAAACAAATTAAAACTAAATTAGATGATGGAGGTATTTTACTTCCGTTAAGGCCCAAAGAAATGGAATTGGTAGATACTTTATTGAATCGTAAAGGATTTGGTACATGCAAACGACCTACCCATATTACGCATAATTATAAAACTAGATTTTCTATGTATGGTCAAGGTGTTAAAGTATGGCAATATGTAGATTTGGGTACAGGTAGAACAGAAGATATATTTTGTACCAATCAATTCAACTCTCCACTGAGTGTAGAAAGGACAATTATAAATAATGAATAAAAAATGGATTGATGTATGGAAATTAAGAAAAGGAGTAATAGGAAAGAACAATGAAGAACTTAAACTTAGCAAAGGACTTTTTATTATTTTTAGGGGCAAAGTTGAAGTATTGTTGGCTACTTGTGAAAATGGGCGCAATTTGTTTGATAGTTATATTGCTGAAAATGACTCAAAAATGGGTGGATTTTTTAGAATATATATATTCTTGTTTGGAATAATGTATAATAAAAATAAATAAAAAAAGGAGAATAAAGAATGGGAAGTTTAAGAGAAATTACGGGGGATATGCTCAAACTCATGATTATGTTGGAGGATGAACCTGATTCAGAAGTATTAAAAGATACTTTAGAGGGAATGGGAGGTGAATTAGACGATAAGGCAGAAAAATATGTATACGTAATTAAGGAATACGAAAGTAAAATCGAAGCTATTAAAAAGGAAAAAGCCAGATTGGAAGATAGGCAAAAAACAGTAGAAAACGCTATGAATCGTTTAAAAAAAGCTCTTAAAGAAGCTATGGAAGTTACAGGCACAAAAAAATGCGGCGGTGATATTTATACTATCACTTTAAAAAATGGAGCAGAACAGTTAGGAGAAGTGGATGAATCTCTCGTACCAAAAAAATATTTTGAAAAAGTTCCTGCTACTTTAAAATTAGATAGGAAAAAATTATTGGCTGATGCCAAAGTAAGAAAAATTAAAGGTGTTGGGCCTTTAAAAAGAACAAGTTCCCTATTAATTAGATAAAAAGGAGAAATAATAATGATTCATGTTTATGAGAATTTGTATATTGATATTGACCCATGTCAATATATCTTAAGAGAAGATACAGGAACTAAACTCAAAACGAAAACTAGAGAATATGTCAAATGGAGAGATTTGGGATATTATGGTACTCTTCCTGCGGCTATTCATGCGGCTGTAGAAGAATTAACTAGACGCAAACTCAAGAAAAAAACTTACGAATTAAGTGAAGCTATTACCATCATTAAAGAAGAACATCGGCGGTTGACCAAAATTATTAATGAAAAACTTAAATATTAAATTCGATGCTCGAACACCGGAAATTTGATAGGTAATCTTCTTAATATAATTGATTTGATTAAAGATTGTTTTAAAAACTTGAATAACTTCATTATTAGGTAGTTTCAATTCGTAAAGTAAAATCTCACTGGCATGATTATTGACTGAATATGTGGGAAGAATATAAAAAGTCCCCGGTGTGTCAGCGCCGGGAACTTGATAGCAGTTTTCATTTACTCAAAAATAAAACCTAGATGGCATAATATAAAAAGTCCCCGGTGAGCGAACACCGGGAACTTGATAGGCAACCTCCTTTTCTTCAATTCGTAAAGTAAAATTTAAAACAAAAAAGAACAACCAGGCCAGTGGTTGCTCTTTAAACAGTAATAAGTTTTTCTTTGGCAATATAAGTCAAATAGTAAATATATTCTATAAAGTAAATTTAAAAAATTTATGCTCTTGTGTCATTATAGCAGTGATAGCTTTGACTTTTTCATCCGATAATTCCGGGTGATTACAAATCATTTCAACTATCTTAATTTTAGAATGGTAGTGCATTCCCCAAATAGCTATATTGACTAAGCAGAAAAAATCTCCCAGTGGTGGGAGATTTTTTACTTTACGAATTGAAGGGGGTAAGAAATAAACAATTGACAAAACTTATTAAATATGGTATATTATTTATATAATACT
>ULNP01014789.1_pt1 | contig 10093 bp, 7 predicted proteins | sample 1951941 | NCBI WGS metagenome assembly ULNP01 (sample SAMEA4835579, study PRJEB28245) | human gut metagenome | biome: gut microbiome; material: fecal sample | place: Denmark | collected 2008
AAGATGCTCTCCATCTCCTTCGATGCCGCCTGGGGTGATGTGAAATTGCGGCACCCGGGATAGGCCCCGGGTGCCGCCAATGAGCCCAGCGCGCTCCTTTCTGCCTGAATTATGTAATCTGCCTCAGCCGCAGATCTCCCCAACGACCTCCCGTGCCAGTGAAACCCAGCGGGGGAAGCGGCTGGGGTCATGGTGGCAGGTATGGGTATCGGCCAGGATCATCTCCACATGACAACCTGATTCTTTCAAAATTGGAAGGTAGCGGCGAAAATAACTGCGGATTTCCTCCTCTTGGAAAGTCAGGCTGCTGACCAGCAGAGGAGAGCACTTCCAGGAGAAAATATATTTGTCTCTTAACCCGCGGGCACAGGCCTCCACGTCGGCAAAGGGGGAAACGGAGACCCGACGCAGGGCGTGAATCTGCTTGATGTAAGGCAGCTTATCCTGAACTGGCTCACAACAGGCGTAGCCGTTGCGGCCAAAGCGGGCCAGCAAGCGGCGTTCCGCCGATAGACAAAACTCCTCGGTCTGTTCCGGAGACACACAAGACATCTCCTGAGCCTCGGCACATGCCCACATGTCACAGGGACGGACATGCTCCGGATTAAAATCCGGCGGCAGGAGGGTGGAGCTGTACCCGAAACCGCCGGTGGACTGATAGGTGCCGTTGTCGTTGCGTTGGAACAGGTTTAGCGCCTCACACTGATCCACAATGGACTGATAGCCGTGCTCCAGGGTGCCCACCAGTTCATGGAACAGTTCCGGCTCGTCATAGATGTCATACATCATCTGCTCCAGCCCCCGCAGTTGGGTATAGTAATACATAATATGAAAGGCCACATAGTCCACACCGCACAGCTGTACATCCAGCAGATCTCCAAATAGTTCTTCCATTCGTGTCAGCTGCTCCAAAGTCTCCCTCTCCCGGTAGACCAACCTGGGTACGCGGAGCTTTTTAATGTCCGCCTTTTCCGCAATAATGGGGGAAAACCCGTAGGCACCACCATCCTCCATGGGAGCCCTATGTTGAATGGGAACCCCCCAATCCACTGACAAGTCGATCGTGCCGCCCGGCAGACCGTCAATCTGCTTTCGAACCTTGAAAGTGCGCTCCACTACCGCGTCGTCTCCGATATCTGTATGGTAGTAGATGCGGCTGCGCAGATCCCGTTCGATGCTGCGGGCCTCCGCGTTTTCGCACTGCAGGGAATTCTCCGGCAGCAGTTCCCGCCAGGAGCCCTCCGGGAATACAGCAATCAGAGGTCGGGTGGGCTCCAGATCATTGTGGGCACGCCATAATTCCCGCCGCTCATCCATAATGCGCAGCCTTCCGATCTCATCCACCTGCCGAGCCAGTTCCCGCAGCAAAAGCCGCTCCTTTTTGTTAATCATGCTCCTCATCCTTTCTGACAGCAGGAGGACAGACATTGCCCCTCCCGGCTCTCATCATAGTGAACTGCCGGCCAGGAATCAAGCTGCGGGTATGGTTTGGCTTAATTTATACCATCAAAATCAAAAACTACCATGGAAAATTCCGTGCACACGCGCTATCCTGAGGACAGGAACGGCAGAGGTGGCGCCCCTGCTCCCAAAACTGAGATAACAGGTAAGGAGGAAAACCATGAAAAAGCAATTGTCTCTTGTTCTTGCGGTCGCGATGGCCTTTTCCCTGCTGGCTGGTTGTTCGGGTGGCGGTACGGAACCAAGCAGCAGCACGACACCTCCCCCCGAGAGCACCGCACCCGGCAGTGCGACTCCAACTGCGGAGATTATCGGTGACAACCTGAAGTATGATCCCAACCAGCCCGTCAACAATGGTGAGGAGATCACCATTAAGTTTTGGTATCCCGAAGATGTGAAGGATATCTGTGAGGACTATGTGGGCCGGTACACCGAGATGCACCCCAATGTAACCTTTGAAACCAATGTGTCCCCCTGGGATGATTACTGGACCAAACTGCCCATCGCCATCACAAGCGGTACAGGGCCGGATTTGTTCTGGATGCACAACGCCTACACAGACACTATGGTTCCTATCACTGAGCCTCTGCCTGAGGAAATCTTCCCTTCTGACGTACTTAACGCCGACTTCCGCCAGGTAGAGCTCCACCGCATCGACGGAAAGCTGTACTACATCGACACCGGCCTGATGTCATCCGTGCTGATGTATAACAAGACCATGTGGGCAGAGGCCGGCCTCACTGAGGAGGACCTCCCCGAGACTTGGGACGAGCTTATCGAGGTGTGTCAGAAGCTGACCAAGACTGATGACGCCGGGAACATCGTGGTGGCTGGCTTCAGCTACAACGGTGAGAACAACTTCGTCAGCCTGCTACAGGCCATGAACTACCAGAAGGGTGTATTCCAGTTCTCTGAGGACGGCACCACCTCTCTGTACAACAATCCCGTGGTTATCGAGAATATGAACTACCTTAAGTCCTTCTACGATGAGTATAAGATCGGAGATACCAAGGGCGCTCTTAACCGGGAGGCTCTGGGCCAGGGCCGCGCCGCGATGATCTGCGACTGGACCTGGGTGCCCAGCTACATCACCAGTACCTTCCCCGACATTGACTTGGGCATCTGCCCCACCCCGTCCTTTGACGGCAATCCCGCTGCGTTCGACCGCAACAACGGCGAGTGCAGTCCCTGCGTAAGTGCCAACGCCACCGACGAGACCAAGGCCGTGGCCTTTGATTTCGTGAAGTACCTGCTGGCTAATGACGACTTCATCCGCGATTTCGCTATGCTCAACGGCATCTTCCCCAGCAAGTATTCCCTGGACGACGATCCCACCATTGCGGCCAGCCCCGTCCACCAGGCCCTGAAAGCCATCATCGACAAAACCGTGTGGCCCGGCCCCGTGCCCAGCCAGGTGGAGAGCATTCAGGCCAAGTACCTCCAGGACGACTTCCTGAAGAACGGCGTATCCGCCGAGGACGCCGTCAGGCAGACTGACGAGATGATGGTTAAGGATCTGGCCAATCTCTCTTTCGTACCTGTCGAACGTCGTTATGAGGGGGCTGACCAGTTCAGCAACTGATCGCCGCTGACCTATGGGTGCGCTCCACTTTGCTGGAGCGCACCTTTTCTACCACCCCGGAGCTTATGACGGCAAGGCCCCGTGAGAAGGAGGAACCCTCGTGTTCAAACACTCAAGGAAGCACCAGGCCCGCCTGTTTTTGGCAGTGGCTCTTGGCAGTATGCTTCTCCTCTACGGAATCTTTTATCTGTTTCCCATTGGCTGCGGCCTCGTGGGCAGCTTCGCGGACTGGAATCCGATCAAGGGAGAGTTCAAGTTCATTGGCCTGCAGAACTACATCGAACTGCTCCATGACACCCTGTTCTGGGAGTCCGTGTTCCGCACCATGTGGTTCACTGTGGTATGCACCTTAGTTGTGGGAGGACTGGGCCTGCTCCTGGCGGTGCTGGTGCACAGTGTAAAGCGATTCCAGAGCTTTTTCAAGACCTGCATCTATTTACCATACATCACCGCGATTATGTCCATCGCTGTGGTATGGCGGTGGATTTTCCTGGCCCAGGGGGGGCTGCTCAATAATGTGCTCTCTGTGCTGGGGCAGCAGAGTGTGGACTGGCTGGGAAATTCCTCCACCGTTATGCCCAGCCTGATGATCATGACCATCTGGCACGATGTGGGTTACGCCCTCATCCTGTTTATCGCCGGAATCTCTGAGATATCCCCATCTCTCTACGAGGCAGCTAGGGTGGACGGCGCCAACTCACGCCAGCTTTTCCGGCATATCACCGTCCCCATGCTCTCTAAGACCACCGCCCTGGTGATGGTGACCAATATCATCACTTATGTGCAGGTCTATGATCAGGTGATGGCTCTCACAAAGGGCGGCCCTGGAGACACGTCCTATACCGCAACCTTCTACCTGTTCGATAAAGCTCTGGGATACTACCGCTTTGGATACGCCTCTGCTACCGCGGCGGTACTGCTTATCCTTATCATGCTCCTTTCCATGCTCCAGTTCAAACTGAGCAGCCGCGACTGAAGGGGGGGCACGACAGTGAAACAGAAAACTAAGCTCACGCCTCGGCGGGCGGCAGCAAAGACGGCTACCTACGTCATTTTGTTCGTGGCAAGTTTCCTTTTTATGCTTCCCTTTATTGCCATGCTCTTCAATGCGGTGAAGCCGGAATATGAGATTTTGGGCTATCCGCCTACCTTCTTTCCACATGAGTTCACCCTGGAGAACTTCAAAGCCGTATTGACCAACGACTCCATGCATCTGCTCTCCTCCCTGTTCAACAGCATTCTAGTGGCCACTATCCGTACGGCCTTTACCATTTATTTTGCAGCCCTATGGGGCTACGCGCTGAGTAAACTCAAGTTTCCTGGACGGAAACTCCTGTTCTATATGATTCTTTCGGCCATGATGGTTCCTACAGCGGTCATCCTGCTTCCCCTTTATCAGGAGATGGTGTGGTTTCGCCTCAACGGCAAACTTCTCTCCCTCATTCTGGTCATCAACAGCACCACCAGCTATGCCGTCTTCATCATGAAGCAATTTATTGACACTCTGCCCAACGAGCTGTTGGAGGCGGGACGTATCGACGGGTGCAGCGAGTTCCAGGTATTTCATCGGCTGGTATTTCCCTTGCTGCGCAACGCTGTCAGCGCCGTGGCCATCATTGTGTTCCTCTATGTGTGGAACGACTTTCTCTGGCCCTACATGATGATCGATGACCCGACTAAATTTACCATCACTGTGGCCATGCAGTTCCTCAACGGACAGAACTTCATCCGGTACGGTCAGCTTATGGCGGCCACGGCTATCTCGGTGCTGCCCATCATGGTGGTCTACTTTCTGTTCCAGAACCGCTTCACCCAAGGCATCGCCATGTCTGGCTCAAAAGAATAACAAATCGGGAGGACTCTATGAACGACCTTTGGAATATCTCGTTTGACAGCTGTTCTGGTTTGGCTGCCGGGACGGTCCCCACCCTCTGCTGTGTGGGTAACGGCCGCATTGGTATCCGCGGAGCCATCCCCGAGCTGCCCAACCACAGGGAGCAGGGAATCTTTCTGGCTGGCTACTACGACCAGCTCCCCCGGCCTGAGCTGGATCCCGCTAAATTCAATCCCTTTCTGGTGTCCTGGAGCCACCTGGAGCTGGTTCCCGGTTACCACCGGGAGGTCTGCCTGGTGAAGTGCCCCAATTTCCTGGACGGAAACTGGTCGATAGGGGAGGGCCCCCTTACGGCGGAGGAATGCCGGCTGGACGCTGTCCGGCAGGGGCTGGATCTGGCCCATGGGGAGTTCTCCGCGGAGCTGGAACTGAGTACCCCTGAGGGGAGGCATTTCATTCTGCGTACCTGCCGCTTCACCCATATGGCACGGGAGAACCAGGTCTATACTCGCTATGAGCTCACCTCCCTTGACTACGAAGGAGAGGTTTGCTACACCGCCCGCATCAATGCTGATACCAAGAATTTCAACATTTCCGGCATCTATCAGGATACCACTGACGGCACCGACGAGGAGTATCTGCGCCTTTATGACCCGGTGCATGCCGGGTGTGGAGAGGAGGGGCTTACCCTCCTGACCCGGGGCCGGGTGGACGGGCACAAGGCGGCCTTTGCCACCTGCTTGGTGGGCGGAGACGTGGAGGCCTGCCCAGAGCAGGGGATCCAGCGCTTCCATACCTCCATACGGCCGGGGGAGACGGTGACGCTGGAGCGGGTGTCCGCCTTTGAGGCCGATCTCTTCTCTGACGATGTGGAAGCTAAGGCAGCCGTTGAACTGGCCGACGCCAGAGGCCGCACCTATGGGCAGGCCCGGATAGAGAGCGACCGGGTGTGGGCCCGGCTGTGGGCCGACAGCGACATTCTGCTGGAGGGGGACGACCGCGTCCAACTGGGCCTACGGCACAGCATCTATCAGCTGCTCATCGCCGCCTGCCGCAGCTCCGACCGGGTGTCCATCCCGGCCAAAGGCCTCACCGGCGAGGGATACCGGGGTATGGTATTTTGGGACACCGACATCCATATGGCCCCCTTCTACCTCTACACGCAGCCCGACATTGCCCGAAACTTGGTCCGCTTTCGGGTAAACACGCTGGATGGTGCCCGGTCCAAGGCGGCCCGCTACGGGCTGAAGGGGGCCAGCTATCCCTGGGAGACCAGCTCCAGCGGGGAGGAGGAGTGTGAGTCCTTCCTTAAGTTGCTTACTCATCAGCTCCACATCACGGCGGACGTGGTGTATACTGCCGGCCGGTACCTCCATACCAGCGGGGAAGAGGATATGCTGTGGGATGGGGTGGCGGAACTCTATCTGGAGACCGCCCGCTTCTGGCTGTCCAAGGGGTATGAAAAGGACGGCCTGTGGAATATTCCCTCTGCCTCCGGCCCCGACGAACTCCATCTGGAGTGCGATAATAACGCTTATGTCAACAACCTGGCGGCCCATAATCTGAAGCTGGCGTGGCAGACAGCCCGGAAGCTCTCCGCAGAGGACCCGGCACGCTGGGCCGTACTGCTGGATAAAATCGGGATGAGCAGGGAGGAAATGGCTCTGCTGGAGCGGTTCCACGACAGAGTCAAGACCATGCAGGGACCCGACGGCATCTTTGAACAGTGCGAGGGCTTCTTCCAGCTGGAAGACCGCATTGTCTTTGAAGACAGCCTCTACGACATTCCGGCTGACACCCAGACGGTGAAGCAGGCCGATGTGCTCATGCTGCTCTTCCTGCTGCCCCAGCTAACCACAGCGGAAAGCCTGCGGGCCAACTGGGATTACTACGAGCCCAGAACCACCCACACCTCCTCCCTGAGCTACGGCGTTCACGGCATCCTGGCCGCCAGACTGGGGCTGCATGATAAGGCGGCCTTCTATCTAGATAAGTCCTTGGGGATCGATCTCTACGACGAGAAGGGCGGTTGTCAGGACGGCGCCCATCTGGCCGCCAACGGCATGAGCTGGTCTGCCGTGGTTAGCGGCATGTGCGGCTGCGCCCTCAACGGAGACGTTCTCTCGATCTCCCCGGCCCTGCCGGATGCATGGAGGCGCGTTCACTTTACCCTGCGCTGGAAAGGACGTATAATAGAATTTACCTTTACCCATCGGGAGACTGTGCTGTTACTGCGGGAGGGCGGAGAGCTGCCTGTCGTTGTGGCCGGAGAACCCATCACGCTGCGGGAGGGGCGGGCCATATGCAGAAGCTGCTGACCCTGCCGCGGACAGAGGACTTTCCCCTGCGCCCTGACGCACAGGAGTGGGCGTGCGCACCCTGTCAGCCCCTGGTTCCGGTGTCCGGCCCCCTGGCCTATCCAACCTCCGTCCAGTGTCTGTACTCCAATACCGGCCTCTATGTCCGCTTTCTCTGCCGAGACAGGCGGCTCACCTGTACCTGCATGGAAGATATGGGGAGCCTTTATCTGGAAGACGTGACGGAGTTTTTCCTCTGGCCCTGCGAGGAACTGCCGGTTTACTTTGAGTACGAGCTCTCCCCTCTGAACCGAGAGCTCTGCCTGCTGGTGTGCAATACCGGCAACTATTACGGATGGATGCCCTTTGAATATACAGGAGGGAGGCAGACCCGACACTACGCCCGAGCAGAGGAAGGGCAGGCCCTCCCCTTGTCGGACTGTACCAGCTGGCAGTGCGGGGTCTATCTGCCTTACGCCCTGCTGGAGGGGCTGTGCAGGCCGCCTCGGCCAGGAGATCACTGGCGGGCCAACTTCTTCCGCATCGACTATGATGGGGAAGAGCCTACCCACTTTGCCTGGGATCCGGACACAGGTAAAGAATTTCACCAGTTCCGCCGCTTTGGAACCATCCTATTCGGCTGAACCGGCAGGAGGGATGCAAGCTCATGCGCGGAAAGCCACGCTATAAATTGAAAATCATTGTACTTCTGTCAGTGGCCATGACGGCACTCCTGCTGTGCAGCACCTTGGCAGTCTCCGCCATGCTTCATACCTCTCTCCGCCGGCAGGTGGAGGAGAACGGCTGGAACACAGTGGCTCAGCTGCGTTCCTCCACCGAAACCATCCTGACCGTCATGAATGACTCCTTGGTACAAATGGCGCTGGATCCAGAGCTGCAGAGCTTTTCTGACCGCTATGAACTGCTGGACATCTTTGACCGGGAGGAGCTCTATCAGCGGCTCTATCAGTTCCGGGCAGTCAACCGGTTCATCGAGAAGCTGTATATCCACTATTACGTCAACAACATGGTGCTGGATCTTAATGGGAAAGATCCCCGCCTGGTACCGCTGGAGCAGGCGGACGACCGGGAGCGGATTGCCGCCGCCACCGAGCTTACTTTGGCTGAGCGCTATGACTATCCCATCACCCTGTTTAATCTGGCCGGAGAGGGAGAGGAGACCATTCTGTACGTAACTAAGCCAGCCTCCCCCATTGCCCACAAGCCCAGCGCCGTCATCGTGGTTACCTTGCGCCAGTCCTATCTGCAAGAGATCCTCCAAGCGATTTCCCTGGATCCGGCCTGCGGCCTCTATGTCACCGATCGGAACGGCCGCTACTTGTTTGGGAAAAACGGTGATGCCCTGGCTGACGGTGACAAATACGCCATCGAAATTGCCTCGGCCGACACCGGCTGGACGTTCCACTACGAACTCCCGGAACAGGAGATCAACCGGAGGGTCTCATCTGCCACCCGTCTGCTGTGGATCGTGACGGCGGGCATGGCGGTACTCTCCGTTGTGGGGGTGTGCTTCTTGGCCCAGGAGCTCTACAAGCCCGTCCGCCAACTCATGCAGGAAAAGGCGGCAGCGGAACGGCTGCTGGAGGAGAACCGTCCCTTCCTGCTGGAGGACACCCTGCAGCGCCTGCTGGAACCCTCCGAAACACCGGAGGAGGAGTGGCAGGCCAGGCTCCAGCGCTACGGAGCCGCCTGCAGGCTGGAGGGCTGCTATACAGCCATCGTGCTTGCCTTCGAACAATACGAGGGACTTGTTCGCCAGATTGGGGAGCCCGCCTTTGAGGAGCGTCTGCTCTACCGGCTCCAGTGGCTCCGAGATTGGGCCGCTTCCCTGCCGGATGCTGCCCTGGATCTGGTGCGGGACCGCAGAGTCGCCAAATATACCCTGATCCTCAGCTTGGACTCCGCTAATATTGCCCGGGCGGAGCGCCGCACTGAGGAGTTGGCCAGACAGATCTTTGCCGGGATGCGTGAGGGTACCACCCTGCCGGTGACCATGGGTGTGGGGCACACATATAGCCACCTCACACACCTGTGTGCCAGCTATGAGGAGGCTGTGGCGGCCTATCAGTACCGCGCCATGGCAGGGGATGATCGCATCCTGTACGCCAAGCTTCTGCCTGATCTGCCAGATCAGGGCTTCCTTTTCCCCAACCGGCTGGCTCAGGGGGTGTTCCAGACCATACGCCAGGGTAGCGCTGTGGCAGCAGAGGAGAAATTGGAGCAATTTTTCCGCTATGTGCGGGAGCATCTCTACCCAAACAGCCATCCCAGCTATGTAGCTGTTCAGCTTTTTAACTCTACCCTGCAGTTTCTGCAGGAGCTGTCCATAGACGCTAGAAATATTTTCCCGGATCTGCCGGGAGAGAGCGCCCGCCTCCTGCAGTTCGAGACGCTGGACGCCGTGGAGCAGTACTTTCACAATCTGGCCCTTCGCCTGCTGGACTACCTGTACCAGCAGCGTACCCAGCCCAAAGAACGGGTAAGTCAGATTATCCGGGATTTTCTGGATGAGCACTACGCCGATGACGGTATCACCCTCACCCTGCTGGCGGAGGAGCTCCACTTCAGCTCCTCCTATCTGGCAAAGGCATTTAAGAGCGACACAGATAAATCCATTAAGGAGTACATCACCTGCAAGCGCATTGAGGCCGCCAAAGAACTGCTGCGCGATAAAAACGCCAAGGTGGGAGATGTGGCCCGGCAGGTGGGCTACACCAATTCCCGCTCCTTTATCAACATTTTCAAAAAATACACCGGTCTGACACCGGGTGAATACAAGGAGCAGCTATGAACGACATCATCTGTGAAGAGAGCTACCGCCCCGACCAGGTTGAGCTGCTGGGTAGCAAGCTGCTCATGGGCAATGGCTACGTGGGCTGCCGGGGTACACTGGAGGAG
>ULNP01006434.1_pt1 | contig 10092 bp, 3 predicted proteins | sample 1951941 | NCBI WGS metagenome assembly ULNP01 (sample SAMEA4835579, study PRJEB28245) | human gut metagenome | biome: gut microbiome; material: fecal sample | place: Denmark | collected 2008
CAAGGAGCCAGACATGCACCCCACCCGTGAGAACACATCTGTCCGATAGATGGCGTACAGAGCGAATAGCCCCGCCAAAGAGTACCCAGCAATCCCCCGCCACACCGGAGGCTCAGCCAGCTCTTTTTCTGCCCTGGGTATGATCTCCTCCACCAGCAGCTGCAGGTAGTTGTCCGCCCCGCCGATAAAGGGTTCCCCCTTTTTGAAGGCAGCCGGACTGTCCCACGGAGCCATGTCTTGGTTCCAGTCCAGATTACTGATGGCTACCAAGGTAAACGGTGGGCAACCAGTAGCCTGTGCAGTCTCATATACCTTTTGGCTTTCATCGTGGAAGGTGTTGAGGTAGATAACCGGAGACTCTGATTCGCTGCACGGAAAGATAGAGATGGTCTTGTCATCTGTTGTAAAGGTACGCATATCTGCATCACTCAGTTTCTACTTATCAGATTTGCAAGTGTTTTTATCCTACGCTTTTATTGTACATCGTCGGGATGTGTCTGCAATATTATAAAAAGTTCTTAATTTGTAAGGTGAGGTAATCCGGCATAAGTATTGGTCAGGATATGCAGCCCATGGTTTCAACCAATAAAAATTTGCTCTTGACAGCACCTGGATATTGTATATATACTAAGAGCGTACACGAGAAAAGTAAAGATGGTAGAGCCTACTGCATGTCATTACCTTAGGGTGATATATATGCTTAGGCTGAGTTATTGTAACTATCGACGGTTCTCTTGTACGCACAAGAGAACCGTTTTATTTTTGTCTAAGGCAGGAGGCCTCTGTATGGATGCGATATTTTTGCGGAAAACATTTGCGCTAATTGCGAAAGGATTAGTGGAGAAGGAGCAGCTTTTACAAAAAGAACCTACACGGTATCCTTACAGTAAAGCATTGCAGCATGGCATAAATATGTTTTTAGCTGCAAGCCATCAAATTGGTGGCATGCAGGATATAACACAATATGCGGACGAGGCTGCGTTCCTGAAATTTTTTATTACCAAGCCTGTTTTTGAATGGTTTGATAAATGGGATCCCAATGGAATCGATTCTTTAAACTTAAAAGAAGAGCCATTTTATAGTTATGGGGCGTTAGCGTATCAACGGAGTGGAAATTTGTATAGTCCCAGTTCTGAATGCTATGAGTATTTGGAATCCCAGGACAATGATATCATGGACGGAACCGACGAACGTGTCCTTTATGAGAAAATCATTGTTTTAGGGCAAGAAATTTACTGTCGGATCAGAAGATACATCATTGAGCATCCAATCATATCTATTGATGAGCGACGAGCCATGTCATTGGAATTGGCTGATGATCCAGCTGCTATGGAGGCATTTCAATTTGCGTATGAAGAAATTTGGGAGGACAGTTATCGATGTCCCTGCTGTGGATGGACCATGACATATGGGAAGTACGGATATATCTGTCATTCATCTCACTGTGTGGACACAATCCCCAATCTGACCGATGATATGAAACTGGATGCTTCTGGTGGCGGGCTTTATCGTTTGAAAAAAGGTATCATGCGGTACTTTGCAGCGCCTGGCAAACTGGAACTTGATATCGTTGCGTTCTGCCAAAAGAAAAACATTCACTGGGTGCTGTGGCCTCAACTGGATCGATATGATGTAGAGATTCAATTTTCTGATGGAGAGGTGTGGGAAATTGATGCGAAAGCGTATCGAAATCCAATTGCGCTGCGAACAAAAATTCTGAACGACAATGGCTTCCCTACAGGGGATTATGCGAGAGGATATTATGTAATTCCCAATGAATACACGGCAAATCAGAAAAACTACACTACGATTATCAACCGCGCTTTGAAGAACCAGGAAAATGTAATGTGTGTGACATTGAGGGCCTTAAAGTCTGAAATCAGTAAAAAGGAGGCTGCGTGCCATGAAGAATAATGATCGGAATACCTGGTATGCACCTCTTTCTGCTCAGTTTCAGCTCATCGAAGAAGCCATGCCACTGTCTCGCTTTGCGGCTATTGAGGCAGTTTTATATTTACTGAGTTTAACCGCACCGGATGCCGATCCGACAAAAGCATATCTTTTATTTACGCAGTATCAACTGATTGGCACAACTCAATGTTCTGACATAGAACACACGCTGCAGCAGGCTCGATCCAAACTCGGATATTATCGCTCTCAAAAGTATTGGCAGGATGACTTGCGAGAATATCGAAAGAAGCGTTACGATGCAGTTCGCGCATTTTCCATTCAACAAGTGGATGAGAAACGATCTTTCTCGAAAGCAATCGGGCCATATCCATATCCGTATGAAGAACGAGCAAAGGAATGGGTACGCTTTTGGCCGGAGCGCGTTGAAGATTTAAAGGCGCCCACTTATGCGGAAAGTGGAACCTACCGCTATATGTACAGTTTTGAAAGTGGGGATTCCGAAACTGTTCGTGTCAAACTGAATTGTGCAGGAGTAGATACTGCATCGTCGATGCCAGTTGAAAAAAATTGCCGACCCCCTATCACGATTTCCATTAAAGAGCTGTTGAGTACTGCGGAAAAGATGGCTGAAATATGCCCAGGAGATCCTTGCTTCACAATTCTTAAGACAAATATTCTGAAGGAAGTTAACGGCTCCACTGTTCAACCATGTTCGGAACTTACAATCCGTGAAGTGGTCAACATGGTAGGTATGGTGGGTGCAGGTAAATCAACATTGATCAAGGTGTTGTCCTTCTGGTTCCATCAACATGGTCTGCGTATGGCTGTGGTTGTCGACACGGTCGCTGAGACGTTAAGCTTGCAAAAATATTTATCCTCCCTCGGAGTTGCGGCAAGTCCTCTGATTGGCCGCAGCGAGAGGATGAAATATATCAACCAAGTCTCACAACCAGATGAAATTTGTTTGTCTGCTTCATATTCTCAATACTTAACACCTGCTTGTCTGATTGATGGAATGGATGAACAACATGATGCAGCGATTGTCTTTGGTAAAGAGCCATGCTATTCGCTCAAAAAAGGCAATCAGCATTATCTTTGCCCATATTTTGAGCAGTGTTCAGGAACAAAAATGCTTCGAGACTGTTATACGGCTTCGGTGGTAGTCACAACAGTTGCAGGCTTTGCAGCGTCGCGGGTCGATACTGCACGGGAAACTTTTCTGGAATTGGCAATGCGTGATTTTGACTTGGTTGTGTTTGACGAAAGTGACCGGGTTCAGAAAACACTGGATCATTTCTTCATGCCGGAAACCAGCTTTAATAACTATATTCGCGAGTGCGCCGAAGACTGCAGTGCATATATGAAATTAAGTAGTAAGCATCGGGAAGAGAATTTAGCTGCACAGCGATATGATGAGATGCAACGCCAAAGTGTTACGGTACTAAGCTGCATTGTAAAGTCCCTGCACCATGAACTGGGAGCATGGAGAAAAATCACGTATGGTGATCCGTTTTCTGCCCTCACTTTGTTGGATGATCTATATCAGACAGAAACGGAATTTAAGATTCCGCATGCCGTTTATCAGGCAATTTATAACTTGATTGATATGCAGGACGAGGAGAGAATTCGGCAAAGCACCTTGTGGGCGGTACTGGACAGTTCCTGCAAGAGTACTGATGAGTTTTTCTTTGATCGGATGTATCAATTGTGGTTGACGGAACTCGGTGAGACTTTCCCACGACCTGAGAAAAATAAAGCGAGGAAGATCCAGGATGCCCGGATCAAACTGATTTTGCGATTAATTTACTTCGACCACTTTATTCGTGGGCTGAGTGATGCGTATGAGGCCAGTCATGAGACTTCCTATGGGCAGAATGAGCTGTTTGGTTTTTTGCAAACTCGTTTCCGGCAGCAACAGCATTTTCTTCCCTCTGCGTTGTGCGGCAACTTGTTTGGGCTGAAGAAAACGGATGAGGAAGATATCATTTTGTTCCGCCAATTTGCCTTTGGAAGAAGCCTGATGAAGGACTTGCCCTATTTAAGGACGGATCAACATGGAAATCCTGCCGGTCCCCATGTGATCCTCTTGTCCGGTTCCAGCTGGGCAGAAGGTTCTTATGAGTACCATGTCAATAGGCCTGTGAACTACATTTTGGAAGCAGATGCCGAAAAAAGAGTGTTCTTGGAAAAAACGCGCTTCTTTGAGTCCGGTTTTCTTGAACGCATCTCCGGTGCTGGAGATGATCAGAGAGTGGCACAATTGCGTGCTGCTACGCAAAAGGCCGTTGACTTGATTATCAGCGAATATAAACGCAAGGCCGGGAAAATTTTGCTGGTTGTCAATAGTTATGCACAGGCGTTGGAAGTACAGCAGACACTGGAAACCGCTTTACGAAAAGCAAACTGTTCGGCACGTACTTGTCGTATGATTGCCGATGCTATTAATGCTCCCAGCGGCGAAGACACCGTCCGGCGTGGAGAGGTCAGTCGCTTTGCGCAGTTGAATGCAGATATCTTAATTGCGCCTGCAATGGCAATTGAGCGTGGACACAACATTGTAGATGAATATGGACATTCTGCACTTTCGGCCGTGTTTTTCATGGTTCGGCCCATGGCTGTTCCGGACGATATTCAGCAGAAGGGCAGTAAACTGAACGGACTCGTAGAATCCCATTGTAAACGAGAACCTCAAGAATCTCTGTTTGCATATAATGCACGAATTCGCCAGTTTGCTGCACGGCAATGGAACAAAATGAGTAAGACTAAGGCATTTGGCATTGCAGAACTGAGTGAGGACGAGAGAAAAGATGTAGTCGCTACCCTTTTCGTACTGATTTTACAGATTTTCGGCCGATTGGCACGCGTTACGGATGTAAGCAGACCTGCGCCGCATGTCTACTTTATTGACGGTGCATTTCGCCGCCACCCTGAAAAAGCAGAGGATTTTGACTGCCTTTCTGAACTGGGTCAGTACCTGGAAGAACTGATGACACAAAAAGAAAGTGCAGAAATTGCTAAAACACTTTACGCCCCCTTCTATCAAGCTTACAGAAAGGATATACCCTATGAACAATAAAATTTATCCTTTGGCATATACACTTGCTCCAGGTCAAAGCTGTACCCTTTATTACCTTGGGTTTCCAGAACACTGGAAAGAGGTGTTGCTGGAGATAGCGCGCAAAAATAACCCCCGTTTCAAGGATGAATATGGCCTTCCCACAAATGCGTTAAAAAAACTGGTAGAAAGCTGGATGGAGGGTGTTATTGCCTTGGCGCCGCTAAAAAAAGGCAGCATTGATGACCGGTGGCTGACTTCCTGCTCCCCCTATTCTGAGAAAGATATACAAGCTCTTTGCGAACTGATTAAGGTTTGGGTGAAAGGAACTTATGTGACATCGTTCCGTGCTTCTCCAATGGCTTCACTGGTTAAAAAATTGGCTTCTGATTTTTGCAAAGAAATCAAACCGGATACATTTTTACCACTTCAAAGCAGCGCAACAGTCTGCCTCACCTTTGAAAATGGCACTGTGAGTGAAGAAGCGTATCAAGCGGTTCCGCTTTTGGCAATCAATCACTTGCTGGGGAAAGAGATTATTCTGCATGGTCAAGCGCTCCGGCTATGCTACGCTACCAAAAATCAGCTGATCAGCCGTCCGCTGTCCGATCCGAATAGTCAGCATCAATATTCTTTTGTGTTCGATTTTTCTGTGCAAACCGCTCCTCCGCAGAGAAAGGCTCTACTTTTATGCCAAATGAGTATTCGGCGATGGGTTCCTGATGCTTTGAAAAAAGATCGTGCACCAATTTTGAAAGAAAATATCAATGCTCATATTAAAGTTGGAGAAGACAAATACTGTCAGGTTCAGATTGCGTACAACTACACCTCTAAAAAGGTAGACTGGAAGGAACAGGATAAGGAATGTTATAACATTTGGGGATATGAGGCGTTGCCGTCTGCCGAAGATGTTATGATGGATCCACCAGCATATGCCGCCCATATTCTCCTCCCTTATAAAAATGGTATGTGGGGAATGAAGGAATCCAAAATTGGAACCGGCGTTTCGGTGGTGGATAAGGCTTCCTTGCACCAATCGATCTTTGGTTTGCTGCAAGATTGCAATATGGTATTGGAGCAGCCCGAGGCAACGCGTATCTCCCGTAGGGGGCAAAATTTTTCATGTCTTCGTAATCCACAGGAATATTCGAGTTCAGAAGAATTTCGCCAGTGGGTGAAGAAGTGCGTTGAGACAGACGAAATCAATTTTGAAATTTATGGCATGTGGCAAGATCCTGTGCAGCAAGAGCTGTTGCGTCAAATCCAAGACAAGATTGAACAGGACTTTGGCCCCAATACTCCGACATCCTGCCTGCAAATTTGCTGTATATGTAAAGAGGTTGGAAACTTGACCGACGCCATGCCAGATGATAGAAAAGAAACGAAAATCCGATATTGCGATGAGATGGCAGCCACGATTGGTAAAACTGATGTTGTAACTGCGTGTATGTTTGTCTTACCCGGTCAGGATCAGTATTCCAAAGGAGGGGATCCCAAGCGGGTGATTCGGAATGCATTTGCCCAAACAGGCCGTGTGGTACAATTTATAACTCCAGAAGAAAATGAAGGGTACAGCAAAATTCAAAATGCCGTATATGACCTCTATCGTCAGCTGGGGATTGTTACTTTGCTGGATCCGAGCAAGGAGCTCCCACCGCTGGCCAATACCCCTTGTGTTGGGATGCATCTTTGCACACAGGTTCATGGTATTGCCAACAAAGCACGGTTTCTCCCTCTGTATGTCACCGTGAATATCCCTGAAGGGAAAACAAGAGTTTATTGTGATGCTTTTTCCAAAAGAGGTGTTTCTTATAGAGAAGCCTGTCTGGAAATGGCCAAACTTTTTTGGGACAGTAATCTGGAACAACGTTGCGTTGAAGCAAGTCGTGTACCTGCAAAGCAAAAGCTGATTGAACTAAAAAATCATTTTTATAGCAAAGAGGACAGCGTTTTGTTGGTTGTGCAATCCGATGGGACTACACGTGCGGTGTGGAGCGGAATTTCTGATAAAGAAATTGGATGCTATGATGTGATAGAGTCATACTGCCCCACGGAAATCAATGTTGGAATGCCGAAAAGCCCGTATAAAATGTCTCTACTGGATTCCGGAGTGAGGATCATACGAATTCGAAGCAATCAGGAAGTCCCCGACTATTACACAGATATTAGTAAAAAATCCACTGAGGAACGACTGCAATTAACTTCTTCCTCCGGCATATTCCAATACGGTGATGTATATTGGGGTATCCATGCGAAACCCAATGACCCCCAATACACAAGTAGCTTCAAGGCTTCGAGAATTGATTATCCTAAGCAGCGGTTTGCTGAAAAAGACATGATTGAGCTGTACCCTCTGCAACTGCAGCCAGGTGACACAGCGGAAAATTGGGTCTTCTATACAAACGCATTGCGCCATATTCCGATCCAATATAATCAGTCGCTTGTCCTCCCTCTCCCGTTGCACTTAGCAGAAGGGTTGGAAGAATACCTGTTTGACGCATAAGGTGTGCTGAGTGATTGATGCTTGTAGAATGCTGGAAATGCAGGTATACTGGATACAAAATATGCCACTATTTTTCTATCTATAACCACGTAGAAAGAGTGACTGATATGTTGCAACCTGGTCTTTACGAACAAGTCATCAATACTGACCTGAACCGCGAGCTTTCGGAGATTCCTGACGCCCGCAAATCGGTTGCGCCCATTGATAAGGCAGAGGCATCGAAAGTACTGGCGCAGTATCTGGCAGATGTGGTACAGAAGGGCCTGGACAACGTACTGGACAACGGTGGAGATATCTCCACGCAGATCAGTCTTGCCAATAAAATCGTAGACCTTATTCAGAACACAACCCGAGAAGCTGACTTTGCCACGCTGAGTGTTGATCAGCGGGCAGAGCAGCTTCTTGCGCTTTTACGGGAGCAGGACCCCCGACTGGCCGTAGGCAAAACGGCTGCCGACCTGATCCGGCCGGAAACCTCCATCGCCCAGAGCAGCCTGTTTACCGGGGCCATTCATGAGCCACAGATGTACACAGAGTTGAAAAAGGAGATTGTCTCCGCCGACCGCATCGATATGCTGGTGTCCTTCATCAAATGGAGCGGCCTGCGCCTCCTGATGGATGAGTTGCGGGAATTTACCCAAAACGGAGGAGAACTGCGGATCATCACCACCTCCTACATGGGAGCTACCGATGTGAAGGCGATTGAGGAGCTCCGAGCATTACCGAACACCAGAATCAAGGTCAGCTACGACACCAAGCGCACCCGCCTCCACGCCAAGACCTATGTTTTTTACCGGAACACTGGCTTCACCACCGCTTACGTGGGTTCCTCCAACCTGTCCAACGCCGCTATCTCCAGCGGCCTGGAGTGGAATGTGAAGGTTACCCGCAGGGATCTGCCGGAGACCATCGACAAGATTGCCGCCACCTTCGAGAGCTACTGGAATTCCAGCGAGTTTGAGTATTACTCCGAGGATCAGAAGGAGCGGCTGGCCCGGGCACTAAAGGCGGAAAAATACTTCGATTCCAATAACGCCGAAGTCTACACCATGGACATCACTCCCTATTCCTACCAGCAGGAGATTCTGGACAAGCTGGAGGCGGAGCGTACTGTCCGAAAATATACTCGTAACTTGGTGGTAGCAGCCACCGGTACTGGAAAAACAGTGATCTCCGCTTTGGACTATAAGTTCTTTTGCAAACAACACCACAGCAAACCCTGCCGGCTGCTCTTTGTGGCTCACCGGGAGGAGATCCTGCGACAGAGCTTGTACACCTTCCGAGCCGTTCTGAAGGACGCCAATTTTGGAGAGCTGTTCGTGGGTAATTACCGTCCAGAGGGTATCGACCACCTGTTTCTTTCTATTCAGACCTTCAACTCTCAGGATTTCACCGCCAAGACTGCCCCGGACTTTTATGACTACATCGTTGTAGACGAGTTCCACCATGCGGCAGCGCCTACCTATCAGAAGCTACTGTCCTACTATCAGCCCCAAATTCTCCTGGGCCTGACTGCTACCCCAGAGCGTATGGACGGCAAAAGTGTACTGCCCTACTTCAACAACCGGATTGCCGCGGAAATTCGTCTGCCGGAGGCCATTGACCGCAAGTTGCTGTGTCCCTTCCAGTATTTCGGTGTCACCGACACAGTGGATCTGAACACATTGAAGTGGAGCGCCGGCGGCTACGATAAGGGAGAGCTTTCCAATCTATACACTCTCAGCGGAGCTGTGGCCAATCGCCGCGCCGATCTGGTGGTGTCCTCGCTCTTGAAGTATGTGACCGACATCGATGAGGTAAAGGGACTGGGCTTCTGTGTTTCTATCGAGCATGCGGAGTTTATGTGTCACTATTTCAACGATCACGGGATTCCGTCCATCTTTCTAACCGGAAAATCCTCCGATGAGGAGAGAAAAACCGCCAAAGGGCGGCTGGTGAGTGGCGAGATTCGTTTCATCTTTGTGGTGGACATCTACAACGAGGGTGTTGACATTCCTGAGGTCAACACCGTGCTGTTCCTACGTCCCACCGAGTCCCTGACCATCTTCCTCCAGCAGCTGGGTCGTGGCCTGCGGCTTGCGGAGGATAAGGAGTGCCTGACGGTGCTGGACTTCATCGGCCAGGCCAATAAAAAGTATAATTTTGAGGATAAGTTTGCCGCCCTACTGTCTAACACTACCCGCAGCGTGACACGGGAGATCAAGGACGGATTTGTCTCCGCACCTAAGGGCTGCTACATACAGTTGGAGAAAAAGGCTGCCAAATACATTCTGGATAACATTCGCGCCTCCTATGGCAATACCGCCGGTTTGGTGGCTCGAGTGGCCAGTTTTGCGGAAGATAGCGGTTTGGAACTGACCCTGGCAAATTTCCTGGACTATTACCACTTGGACCCCAGGGCAATTTACAAGTTTTCTTCTTTCTCCCGTATCTGTGCCCGGGCGGATATGATTGCGGATTTCAGGGAACCGCTGGAGGAGGTGCTCACAAAAGCCCTTGGTCGGTTGACCGTTGTGGACTCCCGGCGCTGGATTCACTTTTTGTTGGACCTGCTGCCCCGTCTGGACGATGTGGACTTTGCGGCAATGGGCGAGCTGGAGCAGCGGATGCTCCAGATGTTCTA
>ULNP01028566.1_pt1 | contig 10061 bp, 8 predicted proteins | sample 1951941 | NCBI WGS metagenome assembly ULNP01 (sample SAMEA4835579, study PRJEB28245) | human gut metagenome | biome: gut microbiome; material: fecal sample | place: Denmark | collected 2008
CCGAACGCCTGCAGAAGCAGAACGTCACGCTGACCGCCGCGCCGGACCTGCCGGAGCGCCTCGGCGCGCTCTGTGCGCACGACCCCGGCGGGGCCAGAAGCCTGCGCCGCAGGCTCCAGACCCTCGTGGAGGGCCCGGCAGCCGAGCTTCTGCTGCGCGACCCGTCCGTGCGCGCGCTGCGCGTGCGCTGGGAGCAGGGGACCGCCGTGGTGGAAGCGGGACCGGCCTGATTTTAAAACAAACGTTCAAAAATTCGGAATTTGACGGTTTTTCACGAAAAATGGCAGACATTCCCCGAAAAATTTTTTCAAAAAAGGGTTGCAATTTATGTAAACAGAACGTATTATATTACTGAAGTGGAGCGAAGTGGAGCAAAATTTCAGTAAAGTGGAGCGAAAGGAGGCACGAAGGGATGTTCGGGAAGTACAAGCACACTGTCGACGAAAAGGGACGTCTGTTCGTGCCGTCCAAGCTGCGCGAGGAACTTGGCAACACCTTCTATGTGACACTGGGCCTGGACCACTGCCTCTCCGTCTATACGGAGTCCGGCTGGCAGGCGATTCTCGATAAATACAACGCGCTGCCGATCGTTCAGGCGCGGAAGATGCGTTTCCTGTTTGCCAATGCCGCCAAATGCGAGCCCGATAAGCAGGGCCGCTTCCTGATCCCGGCGGAGCTGCGCCAGTACGCGGGCCTTTCCAATGAAGTCACCTTCATCGGCCAGGGCGGCCACGCGGAGATCTGGGACAGCGCGGCATATGACGAGCTGGAGCGTCAGACGCTGACCCCGGAGAATCTGGCGGCTGTCATGGAGGAACTGGGCTTCTGATGGAGTTTGCACATCAATCGGTGCTTTTGAACGAGTGCATCGACGCGCTGGCGATCAAACCCGACGGGATCTACCTCGACGGGACGCTGGGCGGCGCGGGCCACTCGCTGCAGATCTGCCGGAACCTCACCACCGGCAGGCTCATCGGCGTCGACCGTGATCTGGTCGCGCTGGAGGCCGCAAAGAAGCGGCTGTACCGGCACGCGAAAAAAGTGACGCTGGTACACGATAATTTTGAAAACGTCGGCGCGATCCTCACCGCGCTTGGCCTCGACCGGATCGACGGGATGCTGTTCGATCTGGGCGTTTCGTCTCCGCAGCTCGACGACGCGGAGCGCGGCTTTTCCTACATGGCCGACGCGCCGCTCGACATGCGCATGGACCGCGAGCAGTCGCTGACCGCCTATGAGATCGTCAACAACTGGCCGCGCGAAGAACTCAAATCCATCCTCTACGAATACGGCGAGGAGCGCTACGCCCCGCAGATCGCCGCCGCCATCGAGCGCGTGCGGACCGACCGTCCCATCGAAACGACGCTCGAGCTCGTCGATATCATCCGCTCGGCCATGCCGGCCAGCGCCCTCCGGGAAAAGCAGCATCCGGCCAAGCGCAGCTTCCAGGCCATCCGCATCGCCGTCAACGATGAGCTCGGCGCTGTCCGCCAGGGCATGGAGGCCGCGATCGACCATCTGAAGCCCGGCGGCCGTCTCGCCGTCATCACCTTCCATTCGCTCGAAGACCGCATCGTCAAAAACGTCTTCCAGGACGCGGCCAAGGGCTGTACCTGCCCGCCGTCGTTCCCGGTCTGTGTCTGCGGCCGCAAGCCGAAGATCCGGATCCTGACGAAAAAACCCATCATCGCCACGCGCGAGGAGGTCGAGGAAAACCCCCGTTCGCGCAGCGCAAAGCTCCGCGTCGCAGAGCGCGTGTGAGTCTGAAAGGAGTCCGCTGCCATGGCGCAGTCCAATAGAAAATTCTATAGAGACAACGGCGCCGCAGCCTACGACATCTACGCCTGGAACGATCAGGCCGCCCGACAGTACGAAGACGGCCGGGCCTATGAGCGGTCCCGGCAATATGAGCTCCCCGAGGAGCAGGTCCGCGAGCAGCCCTATCGCCGCGTCAAGTCCCGCACGGCCATCGCGCCCTTCACGCTCGTCGGCATGCTGACCGTCGCCTGTCTGATGATCCTCGTGATCTTCGGCTACGTGCAGCTGTTTGAAGCCAGCAGCAGCGTCTCGAAGCTCGAAAACCAGCTCGCCAACCTCAAGGAGCAGCAGCTGATGCTGCAGAGCAAATATGACGCCAAGATCGACCTTGCCGCGGCCGAGGCGCACGCGGCTGAGATCGGCCTGACCAAATGCCAGCCGGAGCAGATCGTCTACGTGAGCTTTTCCGGCACTGACCAGGCGGAGATCTATACCCAGCAGCGCACCAGCGTCTTCGGCGAGATCCTCGACGCCATGCAGCAGAGCATCTTCGGCCTCATCGAGTATCTCCACCCCACAGCCTAAACCGCATATTTGACTCCCACAGCAGCATAAGCTTGGACAGAACCTCCCAGTTGGAAATCCGGCCGAACAGGGGCGGTCTTTGCAGACCGCCCCTTTTTTAAGCAGAAAGGCAGTTTCATGGCAAGAAAAATCATCCGCCTGCCGCGCACCAAGGAGCAGAAGCAGGCAAACAGGGAGCAGAACCAGCGGGCAAACCGCACCATCCTCCGCCGCACGCTGGTCCTGATGGTCCTGTGCGGCATCGTTGCGTTCGTTCCGCTCATCGGCACGCTCTACCATCTCATGATCACCGAGCATGACTATTACAACGAGAAGGCCATCAAAAACCAGACGCGCTCGACGAACCTCACCGCCACGCGCGGCGTGATCTACGACGCAAATATGAACGTGCTGGCCTCGTCGTCGACGGTCGAGACGGTCTTCATCGACCCCAACGAGATCGCCGAGCAGATGAAGCAGCCGGAAAACAGCAACCTGCTCGACCAGATCGCCCGCGGCCTCGGCGAGATCCTCGACGTCGAGCCCAGCTTCGTCTATGAGCAGGCCGCTGACAAGCAGTACCGCTATAAGGTCATCAAGCGCAAAATTTCCGAGGAGCTGGCCGACGAGGTCCGCGCCTTCATCAGCGAAAACAGCATCACCGGCGTGTATCTCGAGACGGATCTCAAGCGCTATTATCCCAATTCCTCCCTCGCCGCGCAGGCGCTCGGCTTCGTCTCGAGCGACAACAACGGCTCTGAGGGCCTCGAGGCCTACTACAATGAAGAGCTCTCCGGCACCGCCGGCAAGGTCGTCACCTCCAAGGGCAACTACGGCTCCGAGATGCTCTATACATATGAAAAGTATTACGACGCGTCCGACGGCAGCAGCCTCATCACCACCATCGACTCGACCGTCCAGGCCTACGTCGAGAAAAACCTGCAGAACGCCATCGATAAGTACGACATCAAAAACGGCGCGTTCTGCATCGTCATGGACGTCAACACGGGCGAGATCAAGGCCATGGCCACGCTCGGCTCCTACGACCCCAACAACTATCTGGAGATCTACGACGACACGACCGCCCTTCTGCTCGAAAACGAGCGGGCGGCGGCCCTTGCCCTGCCCGAGGCCTCCGCAGCCTATGAGGCCGCGATCGAGACCTACAAGCAGGACGTCGCGGCGGCCCGCATGGCGCAGTGGCGCAACCGCTGCGTGTCCGACGGCTACGAGCCCGGCTCGACCTTCAAGCTCATCACGCTGGCCTCCGCGCTCGATTCCGGCGCCGTCACGCTGAACGACTCGTTCTACTGCGGCGGCCAGGAAAAGTTCACCGGCCGCGAGCAGATCCTGAACTGCTGGAAATCCGCCGGTCACGGCGCGCAGACGACCGCCCAGGCCCTCGGCAACTCCTGCAACATCGCCTTCGGCCACATCGGCCTGCGCATGGGCGGCGACACGTTCTACGATTATCTCAAGAGCTTCGGCGTTATGGAAAAGACCGGCGTCGACCTGCCCGGCGAGGCCAGCGGCCTGTTCTACGAGCGCAAATACCTCAACGACCCGGCAAACTACGGCACGTCCTACCTCATCACCTCCTCCTTCGGCCAGAGCTTCCGCATCACGCCCATGCAGCTCGTGCGCGCCGTGGCCGCGATCGTCAACGGCGGCTACGTGCTCGAGCCCTATATCGTGAGCGAGGTCGTGGACGCGGACGGCAATACCGTAGAGAAAAACGAAAAGACCGTCCTGCGGCAGGTCATCAGCCAGCAGACCTCCGAGACGATGCGCACGCTCATGGAGCAGGTCGTCACCGAGGGCACGGCCTCCGCGGCCCGGACGCCCGGCTACCGCGTCGGCGGCAAGACCGGCACGTCTGAAAAGCTCGACGAATATGACGAGAACGGCCAGCAGGTCAAGGACAAGATCGTCTCCTTCGTCGGCGTTGCGCCGATCGACGACCCGAAATACGTCGTCCTTGTCGCGCTCGATACCCCAGCCTATTCGGAAAACAGTGAAAAATACACCGTCCACGGCATGTATATCTCCGGCGGCCTGATGGCTGCGCCGACCGTGCGCGATATCTTCCTCGACATCCTCCCGTACCTCGGCGTCGAGCCGGACTACGGCTCTGAGGATATCCGCGGCGTCAACTTCACCGTCCCCGACGTCATCGGCATGGACGAGACAGAGGCGGGCGAGCTGCTCGCCGAGAAGACCATCACCTACCGCGTGGTCGGCACCGGCTCCGTCGTGACCGACCAGCTTCCCGTCGCAGGCAGCCAGGTGCCCGGCAATTCGCAGATCATCCTCTACATGGGCGCGGAGAAGCAGGCGACGCGCGTCGAGGTCCCGGATTTCATCGGCTGCTCCGTCGCGGACGTCAACTACCTGGCCTCGAACGCGGGCCTCTACGTCCAGGCCAAGGGCACGGACCGCACCGATGTCTATGTCCTCGCAGCCTACCAGGATATCGATCCCGGCACAGAGGTTGACAGAGGTACTACAATTACGGTAGAATTCTCTTCCACGGGCGCATCCGACTAAGGAGGACACTATGAAACTCAAAGAACTGCTGCACGGCCTTGACGTGCTGGAGCTGCACGCGGACGAAGATCTGGACATCACCGGCGTCCAGTACGATTCCCGGCAGGTCAAGTCCGGCGATCTGTTCGTCGCGATCTCCGGCTTCCAGACCGACGGCCACAGGTATATCCCCAAAGCCATAGAAAACGGCGCAGTCTGCGTCGTCTGCGAAAAAAAGCCGGAAACGGACATTGCCTATGTGCTGGTCCCCGACGCGCGCGCGGCGCTGGCCGCGCTCGGCGCGAACTGGTTCGGCCATCCGTCGGACAGCATGTGCATGATCGGCATCACCGGCACGAACGGCAAGACCACGAGCACGTATCTGCTCAAGCACGTGCTCGAAAAGACCCTCGGCGCAAAGGTCGGCCTCATCGGCACCATCCAGAACATGATCGGCGATGAGATCCTGCACACCGAGCGCACGACGCCCGAATCCTTCGAGCTGCAGAAGCTGTTCGCCGAGATGAAGGCCGCGGGCTGCACGCACGTCATCATGGAGGTCTCGTCCCACGCGCTGGTCCTGCACCGCGCGGACCAGATCGCCTTCCGCGTCGGCGTGTTCACGAACCTCACCGAGGACCACCTCGACTTCCACAAGACCATGGACGCCTACTGCGATGCCAAGGCCATGCTCTTTACCCGCTGCCGGACCGGCGTCGTCAACGTGGACGATGCCTACGCCGGCCGCATCCTGGCGCAGGCCTCCTGCCGCTGCCTGACCTACTCTGCGCAGCAGCCGGCAAGCCTTCGCGCAAAGCACCTGCAGCTGCTGTCTGACCGCGTGGAGTTTGACGCGGAATACGACGGGCAGACGCAGCCGGTCACGCTCGGCATCCCCGGCATCTTCAGCGTCTATAACGCCCTCGGCGTCATCGGCGCGGCGCTCGCGCTGGAGATCCCGCTGCCCGCCATCGCCGACGCTCTGCGGACCGCGCAGAGCGTCAAGGGCAGGGTAGAGGTCGTCCCCACGCCGGGAAAGGACTATACCGTCCTCATCGACTACTCCCACACCCCGGACAGCCTCGAAAATATCTTAAAAGCCGTGCGCGGCTTCTGCCGCGGCCGCGTGATCGCGGTCTTCGGCTGCGGCGGCGACCGCGACCCGTTCAAGCGCCCCGTCATGGGCAGAATCGCGGCGCAGCTCGCCGACCTCAGCATCGTCACCTCGGATAATCCCCGCACAGAAGACCCCTATAAGATCCTCCGGCAGATCCTGGCCGGGATGCAGGAAGCCGAGACGCCCTACGAAGTCATCGAGACCCGCGAGGCCGCCATCTTCCGCGCCATGGATCTGGCCCGGAAGGACGATATCATCGTCCTCTGCGGCAAGGGACACGAGACCTATCAGGAGATCGGACACGAAAAACGCCATCTGGACGAGCGCGAGGTCGTCCGTGCGTATCTGGAGAGGGAAAGATGAAAGAACTGACACTCAGGAAAATCGCAGAGGCCTGCCACGGGACTGTCGCACCGGAGGCAGAGACCGTTACCGTCACCGGCGTCCAGTCCGACTCCCGCCGAGTCCGGCCCGGCGACCTCTTTGTCGCCATCAAGGGCGAGAAGGCCGACGGCCATGACTTTGTCGCCATGGCCGCGAGTCTCGGCGCGAAGGCCGCGCTGGTCGCAAGACCCGTGGAAGCGCCGATCCCCACCATCCTCGTCGCCGACACCATCCGCGCCTACGGTGATCTGGCGGCAGCCTACCGTGAGCACGCCGGCATCACCGTCATCGGCATCACCGGCAGCGTCGGCAAGACGACGACCAAGGAAATGACGGCCTGCCTGCTCGCGCGCAGCTTCCGTACCGCCCGCACCGAGGGCAACCACAACAATAACCTCGGCCTTCCCATGACCATTCTCGACATGCCGGACGACACCGAGGTCGCCGTGCTCGAAATGGGCATGAACCACTTCGGCGAGATGGCCTACCTGACCTCCATCGCGCGGCCGGATATCGCCATCATCACCAACATCGGCACCATGCACACCGAGCACCTGGGCTCCCGCGAGGGCATCCTGCAGGCCAAGCTCGAGATCTTCCGCGGCGTGCCGAAAAACGGCGTCGGCGTCTTCAACGGTGACGAGCCCCTGCTGTGGAACGTCCGTGCGGACGGCGGCCACAAAAAATACTACTTCGGCATCGAAAATCACGCCTGCGACGTGTTCGCCACGGACATTCAGGAGCTTGAAGACGGCATGCGCTTTGTCGTCAGCGGCTTCGGCCACCGCTTTGAGCTGTTTGTCCCCGTGCTCGGCCGCCATACGGTCTATAACGCGCTGGCCGCCGTCACGGCCGCGCTCCTGCTCAAGATCCCGCCCGAGACCATCCAGGCGCAGATCTCCGGCTTCCAGAATACCGGCATGCGCCAGAAGATCTACGAGCGCGACGGCTTCACCATCATCGAGGACTGCTACAACGCCGGTCCCGAGTCGACCGAGGCCGCGCTCGATATCCTCGCCGGTTTCCGCGCGCGGGCCAAGGGCCGCTGCATCGCCGTCCTCGGCGATATGCTCGAGCTCGGCAACCGCTCGGCTGCGGAGCATTACCGCATCGGCCGCATCGCCGCGGCGAAGGTCGACATGCTCTACACCTACGGCACGAATTCCGAGCGCATGGTCTCCGGCGCGATCACCGGCGGCATGAAGCAGAAATTCGTCGAGCATTTCGACACGCACGAGGACCTGGCGCACATGCTCAAGATGCGTGCCCGGCCCGGCGACGTGATCTTGTTCAAGGGCAGCCGCGGCATGCGGATGGAAAAGGCCCTGTCGCTGTTTTTGAAGGAAGAAGAGTCGTAACTGCACGGCCTGTAGTTAACAAGAGAGAGTCTCGGAGGGATCCAGAATGGATGCAATGTTTTTTATTGTTCTCGGCGCGACGCTGGTCTCGTTTTTGCTGACGCTTGCGTTCGGCCGTTTCGTTATCCCCATGCTGCGCGCGCTGCACGCGGGCCAGTCCATCCGTGAGGTCGGCCCACAGTGGCACAATTCCAAGGCCGGTACGCCGACCATGGGCGGCATCATGTTCATCGCTGCCATCCTCCTCTGCACGGTCGGCTTCGGCTGGAAGAGCATGGTGGAAAATGCTGACTACACGCACCTGTACGTCCTGGGCCTTGCCCTGTGCTACGGTCTGGTCGGCTTCGCCGACGACTTCGTCAAGGTCAAGCTCAAGCGCAATCTCGGCCTCACCGCCAGCCAGAAGTTCCTGCTGCAGCTCGTTGTGGCCGTCATTTTCCTGTTCGTGCTCAAAAAGAGCGGCGACCTCAGCTGCGACCTCTATATCCCGTTCTGGAACCTCGATCTCGAGATCCCGACGGCGGTCTATATGATCTTCGCGGCCTTTGTCATCGTCGGCTGCGTCAACGCCGTGAACCTCACCGATGGCGTCGACGGCCTTTCGAGCAGCGTGACCATCCCGGTCATGGTCTTCTTCGCCGCGACGGCCTATATCTACGGCCGCACGACGCTGGCCCTGCTCCCCGCGACGGTCGCGGGCGGCCTCGCAGCCTTCCTCTGCTACAACTTCCATCCGGCCAAGGTCTTCATGGGCGACACCGGCTCGCTGTTCCTCGGCGGCATGGTCTGCGGCATGGCGTTCGCGCTCGATATGCCGCTGATCCTCATCCTGGTCGGCATCATCTACATCTGCGAGACGCTCTCCGTCATCCTCCAGGTCACGTATTTCAAGCTGACCCACGGCAAGCGCATCTTCAAAATGACCCCCATCCACCACCACTTCGAGCTGTGCGGCTGGAAAGAGGAGAAGATCGTTTTCGTCTTCACCGCCATCACCCTCGTCATGTGCGTACTGGCCTATCTTGGCGTTATGAACCGGTATTGATCCCGGTTTTCCCGGAAAGGAGCGACCCCCTATGGCAAGCCGTCAGGACGGCGTCACGCAGCTGTATGATCTCCCGCAGGGCGGAGGACCGGAGCGGCTGCCGCAGCCGGAAAAAACAAAGGATAAAGTCCTGCTTGACGAGCGCGGACTGCTGGATCTGCCGTTTCTGGCGCTGACGGTCCTGCTCGTGCTCATCGGCGTGATCATGGTCTTCTCGGCCTCCTACGCCCGCGCGTACTACCTGACCGGCAACTCGACCTACTATTTTGCCCGCCAGGCCATCTTCGCCGTCGCCGGGATCGCCGGCATGCTCTTTGTCAGCCGGCTCAACTATCAGCTCTGGCGCAGCGCCTCGTTCATCATCCTGCTGGTCTCGGTGTTTTTTCTCATGCTCGTGCCGATCATCGGCTCCACGGCCAACGGCGCCAAGCGCTGGATCAAGGTCGCGGGCACCCGCTTCCAGCCCTCCGAGCTGGCGAAGATCGCCATCATCATGACCTTCTCCGCCCTCATCTCCACCTACCGCGACAAAATGCGGACCTTCCGCTACGGCATCCTGCCGTTCGTCGTCATCATGGTCGTCCTGTGCGGCCTGGTCGCGCTCGAGCGTCATTTCTCCTGCATCCTCATCTTGCTGCTCCTCGCGGCCGCCATGCTGTTTCTCGGCGGCGTGCAGCTCAAATGGTTCGCCCTCGGCGGCATCGCCGTCGGCCTGTTCGCCTTCATCTATCTCAAAACGCAGGGCTATGCCGGCAGCCGCATCACCGCCTGGCGTGACCCGGCCTCCGACCCAACGGACAACGGCTATCAGATCCTTCAGTCGCTCTACGCCATCGGCTCCGGCGGCCTCATGGGCCTCGGCCTCGGCAAGAGCCGCCAGAAATATCTGTACTTACCCGAGGAGCACAACGACTACATTTTCCCCATCCTCTGCGAGGAGCTGGGCTTTGTCGGCGCGGTCGTCGTGATCCTGCTCTTCATTCTTCTCATCGTGCGCGGCTATTATATCGCCATGCACGCGCGTGACCGCTTCGGCGCGCTGCTCGCCGCGGGGATCTCCACGCATTTTGCGCTTCAGACCTTCCTCAACATCGGCGTCGTCACGAATTTCCTCCCGGCCACCGGCATTTCACTCCCGTTCTTCTCCTATGGCGGCACGGCGCTGCTCATGCAGCTGTTTGAGGCCGGTATCGTCCTGGCCGTGTCCCGGCAGAACGACAATAAACTCCTGTAAAGCAAAAGGGGAGAGCCTATGAACATCGTCTTTACCTGCGGCGGCACCGGCGGACATATCTATCCCGCCATCGCG
>ULNP01046850.1_pt1 | contig 10006 bp, 5 predicted proteins | sample 1951941 | NCBI WGS metagenome assembly ULNP01 (sample SAMEA4835579, study PRJEB28245) | human gut metagenome | biome: gut microbiome; material: fecal sample | place: Denmark | collected 2008
AGGCCGGAGGCCTTGGCGTTTTTCAGCTCTCCCTTCGTCAACCTTCAACATCTCCGGCGGTGACCCCGTGATCGAAAACAACAACGCGCGCGGCCTCGTTTTCAATATCCAGAAATATTCCGTGCATGATGGTCCCGGCATCCGTACCATCGTCTTCACCAAGGGCTGCGGTCTGCGCTGCCGCTGGTGCAGCAACCCGGAATCCCAGCACAGGGAACCGGAGCTGGCCTACAACCAGGGCCGCTGCCTGGGGACGGACAAGTGCACCCGCTGCTTCAAGGCCTGTTCCAACGGCGCCCTGTCCCGTCGCGAGGACGGTTTCGTGGCCATCGACCGCAGCAAATGCGTGGGCTGCAAGGACATGCCCTGTGCCGAAGCCTGTCCGGCCCAGGGGATCATCGTCTACGGCAAGCCCTACACCGTGGCCGAGGCCCTCAAGGTTGCGCAGGAAGATGCCATGTTTTATGCTCGCTCCGGTGGCGGCATGACCATCTCCGGCGGCGAGCCCCTGTTGCAGAGCGAATTTGCCCTCAACCTGCTGCGCCTGGCCCGTGAGCGCCGTGTGAAGACCTGCATCGAGACCTGTGGTCTCGTCCCCACCGATGTGGTGCGTGAGGCGGCCCAGTACCTCAACTATGTGCTGTTCGACATCAAGCACATGGATCCCGAAGTGCACAAAAAGCACACCGGCATGCCCAACGACCTCATCCTGAAGAATTTCCAGACCCTGGTGACGGAGTTCCCGGACCTGCCCATCACGGCCCGTACGCCCGTCATTCCCGGGTTCAACGATCATGGCCCGGACATCAAGGCCATCTGCGACTTCCTCAAGCCTTTCGAGCATGTGAAGTACGAGATGCTGCCCTATCACCGTCTGGGCACGCAGAAGTACACCTTCCTGGACCGTGTGCCCCCCATGGGCGACGTGACGCTGGACGACAAAAAGTTTGCCGCCCTGCAGAAGATCGCCGTCGCCACGCTGGGGGACCGCGTCGTCATCCCCCGTTAGGCCGGGCTTTCGTGCAACCGTAAAGGGTCCGTCTTTCGGGGACGGGCCCTTTTTTTGCCTCCTCTGCCTTCTCAAGGAGCGGATATGGTCAACTGGCACAAATTCTTCACTTCCATCCTCGATACCATTTCCGACGGTGTTTTCATTTCCGACGCCATGGGCACCACCCTGTATGTGAACCAGATGTATGCCGATCTGGTGGGGGTGCCTGCCCGGGACCTGCGGGGCAAGAACGTGCGCGACCTGGTCAGCGAAGGCTTTTTCGACCTGGCCCTGAACCCCGAAGTGGTGCGCACGGGCAAGCCCGCCACCTATATGCAGAAGCTCAAGGACGGCAAGAACGTGGTCATCTCCGGGTCGCCCGTTTTTGACGACAAGGGGCGCGTCTGTCTGGTGGTCACCTTCGTGCGCGACGAGACCCGCCTGGCCGAGCTCAACGAGCAGACCGGCGAGCAGCGCAAGCTCATCAAGGAGATCAACGACAAGCTGGCCTTCGTGGCCCAGTCCCAGGGACGCGACCTGGAACCGGTCTTCGCCAGCAGCGCCATGCAGTCGGTGGCCATGGAGCTCAAGCGCTACGCCAGCACGGACGCCACCGTGCTCATCATGGGCGAGACCGGTGTGGGCAAGGACGTGTTCGCCCGCCTGACCCACCGCTGGAGCCGCCGCAAGGACAAGATCCTGCTCAAGGTGGACTGCGGCGGCATCTCCGAGACCCTGACGGAATCGGAAATCTTCGGTTATGTGCCCGGTGCCTTCACCGGTGCGTCCAGCAAGGGCAAGCCCGGCTATTTCGAGATCGCCGACGGCAGCACCATCTTCCTCGATGAAGTGGGCGAGCTGCCCCTTTCCATGCAGACGCGCCTGTTGCGCGTGCTGCAGGACAACGAGATCGTGCGCGTGGGCAGCTCCCAGCCCCGCAAGGTGGATGTGCGCATCATCGCCGCCACCAACCGCAACCTTGAGGAATGCGTGGAGGCGGGCACCTTCCGCCGTGACCTGTTCTACCGTCTCAACGTGGGCACGGTACGCATCCCGCCCCTGCGCGAGCGGCCCGAGGACGTGCGCGTGCTGGCGGAGCTCTTCCTGCGCCAGTACACCACCAAATACCGCAAGAAGCTGGCCTTCATGGACATCACGCTGGACATGCTGGCCCAGTACCGCTGGCCGGGCAACGTGCGCGAATTGCAGAACCTGGTCCACAGCCTGGTCATCACCCGGCAGGGGCCCCGCATCTCGCCCCGCGACCTGCCGTCCAGCATCAGCGGCCTGCACGACGAGAGCGGCGGCCATCTGGATGCCGTGCTCATGCAGGCCCGGCCCCTGCGCGAGATCATCGCCGACATGGAGCGGGACTTTTTGCGCCGGGCCATCGAGGTGCACGGTTCCGTCCGCCGGGTCTCGGAGCTGTTCCAGGTCAACCGCAGCACCATCTTCCGCAAGCTGCAGGGCAGCAAGGGACACGACAAGGACGAGGATGCCGGTTCGGCTTCCTGATGCCGTCTTCCTCCCGGCTTGATCGTTCGCATGACGCAAAAAAGGCGCTTCCCGTCGGGGAAGCGCCTTTTTCGTCGGTATGGCGGAAAGCCCGGCTAGGCCTGGGCAGCGTCCTTTTGCTTGTTGCGCCGGCGCAGCACCAGCATGGTCACCACCATGAAGATCAGGCCGGACGCGAAGCCGGGCAGCAGGCTGCCGTGCATGAGGCCGGAGACCATGTAGCCCACCGCGCTGCTGGCCGCCACCACACAGGCATAGAGCATTTGTGTGGAGACGTGTTCCAGATGGGCGCAACCGGCGCCGGCACTGGACAGGATGGTGGTGTCGGAGATGGGCGAGCAGTGGTCGCCGAACACGCTGCCGGCCAGGGTGGCGGACAGGCAAATCAGTACCAGGTTGGGATCGACGGCCTGGGCCACGGGCACCACGATGGGGATCAGGATGCCGAAGGTCCCCCAGGCGGTACCGGTGGAGAAGCTCAGGAAGCCGGCCACCACAAAGATGATGGCGGGCAGCAGGCCGCCGGAGATGCCACCGTCGGCCACCAGGGTCTTGACGAAGAGCGGGGTCTGCAGCAGGTCACGGCACACGCCGCTGATGGCCCAGGCCAGCACCAGGATGGTGTTGGCGGGCATCATGGCCTTCATGCCTTCGCCGGCGCAGTCCATGAAGGACTTGAGGCTCATGAGCCCTCTGGGCACGAACATGAAGAAGGCCACGGTGATGGCACCGAAGGAGGCCCAGACCAGGGCCTTGGAGGCGCTGCAGTTGCCGAAGGCCGCCGCCAGGGTGTGGTAGGCGGGATCGCTGCCCCAGTAGCCGCCGCTGTAGAGCAGGGCCAGCACGGCGAAGACGATCAGGCTGCCGATGGGCACGAGCATGTCCATCAGGTGGCCCTTGGCGCTGGCGCCCATCTCGGCCTGTTCGGCGTCCACGTTGCCCAGTTCGCCCTGCTGGGCGCGCAGTTCGGCCTTGCGCATGGGGCCGAAGTCGAAGTTGCCCAGACAGACCATGACCACCATGATGATGGAGAACAGGGCGTAGAAGTTGTAGGGGATGGTGGCTACGAAAGCGGCAAAGTCGCTTTCAAAGGCGCCGGTGGCTTTCAGGTTGCTGCCCACGGCGGCGGCCCAGCTGGAGATGGGCGCGATGATGCAGATGGGGGCGGCGGTGGCGTCGATGATGTAGGCCAGCTTGGCGCGGGAGATCTTGTAACGGTCCGTCACCGGGCGCATGACCGTGCCCACGGTGAGGCAGTTGAAATAGTCGTCGATGAAGATGAAGGCGCCCAGGCCGCCGGTGGAGAGCATGGCCACGCGTTTGCTCTTGATGCGCTTGGTGGCCCAGTTGCCGTAGGCACGGGTACCGCCGGCACGCGAGATGGTGAACACCAGCGCGCCCAGCAGGGTACAGAAGATGATGATGTTGAAATCGACCTTGTTCACCATGGTGGTGAAGGCGATCTCCACGGGCTTGATGATCAGGTCGCCCGTGCCCATGCCTAGGCAATAGATGACGGTGCCGCTGAGAATACCGAGGAAGAGGGAGGAAATGACTTCCTTGGTGATCAGGGCCAGGGTGATGGCGATGATGGGCGGCAGCAGAGAGAGCCAACCCGCGTCAAACGGATCCATGAACATGCTCCTGTCTTGAAGGTCTGGAAGGCGCAGCGCCGCATACGGCTTACCGGCATGCATCCCCCGCCGGCGCGTGATCTTCCCGGTCGCGCTGGACTGCGTTCGTGGAAGCATATCATGCGCGCCTTGGAGCGGCAATACAAAACGGCCGGAAAAAACGGAACGGATAGGGCCTCAGGCCGGGCCGTCCCGGAGCCCGTCACGAAAAAACGCCTGAGGACTGTCCTCAGGCGTTTTTATCCGGCGTATCAGAGAAAAGGCGGAAGGCGCGGGCTACAGGCTGATCTCGCCGTACTGGGCCTCGTACTGCTGGATGGCCTGCACCAGGGCGGCGGCCAGGCGCTTGGCGCTCTCAGGGCTCATGCCGATGGCCTGCTGGGGCCGGACGGCCAGCACCGGGCCCTGCTGGTCCTGTTCGTTGCGGCTCACGCAGGCCGTGAGCAGGATCTCGCCACGGGCAAAGGTGGTCTGGAAGGCATTGGCATAGATGGTACCCATACCGGGGGCGGGCAGCATGGCCACACGCATCTGCGGCTGTTCGGGCTGCTGTTCCGGGGCATGGCTGTTGGCGGGAGTTTTTTTCAGGGCGGGCATGGTCTTCTCCTATTTCTTGTTCGGGGTTTTGGCGGGCTTTTCCTTTGCCGCCGGAGCCGCCTCATCAGGGCCGTCGGCATGGGTCCGGATGCTGACCCGGGGCAGCTCGGCGAATTGGACGCTGCCCGCATCCATGCGGCTGATGATCTCGGCGGTGATGTCCATGGACGCAGGAGCGGAAAGGACGTTCTGGCGGGCCATGACGGCCACGTCGCCCTTGTCGGCGCGCCATGCTTCGATCTGGGCCAGCATGTGCTTGCTGACCACGTCGCGGGCGGCGGCCTGTTCCAGGGCCATCTGGCGCTGCAGCAGGGCCAGGCCCTGACGCAGCTCCTGCTGGCGTTTTTCTTCAGGGCTTTTTTTCAGTTCCTCCTGATAGGCGGCCAGGCCGTTCTGTAGGATGGTCTGGACCTTGCCCAGATGCTCGTTGGCCTGCTGTGCGGCCTTGGACTGGCTGAGGACGCGTTCCACATCCACGCAGACCACGTCAGGGCCGGTGTCCAAGCAACCGGACAGGGGCAGGGTCAGCATGAGGGCAAGGCCGGACAAAAAACGGGAAAGATGGGGCATGGCTCTCTTCCTTGGAGTGTGTTTTTACCCACCTGAGTAATTCTTGTGCATTCCATGATATGGATCAGTTGTCGGTGGAAATGTTGGGGAAGCGAAGAGGAAGATCCGTTGCGGACGGAAAACCAGCAGGGCCGGTCCCCCGGAAGGTGCGGAGACCGGCCCTGTTGAAGCGCGGCGGTCGTGACTCTCAACGGCCGCCGCGCAGGCTGGATGTTTAGAACTCGTAACGGAAGCTGCCGAACACACCGTGGCCGGTGGTATGCTGACCGGCCTGCAGGGTGTAGTTGACGCCGAAGCTCATGGTGTCGTTACCCATTTCCAGGCCGACGCCACCCTGCCAGGTGAGGTAGTCCATCATCTGGGTCTCCACTTCATAGCTACCGGGCAGGCCGGTGAAGGCCACGTCCTGCTTGGCCTTGATGTCGCCGGCGGCCGGGATCACGCTGAAGTCGATGCTGGGCTTGAAGGACCAGCCGCTGTCCAGGGTGAAGTCCTTGGTAAAGGTCACGCCCACGGGGAAGGTCCAGATGTCCTGATGGAAGCCGTCGCCTTCCAGCACGGTGCCGCCGTTGCTTTCCGCATCGAAGCCCCAGGTATTGAGGCTCATGTAGCGCACGCCGATATGCGGGATGACGTCCAGCACGCTGGTCTCAAGCTTGTATTCGGCACGCAGACCGGCGGAGATGGCACTGGCCTGCACGTCGGCTTCCAGATCGCCCATGCCCATGCGGCTGTCCATGTCCTGCTTGAGGTCGTTCCAGGTGCTGGTGTACGACACGTCGGCCATGAGGCCGAAGTTCTCGTAGTTCCAGCCGGCGTAAGCGCCCAGGCCCCAGAAGCTCATGCGGTTTTCGGTGCTGTTGAGGTCGCCGCCGCTGGATTCGGCATAGCCGCCACCGATATTGAAGGTGATACCGGCGCGGATGGCGTTCTCGAAGGTGTAGTCGGCACCCAGGGAGACGCCGCCCAGATTGCCGTTGAAGCCGTAGTCGAGGTTGTCGGCTTCCATGCCCCAGCCGTGCTGGCTCTGCCACAGGGGGGCGATCCACAGGGCAAAACCGGTGGTGTTGCGGTCCACGATCTTGCCTTCGGCGTTCATGGCCTGCGCGCCGTCAGCGGGATTGGCGAAGCCCAGACGGTTGACCACGGCATTGCTGCCCGCGTCGGAAGCCATCTTGGTCATCTGCGGCACGGCGCCGGCAAAGGCGATGCGGGCAGCGCTTTCGATGGTGGCCGCAGCGGCGTCCTTGTCGGCGCCGAGGAAGCGGTTGTCCGTGGCACGGCTCAGGAAGCGCACGCCCATGGCGTCGGCATCAACATTGTTGAGCTTCTGGCCGTACAGCGTATTGACCGCGGTGGCCAGCTCATGGCTCAGCTTGGGGAAGACGGTGTGGGCGTCTTCGCTCTTTGCCATGAAGACCGTGCCGTCTGTGGAGGTCAGGGTGAGCATGTCGGAGCTGGTCAGCAGGTTGGAGCCCTTCCAGCCGGTGGTTCCGGCATCTGCATATGCCCCGCCATTGAAGGCGTTAGACGTATTGGTTTCACCATCGATGATCGTGTAGGTCGTTCCGGCAACAGCATCAGCAATGAGCAGCTTGGCGCCGTTCTCGACGTTGAGGGTCTTGGTTGTGGCACCAGAAAGGTCAATGGCCGCCGTAGCGCCGTTGATGGTATTGCCGTTGACCACCAGCAGGGAGCCATCGCCGAAGTGGGCGGTAGCAACTGTCGTGCTAGTAGGCAGGCCAGAAATGCTACCAGTATCAGTAACATCAGCATCCACGACGATCTTGCCCGCGCTGCCAAGCGTGAGGGCCTGGCTCAGGACCAGCACGGACTGGCTGGCCCCCACGGTAAAGTTGGGGCCAACGCTCATGCCGGCCTTGGCCAGAGCTTCACTCAGGTCGGCAGTTGACATGCCGCCGATGTTGACCGTGGAGCCGGTGCCCACCAGAAGCGTGGTGTTAAAGTCTCCATTCACACCATCGATACTCACATAGGACGGGTCCACAAACATGGTACCGCCATTGGCGTTGAGCTTGTCGATCTGCATGACGCTGTCCAGCACGTTGACCTTGGAGCCATGCTCCATGGTCAGAGTGTTGATGGCGTACTCGGAGGTCGTACCGGCCACACCGCCGTTGGCGTTGAGCGTGCCCTTAACGGTAGCTTCCGTCAGGGTCAGGCCCTGATCCCGCAGGTTTCCGGCAAGGCCCATGTTCAGGGTATTGTCAGCCTCCACTACGGCCTTGGTGGCCAGGCGCTGGCCACTCTCGTTGATGACGCCCGTGTCAGCCGTGCTGTCGCCTACCAGAGTGAGGGTGGAGTTGGTGCCAGTATTAGAGGTCACATTCAGGGTGACAGCATCGGCTCCATTAGCATCAGCGATCTTCAGGCCCTTGGCCGTGATGCTGTTACCGTTGGTTGTAATGGTCGAAACCGGGAGCAAAGTGCCGGCATCGGTGTTATCGACAATGGCGACGTAGTTTTCCGGCGTAGTGGGGATGCTTGTTCCATCGCTGGAAACATTCGTGCTGTCCTCATTGACAACCACCGAGCCGGTAGTGAGCCTACCATTGCCGTCAGCACCGGCGACAAGGATCTTGCCATCACCCACCTGCAGCGTGGCATCGAGGATGTTCAGGGCCGCGCCTTCCGGAGTCGAGTTCAGCAGGGCATCCTTGACAGACGTGTACTCATCCACCGTGTAGTCGCCGTCGAACCAGCGAAGATTCAGATTACCCTGGGTGCCGACGATGCTGTCATCGCTGATGCCATTTTCCCCGTTGGCTTGATAGGTGTCCTCTCCGGTCTTGCTGACGAGCAAGCCGGCATTCGCCACAAAGGTACCGCCGTTGATGGTCAGCTTGCTGCCCGTATCAAAAGAAAGCGAGCTGCCGCTGGCCATGTCCAGCGTACCGCCGTTGACGGTGATGTTACCGCCAACCTGCGTCAGACCGCTGTTCAGCGTGGTGGTACCGCCTGCCACCGTGATGGTGCCGGCGTTGTAGATATCGTTGGTGTTACCGGCAGCGGTGTTGTTGGTGAAGGTGTTGGTACCATTGAAGGTCAGCTTGCCGTTGGCGGCATTGAAGATGGCGCCACCAAGCTTGCCGGCCGTGTTGCCTTCGAAGGTGGAACCCGTGATGGTCATCTCGTCGGCGTTGGTGATGGCGCCGCCCTGTCCGATACCGGCCACAGCCGTGTTGCCCTTGAAGGTGCTGCCGGTGATGGTGACTTCGCCGTCGGAGCCGTTCCACACAGCGCCGCCGTTACCGGCCGTGTTGCCTTCGAAGGTGGAACCCGTGATGGTGATGGCGCCCTCGTTAGTGGTATCACCAGAGTCATTTCTGATAGCGCCGCCCATGCTCTTGCCGGCGTCGTTGCCCGTGAAGGTGCTGTCGGTGATGGTGACATCACCATCGCGGTTATTGATGGCACCGGCAATGGCACTGGAGTTGTTGGCGAAGGTCACGCCATCGACCGTCAGCATAGCATCGGCGGCGTTGTAAATGGCGCCGGCGGCGCTTTTAGCCGTGTTGTCTTCAAAGCCGCCCCCGTTGATGGTCAGCGTGCCGGTATTGAAGATGGCGCCGCCGAAATCGGCTTTGTTGTTATCAAAGGTGGCATCAGTGATGATCATGACACCACCACTAGGCTTTGTGGAGTTTTTGTCCAGAGTGCCGTCATTGTAGATGGCGCCGCCCTTGCTTGTGGCTTCATTGCCGGAGAAGGTACCGGTCACCGTCACACCGGCGCCCTTACCCAAGCCATTGTCGGTATAGAAGCTGTTATAGATGGCGCCGCCCTGTTGGGCTTTGTTGCCAATGAAGGTCGCGGCGATGTCGAGCTTGGCTGCGCTGTTGTCGGCATGTATAGCCTGGCGAGTGGCGATGGCACCGCCATTCGTGCCGGAGGTGTTGTTCTTGAACGTGGTGCCGCTGATACTGGCAACAGCGGAATTGGATACGGCACCAAGAGAAATGGCGCCACCGCCGACAGCCGTGTCATCCGTCACAGGCTCAGTCCAAGTGCCTTTTTCTTCGTCAAAAGCAAGCTGAGCGGTATTGCCTTCAAAGAGACAATTTTCAATCTTCATGCCACCATAGTTACCGATGGCACCACCATCGTAGACCGAGTGGTTGTTAAGGAATTTTGTACCGCTGACAGTTACGGACGACGTACCTTCAGCCGGATTGCCGATAGCACCGCCCGCCCCGCCTTGAGCGATGTTGTTTGCAAACGTTGCATCAGTGACAGTGATGGTGGCACCGCTGTTGAGGATAGCGCCCCCCCAGCCCGCTGCCGTGTTATTTGTGAAGCTCGTACCCGTGATCTTCAACGTTGCATTGGTAGCATTGTAGATGGCGCCGCCGTTACCGGCTTTGTTACCGTCAAAGCTGCCGCCGTTGACGGTCAGCGTGCCGCTATTGAAGATGGCGCCGCCCCTCTTGTTGGCCGTGTTGTCTTCAAAGGTGGAATCCGTGATGGTCATCTCGCCACCATTGGTGATTGAAGGCTATGGTCTTTCAGCATTGCCGTGTTTTTGGAGAAGGTGCTGTTGGTGATATTGACTTTGCCATTCGTGCCGTTCCACACAGCGCCGCCGTTACCGGCCTTGTTCCCGGTGAACCCGGAATCCGTGATGTTGATCTCGCCTGTGTAGAAGTCATTTCATAATTCTGGAGAAAATTTAAGGTTT
>ULNP01066511.1_pt1 | contig 9983 bp, 5 predicted proteins | sample 1951941 | NCBI WGS metagenome assembly ULNP01 (sample SAMEA4835579, study PRJEB28245) | human gut metagenome | biome: gut microbiome; material: fecal sample | place: Denmark | collected 2008
GTTGCACTGGGTGACAAAATGTGATGTGCTTTTTAAGCTGCATCTGCAGCAGGCACTGCACACAACGGCAGGCGGTTGGCCCCACTTCCGAGAGGAGGTGAGAACCATGCGTTTTACATTCACTTTCCATGTTGGCCGAAAGACGATCACGCTGGGTTTAGTGGTAAAAAGCAAGAACCGCCACCCTGGCCGGTGACGGTTCTTCAATGAACTCGATAACCTAAAAGGGTCAACCGCTATAACATGCCCGGCGGGGCTGTCAATAAGTATGGCTACAGCACATTCTGCTTGCGGAAAGCGCTGGGGGTCATGCCTTTTTCTTTTAGGAACACGCGGTTAAAGCTGCGGATGGTGCCAAAGCCGCACTGTTCGGCCACCTGGGTGATGGGCAGGCTGCTGCCCTGCAACAGCGCGGCGGCGTGGCTGATGCGGTACTGGTTGATAAAACCCTGAAAGCCGGTGTGCAGGCTGTGGTTGAAGTAGGCTGAAAGATAGGTGTAATTATATCCAAGATCGCGTGCCATCTGTTCCAGCGTCAGGGTGTGGGTGTAATTCTTTTGCACATAGTCGATAATTTTGGAGGAAAGGTGGGCATCCACATCCGGCACGGGGCGCGGCTGCAAAAAGCACTGTTCCAACGCTGTACCGCAGATCAGGTAAAGCCCGGCCAGCTGCTTGCAGCGGCTGCCGCCCGGCCAGAGCAGCTCCATCAGGGGCGCAGCTTCCATGCGGAACACAGGGGTGATAAACTCCCGCTGGCCCAGCTGAGAAATAAATTCTGGCACCCAGTCGGTAGAAAACACCCATAACACGCTCTGAGATTCGCCAATGGTGCGGTAGCTGTGGATTTGGTCCGGCAGCACCAGCAGGGCTTCGCCGGGGTGAACTTCGTACTGCTCGGTTTCCAGCGTACAGGCCAGTGTGCCGGACTGCACACACAGGAATTCAAAGCTGTGGTGCAGATGCGCCGGAAAATTAAAGTTATGGTCGCGCTGGCAGTACAAATAATTGTGCTGGTCAGAACGCTCAGACTCATAGAACAGCATACGGGGGGAACCTCACTTTCTTGTTACACAAAGTTTGGCCGGGTGAAAACACCAAAACATCCAAACTTCTGTCTATTATTTTATACGCTCTTTCTTGCACTTGCAAGGGGAAATTCGGTAAAATAAAGAAAAAGCGGAGGGAACCGCAAGAAAAAACACAACGCAAAGGAGAATGGCTCATGTACTACATTGGTATCGATCTGGGTACCTCGGCAGTCAAGCTGCTGCTGATGCAGGGCGACGGGCAGATCGCCAACATTGTAAGCCGCGAATATCCCATTGCATTCCCGCATCCGGGCTGGAGCGAGCAGAACCCCGCTGACTGGTGGGACGCTGTCTGTGCAGGCATTCCGGAGCTGCTGAACGGCTTTGATGCTTCGCAGGTGGCCGGTATTGGTGCCGGCGGCCAGATGCACGGCCTGGTGGTGCTGGATGCACAGGACAAAGTGATCCGCCCCTGCATTTTGTGGAATGACGGCCGCACCCAGAAGCAGGTGGAATACCTGAATAACGTCATTGGCAAAGAAAACCTGAGCAAGTACACCGCAAACATTGCATTTGCCGGCTTTACCGCCCCCAAACTGCTGTGGATGCGCGATACCGAGCCGGAGAACTTTACAAAGATCAGCAAGATCATGCTGCCGAAGGACTACATCAACTACAAGCTGACCGGCGTACACTGCACCGATTACTCCGATGCTTCCGGCATGCTGCTGCTGGATGTGCAGCACAAGTGCTGGAGCAAAGAAATGCTGGATATCTGCGGCGTTAGCGAAGCCAAGATGCCCAAGCTGTTTGAAAGCTGGGAGCCGGTTGGCACCCTGACCGCCGAAGCTGCTGCCAAGCTGGGTTTGCCGGAAGGCGTTAAGGTCTGCGCCGGCGCCGGCGACAATGCTGCCGCTGCTGTTGGCTGCGGCGCTGTGGGCAACGGCAAGTGCAACATCTCGCTGGGAACCTCCGGTACCGTGTTTATCACCAGCAGCACCTTTGGTGTGGACAAGCAGAACGCCCTGCACAGCTTTGATCATGCAGACGGCGGCTACCACCTGATGGGCTGCATCCTGTCCGCTGCAAGCTGCAACAAGTGGTGGATGGAAGACATCCTGAATACCCAGGACTTCGGCAAGGAGCAGGAGCCCATCACCGCTGAAAAGCTGGGTGCAAACGATGTGTACTATCTGCCTTACCTGATGGGTGAGCGCAGCCCCCATAACGATCCCGCAGCCCGCGGTTCTTTCATCGGGCTGCGTATGGATTCCACCCGCGCCGATATGACCCAGGCTGTGCTGGAAGGCGTTGCCTTTGCCATCAAGGATTGTGTCGAGATCGCTCGTGCACAGGGCGTTGAGATCGCATCCAGCACGCTGTGCGGCGGTGGCGCCAAGAGCCCGCTGTGGCGCGAGATCATGGCAAATATTCTGGGCATTCCCCTGGCGCTGCCCCAGACTGAGCAGGGCCCCGGTTACGGCGGCGCCATGCTGGCAGCCGTTGCCTGCGGCGAATACGCCACGGTGCAGGAATGCGCGGATAAGCTGATCAAGATCAAGAGCGTGACCGAGCCGGATCCGGCTCTGGTTAAGAAATATGCAGCCCGCTATGAGCTGTGGCACAAGCTGTACCCGACCCTGAAGCCGCTGTATGCAGAGATGGAGGCATTGCAATGAAGATCTATTCTGTAAATGATCCCGAATTCAAGCCTTATGGCCGTGTGGTGACCGGTCTGGAAGCTGCCAAGGCAGAGATCCTGCAGGCGCTGGCAACCACCCCGCTGCCGGAAGCTACCGACTATGTGGCCGAGGAGCCTGTTCTGCAGGAGCTGCCCGCAATGGTGGAAGTTTCCAAGCATCTGTTTGGCGGCATGCCGGTCCAGCTGGGCTGGTGCAACGGCCACAACACCAAACTGAACTGCCTGGAATACCACCGCGACAGTGAGTTCAACTTGGGCACCGAGGACTTCATCCTGCTGCTGGCCAAGATGGACGACATCACCGATGGCAAGCTGGACACCGCAAAGGTCAAGGCTTTCCGCGCACCGGCAGGCACCCTGGTGGAAGTTTACGCCACCACCCTGCATTACGCACCCTGCCATGTGGACCCAGCCAAGGGCTTCCGCGTGCTGGTTGCACTGCCGCAGGGCACCAACACCGCCAAGCCGGAAATCAAGGCTGACGGCGGTGACGACGCCCAGCTGTGGGCCTGCAACAAGTGGCTGCTGGCCCATGTTGAGAGCAGCGAAGCTGCCGCAGGCGCTTATGTCGGCCTGGAAGGCGTGAACATCGACATCGCAGACGATCTGTAAAAATAGTTAGGAGTTGGAAGGGAGGAGTTAGGGCAATACCGCATAATTCTAAGTGCCGATACGGCGAGCGAGGTGCGGCAGATGCCAAGCCAAAAGCGCAGATAATACTGGATGTCTTATCGAGCATTTTGGCAACGCAGATGCCGTGCCGCAGCTGCCGGAGCGGTGCTTAAGCCGCAAGGCGGGAATTGTGCGGTGTTGCCTTAGGAGTTACAATGTGCGTGCAGGCGCACACCATCAACTCCTACTTCCTAACTTGATATTGAGCAGAGCAAAATTAAAAAATAAACGGAGGGCAAACTTATGAAGTCTACCAACATCCCTGAAGTCAAGCTGGGCATTGTTGCCGTCAGCCGTGACTGCTTCCCCATTCAGCTGAGCGAAAAGCGCCGCGCCGCTATCGTGGCAGCCTGCCAGGCTAAGGGTCTGGACCTGTACGAGGCAAAGACCACTGTTGAGAACGAGAAGGACATGGAGAAGGCTGTTGCCGAGGTTACCGAGGCTGGCTGCAATGCTCTGACCGTTTTCCTGGGCAACTTTGGCCCCGAAACTCCGGAAACCCTGATCGCAAAGTTCTTCAACGGCCCCTGCATGTTTGTTGCAGCTGCTGAAGGCGACGGTGACATGATCAACGGCCGCGGCGATGCTTACTGCGGCATGCTGAACTGCTCCTACAACCTGGGTATGCGCCACCTGAAGGGCTACATCCCCGAATACCCCATCGGCACTGCTGATGAGATCGCTGACAAGATGATCGAGTTCGTTCCCATCGCCCGCACCCTGCTGGGTGTGCGTGATCTGAAGATCATCACCTTCGGCCCCCGCCCGCAGGACTTCTTTGCCTGCAACGCACCCATCAAGGGCCTGTACGAGCTGGGCGTTGAAGTGGAAGAGAACAGCGAGCTGGACCTGCTGGTTTCCTACAAAGAGCATGCAAATGACCCGCGCATCGAGGATGTCTGCAAGGATATGGCTGCCGAGATGGGCGAAGGCCACTACTATCCCGACCTGCTGGCCCGCATGGCTCAGTTTGAGCTGACCCTGCTGGACTGGGCAGATGCACACAAGGGCAACAAGAAGTACGTTGCTTTTGCTGACAAGTGCTGGCCTGCATTCCCCTCTCAGTTCGGCTTTGAGCCCTGCTATGTCAACTCCCGCCTGGTAAGCCGCGGCATCCCCGTTTCCTGCGAAGTTGATGTCTACGGCGCTCTGTCCGAGTACATCGGCATGTGCGCTTCCGGCGATACCGTTACCCTGCTGGACATCAACAACAGCGTGCCCCAGTACATTTATGATGAGGACATCGCAGGCAAGTTTGATTACAGCCTGACCGATACCTTCATGGGCTTCCACTGCGGCAACACCCCGGCCTGCAAGATGTGCAATGACCGTGCCGTTAAGTATCAGCTCATCCAGCACCGTCTGCTGGAGCCGGCCGGCAGCGATCCCGACTTCACCCGCGGCACCCTGGAAGGCGACATTGCACCTTCTGACATCACCTTCTACCGTCTGCAGTGCGACAGCGAGGGTAACCTGCGCTCCTACATTGCAGAGGGCGAGATCCTGCCTGTTGCTACCCGCTCCTTCGGCGGCATTGCAATCTTCGGCATCCATGAGATGGGCCGTTTCTACCGCCATGTTCTGGTCCAGAAGCGTTACCCGCACCACGGCGCCGTTGCATTCGGTCATTACGGCAAGATCCTGTTTGAGGTCCTCAAGTTCCTGGGCATTCAGGACATCGCTTACAACCAGCCCAAGAGCCTGCCGTACCCGACCGAGAATCCGTTTGCTTGATCTGGCATAAAAAGCTGAACCACAATCCAGCAACAAGAACGGAATCCACTATTTTGTTTCGGTAACAGTCACTATACTGTTAAGCGTAGGGAAAAACCGTAAAAAAACAAAAATCTAGGGAGGAACATTATGCTGAATCCGTCCGAACTGAAAAAGATCGATGCCTATTGGCGTGCCAGCAACTACCTGGCAGCAGGCCAGCTGTACCTGCTCGATAACCCCATGCTGCGCCGTCCGCTGACCCGTGACGACGTGAAGAAGAAGATCGTTGGCCACTGGGGCACCGTGCCTGGCCAGAACTTCGTTTATGTTCACCTGAACCGTGTCATCAAGAAGTACGACCAGGATATGATCCTGATCTCCGGCCCGGGCCACGGAGGAAACTTCTTTGTTGCCAACGCTTACCTGGATGGCACCTACTCTGAAGTTTACCCCAACATCAGCCGTGATGAAGAGGGCATGAAGAAGCTGTTCAAGCAGTTCTCCTTCCCCGGCGGCATCTCCAGCCACGTTGCACCCGAAACTCCGGGCTCCATCAACGAAGGCGGCGAGCTGGGCTACTCCATCGCACATGCATTTGGCGCTGTGTTCGATAACCCGGATCTGATCTGCGCAGTTACCGTTGGCGACGGCGAAGCTGAGACCGGCCCCCTGGCCACCAGCTGGCAGTCCAACAAGTTCCTGAACCCCGTGGGTGACGGCGCTGTTCTGCCCATCCTGCACCTGAATGGCTACAAGATCTCCAACCCCACCATCTTTGGCCGTATGACCCATGAAGAGATGGAAAGCTTCTTCCGTGGCTGCTCCTGGAAGCCGTACTTCGTTGAAGGCGACGACCCGATGACCATGCACGAGAAGATGGCTGAGACCCTGGATACCGTCATCGAAGAGATCCACGACATCCAGAAGCGCGCCCGTGCTGGCGAGGATATGGGCCATATCCAGTGGCCTATGATCGTTCTGCGCACCCCGAAGGGCTGGACTGGCCCGAAGGTAGTGGACGGCAAGCCCATCGAGGGCACCTTCCGTGCACACCAGGTGCCCATCGACATCACTGTCGGCACCCCGAACCAGGAAGAGCACCTGAAGCAGATCGAAGAATGGCTGCACAGCTACCATGCTGAGGAACTGTTCGATGAGAACGGCACCCTGATCCCCGAACTGCAGGAACTGGCTCCCACCGGCGACCGTCGTCTGGCTGCCAACCCGCACGCAAACGGCGGCAAGCTGCTGCGTGACCTGCGTACCCCCGATTTCAAGCAGTATGCAGTGGATATCCCGTTCCCCGGCTCTGTCGAGAAGCAGGATATGATCGAGCTGGGCGGTTACATCCGCGACGTGCTCAAGCTGAATGCTGATGCTAAAAACTTCCGCATCTTTGGACCTGACGAGACCATGTCCAACCGTCTGTACAAGTGCTTCGAAGCTACCCAGCGTGATTGGAACTCCACCATCATCCCGGGCGATGAATTCCTGGCACACGACGGCCGCATCATGGACTCCATGCTGTCCGAGCATATGTGCGAAGGCTGGCTGGAAGGCTACCTGCTGACCGGTCGTCACGGCTTCTTTGCTTCCTACGAGAGCTTCATCCGCGTGGTGGACTCCATGGTTGCACAGCATGCTAAGTGGCTGAAGGTTTGCAGCCAGCTGCCCTGGCGCCAGAGCATTGCTTCCCTGAACCTGATCCTGACCTCCAACGTATGGCAGCAGGATCACAATGGCTTCACTCATCAGGATCCCGGCTTCCTGGATCACATTGCCAACAAGAAGGCAGACGTTGTCCGCCTGTACCTGCCGCCGGATACCAACTGCTTGCTGAGCTGCTTCGACCACTGTGTCCGCAGCCGTGACTATGTCAACGTACTGGTCACCTCCAAGCATCCGCGTCCCCAGTGGCTGACCATGGAGCAGGCTGTTAAGCACTGCACCCAGGGCGTTGGCATCTGGGATTGGGCTTCCAGCGATGCAGGCGAAGAGCCGGATGTCGTCATGGCCTGCTGCGGTGATACCCCGACCCTGGAAACTCTGGCTGCTGTCACCATCCTGCGCGACGCAATGCCCGAACTGAAGATCCGCGTTGTCAACGTTGTTGACCTGATGAAGCTCGAGCCCAACACCAAGCATCCTCATGGCCTGTCTGACGCTGATTACGATGCTCTGTTCACCAAGGATAAGCCGATCATCTTCGCATTCCATGGTTACCCGACCCTGATCCATGAGCTGACCTACGAGCGTACCAACCGCAACCTGTCTGTCCATGGCTACCAGGAGGAAGGCACCATCACCACGCCGTTCGATATGCGCGTGCAGAACGAGATCGACCGCTTCCACCTGGTTAAGGATGCCCTGCAGCACCTGCCGCAGCTGGGCAACAAGGGCGCTTATCTGATCCAGCAGATGAACGACAAGCTGGTTGCTCATAAGAACTACATCCATGAAGTTGGCCAGGATCTGCCTGAGATCATCGACTGGAAGTGGCATCTGCCTGAGAACAAGTGATTTGTTCTGAACCCTTTGTTTACTAACCCCAAACCCTGAAAATATGCCGCCCGCCGCAGCCCCCTGCAAGGGGACTGCGGCGGGTGGTTTTTTGTGCGCTGATATTTTCTTCTCTTGTGCGGGCTGCTGTGCATGCTGGCCCGGCAAAATAAAAACACCCCCGCTCAGGTGCGGCACTGCTCTGCAGCAGGCCATGCGCCGGGGCGGGGGTGTTATTCGTTACAACAAATCAAGCCTTAGGCGGCTTGTGCACAGAACTTGCAGCAGAAATTACAGCTGCGGGCCGGCAGAGACCAGAGCCTTGCCGTGCTCGTTGCCTTCGTACTTGGCGAAGTTCTTGGTGAAGCGGCCTGCCAGGTCCTCAGCCTTCTTGTTCCACTCAGCAGCATCTGCATAGGTGTCACGAGGATCGAGGATAGCGGGATCAACGCCGGGCAGAGAAGTGGGAACTTCGAAATCGAAGTACGGGATCTTCTTGGTCGGGGCTTCGTTGATAGCGCCGCTCAGGATAGCGTCGATGATGCCGCGGGTATCCTTGATGGAGATACGCTTGCCAGTGCCGTTCCAGCCAGTGTTGACCAGGTAAGCCTTAGCGCCGCTCTTTTCCATCTTCTTGACCAGCTCTTCAGCATACTTGGTGGGATGCAGTTCCAGGAATGCCTGGCCGAAGCAAGCAGAGAAGGTCGGGGTGGGCTCGGTGATGCCGCGCTCGGTGCCGGCCAGCTTTGCGGTAAAGCCAGACAGGAAGTAGTACTGGGTCTGAGCCGGGGTCAGGATGGAGACCGGGGGCAGAACGCCGAATGCGTCAGCAGACAGGAAGATAACATTCTTGGCTGCCGGAGCAGAAGAAATCGGGCGAACGATGTTCTGAATGTGGTTGATGGGGTAGGAAACACGAGTGTTCTCGGTCACGCTCTTATCGGCGAAATCGATCTTGCCTTCAGCGTCGAGGGAGACGTTCTCCAGCAGAGCGTTGCGCTTGATGGCGTTGTAGATGTCAGGCTCAGAATCTTTGTCCAAGTTGATGACTTTGGCGTAGCAGCCACCCTCAAAGTTGAAGACGCCGTTGTCGTCCCAGCCGTGCTCGTCGTCGCCGATCAGCAGGCGCTTCGGGTCGGTGGACAGGGTGGTCTTGCCGGTGCCGGACAGACCGAAGAAGATGGCGGTGTTCTTGCCTTCCTTATCGGTGTTGGCGGAGCAGTGCATGGAAGCCATGCCCTTCAGCGGCAGGAAGTAGTTCATCATGGAGAACATGCCCTTCTTCATCTCGCCGCCGTACCAGGTGTTGATGATAACCTGCTCATGGCTGGTGATGTTGAAGGCAACGCAGGTCTCGCTGTTCAGGCCCAGTTCCTTGTAGTTCTCAACCTTAGCCTTGGAAGCGTTGTAAACAACGAAGTCAGGCTCAAAGTTTTCCAGTTCCTCGGCGGTGGGCTTGATGAACATGTTGGTAACAAAGTGTGCCTGCCAGGCCACTTCCACGATGAAGCGAATGGCCATGCGGGTATCCTTGTTAGCGCCGCAGAAAGCGTCAACAACGAACAGGCGCTTGTTGCACAGTTCCTTCTTGGCGATATCCTTAACAGTAGCCCAGGTGCTCTCGCTCATGGGATGGTTGTCGTTCTTGTACTCGTCAGAAGTCCACCAAACAGTGTCCTTGGAGTTTTCGTCCATGACGATGTACTTATCCTTGGGGGAACGGCCAGTGTAAACACCAGTCATAACGTTGACAGCACCCAGCTCGCTGACCTGACCCTTTTCGTAGCCTACCAGTTCGGGCTTGGTCTCTTCCTCGAACAGCAGCTCGTAGGAAGGATTGTGCACGATCTCAGTCGTGCCGGTGATGCCATACTTGGTAAGATCCAGATTTGCCATGTTACAAATACCTCTTTCCTTAAGAATGGTCATGTGTATTCTGCGCTATCCAGCCATAGAATATCACAGAAAGCAATTGAGATATACGATTGCGTATTCTCCTACCTAACATTATACATAGAAATTCGCCAAAATCAACAAACTTGGACTTAAATTCTCATAAAAGTAACAAATTTGGTAGGGAAAAGAATAGGCGGGGACCGAGAGGGGAAATAAAATGAATAGAAAACTGGGAACACTGCGAGGAAAAGCCAGAGAAAAGCGGGATTGATGTGATTAGAAAGGGAGAGAGAATGCTTGAGAGTGTTGCGAGATTGCATTAATGTATAGGGGAACATGGGGGATGAATAAGGGATAGAAAGGGGATTGAATTTGATAGAATAGAGAAACCACGTTAAAGCGCCCATATGCACCCTGCCCAAAAATAAATCAAAAAAATTATGAAAAAAATCGAAAAAAGGTGTTGA
>ULNP01049298.1_pt1 | contig 9968 bp, 9 predicted proteins | sample 1951941 | NCBI WGS metagenome assembly ULNP01 (sample SAMEA4835579, study PRJEB28245) | human gut metagenome | biome: gut microbiome; material: fecal sample | place: Denmark | collected 2008
TTTTTTGTGGTATTGCTTAGTTTTTCATTTGGTATGATGAATATATAATGCATTTGAAACATGTGGGCGTTTCAACCATTAGAGAGTAATAATTACTCCTGGAGGATTAAAATTTAATGAAAGGATTCTTGCAAGAGTACGGAATCATCATGGTTGTGGTGGCGGTCGTGCTCGGGATGTTAGCGTTTGGCAAGACTGGGTATGCTAAGAGCATACAAAATGCAATATTAGGTAGTGTTGACCATATTGTGGATACTGGTGACAATATCACCAAATCAGACAAGAAAGATATCAATTTTAAAACCGGTGATTTAATAGATATTGATGGAACTCGTTATGTAGTAATCGAACAAAAAGAATCATCTAATTATTTAGTTATGACAGCCAGTAGTATTGGACGAAAATCTTTTCAAACTACTTTCCGTCAAGACCGTTGGAACAGAAATACTTATGAAGGTAGTGAGATTGATAATTATTTAGAAAATGCTTGGTATAAAGGATTGTCGACCAAAATGCAAAGTGCTATTCAAGCTACTAATATTAAACAAGTATCATACCCTGATAATTCACTAGATTCTGAACATGAGGATGGTTATTACTATGCAACATATAATACTATCAATCGTCATGTTTTTTTACCAAGCATTAAAGAAATGGCAAAAGTCGTTGATTTATCAAGTGGGAAAGATGTACAAAACTTCTTAAATGGCGAAGTTAAAGTTTTAAGTAGAGATGGACACAAAAATTATGAAACTGTTGTGATAGCTGTTTATTATGATTTTAATTATATATACACTGAAGATACAGATTCATTAGTTAATACACGCCCTGCTTTCGTTATTGACTTATCTCAAGTCGACTATACTGAAGCAGGTCATGTAGATTATAAATAAATCATCATGTATAAGTGAGACAGTTAACGTCTCGCTTTTTTTATTTCTGGAACATGTGCTAAAATAAAGATAAGAAATAACGAAAGGGGTATTCTTTATGGGAAATAATATCCTATTTAAATATTGCCAACGAAATATTGTCGCGAAAGAATGGCTCAAAGACTATGAATCATTAATAGAAATAATAAGGCAAGTCTCAAGTCAAAAACATCTCAGTGACAAACAATACCAATCTATTGAAACTACAGCTGAAGATATGTGGAAGTTTTATGTGAATATTCGTGAAAATGATGGCCTTATAGATTGGTTTAAGGAACTAGTTGAAGCACAGACTGAAGAAATCGCAGGTTTCGTAGGTATGTATTTGACACATTACAATGAAAGTAAAAATCGAGCATTTGTAGACCTGCTTGATGATTTAAAGCTTGATTTTATAGCAAATGAAAAGGAGTTTATTCCAAATACAACAGAATAGACTCCTTTTTCTTATTCTTCTTTTTTAGTTCCATATCGCTGAATGAATTCATCAATTGCGTCATGTATCGATGGATGAATCTCTAATGCTCGTTTAAATTTGTATGTGAAATCCTTTTTTAGTTTCGAACGTCCTTTTATTTTGCAGTAATCACACAAAAACTTCAAACCGTAGATAGGTAATGTATCCAAAAAATCACGTATATTGAAATCATCTCCTATATCTTCGCTTGATATGTATTCTTTGTAAGACATTTTGGATTTACGATATTCATCTGTCTTTTCCATTAAACGTTTTTGATATACAGGATTCATAGAACTGAAATCGCATTTGTGGTTTCTTATATCTTTTATCAAAACATTCTTTTGAAGAAGTAATAGCATCTCCAGTATTTTTTCAGCATCTTTACGAGATGGCGCAGAAGAGTTGTTATCGACTGAGAAGTTTATCAGTAGCGTTTCCCAGCATACATACCCATCAATATTCTTTAGAGATATACCGTGCTTCTCTTTTACAAGTCTTTGTTTCAATCTAGAATGAACCTGATTGACACGTGCAAGGCTCAGTTCGTATCGTTTTTTTAAGTGTTTAAATTCTGAGAATGACAAATCCATTCCATCGATATAATCGAGTTCCTGATTGTTGTACATTTCGTCATACGTTCGGCCTCTTTTTTTGCCTGCCTCTAGGGCTGTCAGATAATGAGATGGACGAATATAATGTATTATGCTTCTTTTGTTACAGTATTTTGAATAAATATTGTTTTTGTCGGAACACAAGTGAGTCACATTCTGAAAATGAGAAGCTACATCAAGTTCGAAAGCATCTGTAGAGGCACGCCCTACTCCAACGTATTTAGAAACCGTATGTCCTGTATGGTCAACAGCACATATTACTGTACCAAACTCAGGCCCTAATGCTCCATATTTGCTTGGCCGAGCCGTTTTCCTAGCTTTTCTTGTTTTAGATGTATCTAAGGGGTCAATTAGTTCATTAGACCCTTTTTGTCCTTCATGAAATGACGTTTCATCTACTTCGACAATTCCAGTCAAAGCAGGCTGCTCAATATTTTTACAAGATTCCAATATTTTTCCAATCCAATCCAGTACAGTATGTTCTGTTATTCCATCTAACTGAAAATCAAACTTTAAAACATTTACTATCTCGAGAATTGATGAGTTCAGCATCATCATATAAATGAATTCAACCCAGGTATCCCAGCTGTATCTTGTCTTTTCCATCAAAGTGTTGCTGAGATAATTAAATGTATGCCCACAATCTGTACATTGTATTTTTTGAGCTCCTTTTGGTGTAGTTCCATTTTTTCTTAGCATTACCGAGCCACATTTTGGGCATACTTTACCCAAACCTATTTTTTGAGCATGATAATCTAAATCATGAGATATGGCCTTGATTAAGTTCTTTTTTTGAATATCCGTAAGACTGGCATGTTGCATCTGCGCAATCAACATCTGAATCTGCCTTGCAGATAATGATGGTAAAGCATTTACTATGTCATCAAAAGAAATAGCTTGTTTTTTACGTGGCATAAAGTCTCTCTTTCTATATATTCATTATATAATAAATCGACGCAAATTGCATTGAATAATCAACATAATTCAACATTATATGATATAATTGTGATAGTTGGTGAGATAAATGCAAAGAACAATTAAACAACATTATATTCCAAGATTTTATATGAAGAATTTCTATATAAAAAACACTAAAAAATTCGATGTATTGGACAAATCAAATTGCTACGCTCCAATATCACAGAGTAAAAATGAGAATTTTAAGAACTTATTTCAAGTTGAAAATTTATATGAGAACTGTAACGAAAACACCAATCATATTGAAACTGAAATATTAGCCAAAGATTATGAAGATATTATGAAAAAGAAATTAGAGAATGTTATAAATAAAATCAATAATAGAAATGCTCTAAGTATAGATGATAAAGTTTTTTTAAGAATCCTCGCTTTACAAATGTCGATTAGAGGTCCTTATGGTGTGAAAGCTATAGAGGAAAAATACAATAATGTGAATGATAGAGAACAGTTTTTTAAATATTCATTTGCTAATGATGAATATTCTCAAGAAAAGCGAAAAATAGCAGACATTATGCAGGGCTACTTTGATGTTATTGTTTTTACAACGCAAAACTCTTCGTTTATATTATCAGATTGTTTTTCATTAAAAATGTTAACGAACACAATCAAAAATACACGTAGTAAAGAAATTGATGTTTTGAATTACGTTGACATTTATCCTCTAACTAAAAATATATTAGTATGTATTGTTAACAATAAAAATGAAGTTATCAAAGCGGACAAATTGTTTGTAAAATTATTACCACAAGAAGTTTCTTGTATCAATAAATTGCTGATGTGCCACTCTGATAGATATTGTATAGGAGATTTAAGTAGATACAAATCTCATATACATAACGACTTAAACGATGCAAAAGTATATGAAGATAAATTTCTAGATATATTAGAAAAATACAAAATAATTAATAGGAGGTGCAAAAGTGGGAAAGCAAATAAAATCAAAAAAAAGAGTCTCTGAACATGGTGAAGTATTCACTTCTGAGCGCGAAGTAAACGCTATGCTAGATTTAGTCCAAGAGGAACTAAAACAGCTAAAATCAACAGTTTTGGAACCTGCGTGTGGAACCGGTAATTTTTTAGTTGAAATCTTAAAGAGGAAGATGGATACAGTACAAAGCATCTATCATTCACAGCATGATTACGAACTCTGCTCCTTACTGGCATTTTCTACAATATACGGACTGGATATTCAAAAGGATAATGTATTGGAATCAAGAAAGCGTCTATTAGATTGGTTTACCGACGATTATGTTTCTAAGTTCCAGTCAGCTCCTTCAAAGCAGCTTCAAACTGCGCTCAAGTTCATTCTTTTAAAGAATATTCAATGTGCAGATTCTCTTTCTATGAAAAATGAAAAGAAGCAGCCATTGATGATGGCAGAATGGACTTTATGTGATGATGGCAGAATGGTTCGAAAAGACGTATATTATGAAGATTTAGTAAATGGAATTGAAGACCATTATATCAAGGCATATTCATATAGATGGATGTGTCACGAGCATATAGAATTAGGAGGTTTAGTTTTCAAGTATGTCTAATAAGCAAGTAAAATCAAAAGAGCGTGTCGCTGACCACGGAGAAGTCTTTACTTCTGAAAGAGAAGTGAACGCAATGCTGGATTTAGTGAAGCAAGAAACAGAAAGGATAGAAAGCCGCTTTTTAGAGCCTGCTTGTGGGAATGGTAATTTTTTAGCTGAAATTCTGAAACGTAAATTGGAAGTCGTCACTAAACTTTATAAAAAGAATGCGTTCGACTGGGAATTATATTCAATACTGGCTTTAAGCAGTTCCTACGGAGTAGATATTCTAGAGGATAATGTTCTAGAATGTCGTGAAAGGCTTTTAGAGATATGGAAAAAAGCATATAAAAAAGCTACAAAGCAATTGCCTGACGAAGACTTAATTCAAACAGCTAAACATATATTGAAACATAACATTTTATGTGGCGATGCCTTAACGATGTTACGAAACGATGGTGTTCCAATTATCTTCGCCCAGTGGGATTTAGTAATTGGTTCCAAGTTTCAAAGAAGAGATTACAGACTTGATGAGCTGATTGAAGGGCAAGAAAAAGTCAAAGGTGAATCCTTTGATGAGATGTCTTTATTCGATTTTGATGATGAAGACAATATCAACTACGATTCACATCCAAAAGATTGGATTTATGATGAAGAAACGCAAGGATATATCCCTGGCCCTGTCAAAGATGATTATCCATTAGTTGATTACAGGAGATTGAAAGATTATGAATAATGAAACAGAAAAAGGTTTATTTGAAGCTACGTACAATCCAGACGTATTGCTTTGCTTAGCGAATCTATCCAATGACGAAGTATTTACTCCGCCTGAAGTAGCAAATCAAATGATTGATATGCTGCCTCAAGAGTTGTTTGAAGACCCAAATACAACATTTTTAGACCCTTGCTGTAAATCTGGTGTATTTTTAAGAGAAATTGCAAAACGATTAATTAAGGGCCTGGAAGATAAAATTCCAGATTTACAGGAACGTATTGACCATATCATGCACAAACAGCTATATGGAATTGCAATAACGGAATTAACATCTTTGCTAAGTCGAAGAAGTTTATATTGTTCCAAATATCCAAATAGCAAATATTCAATCACCCCTTTTGAGAACATTGAGGGGAATATACGTTTTAGAAGAATTAATCATGTTTGGAAAGATAAAAAATGTATTTATTGCAGTGCAAATAAAAAAGAATATGATAGAGGATTAGATTTAGAAACCCACGCATATGAGTTTATTCACACACTAAAGCCAGAGGAGGTATTTAACATGAAGTTTGATGTGATAATTGGAAATCCACCTTATCAGTTAAGTGATGGTGGGAGCAACGCAAGTGCTATGCCACTATATAATAAATTTGTAGAACAAGCTATTAAATTAAACCCTAGATATCTGAGTATGATTATCCCTTCTAGATGGTTTGCAGGAGGACGAGCTTTAAATCAATTTAGAGATGAAATGTTAAATGACACTCGAATAAAGAAAATTGTAGACTACCAACAAAGTAAGGATTGTTTTCCAGGGGTAGATATTGCTGGTGGAGTTTGTTATTTTTTATGGAGTCGAAATTATAGTGGCAAATGTGAAGTTGTTAATGTTGTTAATGATAACTTTTATTCAGAATCAAGAAATTTGAACGAATACCCTGTTTTTGTTAGAAATAATATTGGAAATGAAATAGTTTCAAAAGTGATGAGTAAAAAAGAATTTCGTTCAATAAACACAGAAATGGCTAACTATAATCCATTTTTAATCAGGTCTTATGAATTCGGAAAAAAAGAGGAGTTTGAAGATTCATTAAAAATGTTAAGTAGCAAGGGATTTAGTTTTGTAGAAAAAAGCAAAGTGTCTAAAAATGAAACACTTATAGATAAATATAAGATAATTTGTAGCAAAGTAACTGCCGAACATGCAGGAGAAGCAGATAAAAACGGACAATATAGAATTCTTTCCTCTCTCCAGCTTTTAAATCCACAAGAGATTTGTACAGAGTCATATGTTGTTTTAAATTCGTTTGATTCAGAACGTGAAGCATTAAATTTTATGGAATATCTTAAGACAAAATTCATTAGATTTTTAATTTTACAAGCAGCTACATCAATCAATTTAACGAAAGATACTTTTATGTTTACGCCAATTAATGATTTTTATGACAATATATACAAAGATGAAGAACTTTATGAAAGATATGAGTTAACAAACAAACAAATAGATTTTATAGAGAGTCAAATTAAAACATGGAAATAGGAGGTATGCAGAATGTCAGATAATTTTGATAAATATGCTCATTTGCGCCCAGAGAATCCTCCTATTATATACGCTTTTTCCGACACAAGATGGCCTGGATGTTTAAAAATTGGCTACACAACAAGAACAATAGAAGAGCGCATGAAGGAACACTATCCAACTATCACACCTACTATCTCCTATACGGTTGAATATGTAGAACCAGCAATGAAAGATGATGGCTCTGTATTTATGGACCATGCAGTTCATGCCGTTTTAAAAGCAAAACACATTCCATGTGTAAATGGAGAATGGTACAAATGTACTGTTGATGATGTAAAATCTGCTATTGTAGATGTTAAAACAGGAGTGATACATAAACATAATCGTACACAAACCTTTGGCATGCGTCCAGAACAAGAAAAGGCCGTGCAGGCAACTATGAACTATTTTCTGAAAGAATCAAAACAAAGTCCAACCCCACCTAAATATCTATGGAACGCTAAAATGCGATTTGGAAAAACTTTTACAGCTTATGAATTAGCAAAAGCTATGAACTTGAAGAAAATACTTGTATTAACTTTTAAACCTGCTGTAGAAGCTTCGTGGGAAGAAGATTTAAACAGTCATATTGATTTTGATGGATGGCAATTCTATTCTAACGATAGTGGAATCAATCCAGAGCGATTAGATTACAATCGTCCTATTGTTTGTTTTGGGTCTTTTCAAGATTTTTTAGGTACCAATGAAAATGGTGGAATTAAATCAAAAAATGAATGGGTCCATGCAACTCATTGGGATTTGGTTATTTTTGATGAGTATCATTTTGGAGCATGGCGCGCCAATGCACGTAACCTTTTTGCAATGGATGATGAAGAAAAGGAATTTGATATTGAAAAATATGCTGCAGAAGAAGCTGGCAATGCTTATAACGAATCATTTTTGCCAATTACAACAAATTATTATTTATTCCTTTCAGGTACTCCATTCAGAGCATTAAATTCTGGAGAATTTGTTGAAGACCAGGTATTCAACTGGACTTATTCTGATGAACAAAAAGCAAAAGAAAATTGGGATGACTCTGTTTCCCCTAATCTCTATGCAGCCTTGCCGAAAATGGTTTTAATGACATATCAAATGCCTAAAGAGATTCAAAGAATTGCCTTAAATGGACAGTTTGACGAATTTGATTTAAATCTATTTTTTAAGGCAAAATCAGAAACAGGAAAAGCAGAAGATTCTCAATTTGAATACAAGGAATATGTACAAAAATGGCTTAATTTGATGCGCGGGTCCTATAATGTTATAGATGATTTAAAACTTGGACAAGGACAAAAACCAGTTATGCCATTTTCAGATGTAAGAATGCTTAGCATTCTTACTCATACATTATGGTTTTTACCTAATGTAGCTTCATGCTTTGCAATGAAAAATCTTCTAAAAGAAAAGCAAAATGTATTCTTTCACGATTATAAAATTAACGTATGTGCTGGAACACAAGCTGGGATAGGTTTGCAAGCCGTAGAGCCTGTGCGCAAATCAATGGCAGACCCACTTAAATCAAAAACAATTACTTTGACGTGTGGTAAACTTACAACCGGTGTCACTGTAAAGCCTTGGACAGGAATCTTTATGCTTCGAAATCTATCTAGCCCGGAAACATATTTTCAGGCTGCGTTCCGTGTACAAAGTCCGTGGACAGCAAAAGACGAAAGCGGAAATATTATCATCCTGAAAAAAGAATGTTACGTATTTGATTTTGCTTTAGACAGAGCTCTTAGACAAATTTCAGATTATAGTTGTCGTTTAAATGTTGAAGAATCCAATCCTGAAAAGAAAGTTTCAGAATTCATTGATTTTTTACCTGTACTTGCTTATGACGGCAGCACAATGAAAGAAGTAAATGCAACTGAAATATTGGATATGACAACAGCCGGTACATCTGCGACTTTGTTAGCAAGAAAATGGCAAAGTGCATTATTGGTTAATGTTGATAATAATACGCTAGAGAAATTAATGAATAATCCTAAAGCTATGGAGGCGCTGATGAAAATAGAAGGGTTCCGTAGTTTGAATTCAGATATACAAACAATTATAAATAAATCCAATGCAGTTAAAAAAGCAAAAGAAAAAGGTGAATCGTTGACACCTAAAGAAAAGAAGCAGTTAAGTGAAGAAGAAAAAGAATATAAATCTAAACGAAAAGAAATACAAGAAAAGTTGATTAAATTTGCTACTCGCGTTCCAATCTTCATGTATTTAAGTGATTATCGTGAATTCAGTTTGAAGGATGTTATTACTCAGTTAGAGCCAGGTTTGTTCAAGGCTGTTACAGGACTAAATGTACAGGATTTTGAACTCCTTGTGAGTATTGGCGTGTTTAACGATGCGGTCATGAATGATGCAGTATATAAGTTTAAGCGTTATGAAGATTCGAGTTTGAGTTACACAGGAATTGATAAGCATATCGGTGACAAAAACGTTGGATTATTCTCGACAGCTATTTCAAAAGAGGATTATGAAGAAATGGCGAAACAGCAGAAAGAATCTATGCATAAATCACAAACACAAAATACATCTCAAAGCAGATTCTCAAAGCCAAAAACTGTCGAGCAGAAACAAAACACTTTAGCACCAAGTACTCCTGTGCAAACAAATAGTGCTGTAGTACATGCTCAATCGCAAATTTCTAAACCAAAACCAAAGGATAATTACACGGCTGTTCATGTTGGTGATAAAGTTATTCATAAAGCATTTGGAATTGGCTTTATTCGTGATGTAAAACAAGTCAAACCTAGAAAACAACGTATCGTTGTTGAGTTTGACGCAGGAGTAAAGCAATTTATGAATCCAGATGTTTTTAATACAGGATTCTTAAAGAAGGGAGAATAGCTATGCCTAGGCCAAAGAAAGATAGTAAAAATATAAATGCAAACATTGATTCTAAAATATATGAAAAGATGATTAAATATAGTGAGAAATCAAAACTAACAAAGACAGCAGTATTGGAGTTAGCACTTGAAGAATATTTAAAAAATAAATAAATAAAAACTGGCTTGAATCATTTGATGGATTCAAGCCTTTTAATATGTTCTTTCGGTTATATTTTTCGATTGGTTATATGAAAATAGCGCTAAAATAAGCTTTTTTAGAGTATACCTTTCTAAAACGCGATGAATAAAAGGTCTTAAGAATGCCTCTAAAAGTTATCATTCGATTTTAACAGTATAGAA
>ULNP01034270.1_pt1 | contig 9947 bp, 10 predicted proteins | sample 1951941 | NCBI WGS metagenome assembly ULNP01 (sample SAMEA4835579, study PRJEB28245) | human gut metagenome | biome: gut microbiome; material: fecal sample | place: Denmark | collected 2008
CCCTCCCGTTGCAACAACCCTTGCCATACCCACAGCCATCTTAAAAGAACATCCATCCCTCGCCCCGCACCAAACTTTCCCCCAAAAAACACAAAAATCCGCCATTTGCATTAAACAGCGGATTCTTTATATTCAATTCTCAGCACTCGTCAAAATGGTGTCCGGCAGTAAAGCAATAATGCTTTAACAGCACCCACATCACCCCACCGTGACTGCCTTTCCGTACTATCCCTCGCTCAGCACCACATTCTTGCCATATGAACGCTCTGTTGGTTTCGCATCCTTGCGAAACTCTGGGCGTTCACCTTCGGGCATCCATGCCCGTCCCTTGTCAAAGGTGAGGTGCTGTCGCCCGAAAAAATTCGGGCGACTACCGGAGGGATTGCCGTACCACCATCCATCGCTCGCACCCAACTTCCCCAAACACAAAAAATCCGCCATTTGCAATAAACAACGGATTCTTTATATTCAATTTTCAGCACTCGTCAAAATAGTGTCCGGCAGTAAAGCAATAATGCTTTAACAGCGCCCACATCGCCCCGCCGTGCCCGCCGCTCCGCACTATCCCTCGAAAAGCACTATCACACTTGCCTCCCTTGTCAAAGGGAGGTGGATTGACGGCAAGGCACAAACTGTTGCTTTGTTGCTTTCTGCTTGCAATATGCCCACCATTTTTATATTACAAACTTTTTTGCCGTCAAGACGGAGGGATTGTACTCCGTCAGCACAATTATTTTAATAGGCATAATCTGAATCGGCACATCACCGCAAAAAGCGGCCACAGCATATCACTGTAACCGCTTTTATTGATTATTGCTTTGTGTAACTCCCGCCGTTTTGCCGTCCTTAAAAGATATATAGCATTATTAAAGGCGGAACTTGAAGCGAGTCACACCCGCAGCGGCGACCCACCGCAAAAAGCGGCCACAGCATATCACTGTAACCGCTTTTATTGATTATTGCTTTGTGTAACCCCGCCGTTCCACTATCTTGAGCAAATCGTCATCATTTCAAAAGGCGGAACTTGAAGCGGGTCACACCCGCAGCGGCGACCCGCCGCCCACTTACTTTAAGATAGGTGCAAATCTGATACGGATATTCGGCATCTTCGTGATAGTCGAATAAGTGTTCAGCCTCCAGTCCTCACTGCCGTCATTTACGTTCTCACCGCTTGCAGGAGGCGCAAATATCTTGAGCGTCATATCAGCTTCACCGTCAAGAGGCTTTTCAAAGAACGCCGACATAAAGTCAATCGTCTTTGCGTGAGGTGCCTTGTAGAACCACTTGCCGTTTATCTCCATCATAAGATTAAGCTCTGCGTCCTCGTCCTCAAATGTGATTTCGCAGAATGTGGGGTTCTTTTCAAAGTGCAGAGGTATCTCGATACCCTCAGCATCCTCAGAACCGCCCCAACGTAATTTAGCAGGGAACTGTGCGTCACCCTCGCTTTTCATTTCGGGATAGAAATACTCATCGTGAATAATTTCCTTGTAGGTCTGCATTACCGGCTGCTCAATACCGCAGTCAGCATTGTTCGGATCCTCAATTTCAAGTCCCAGTCTGCCTCTGTCACGGAACTGATAGAATGTAAAGCCGTTGAACCAGCCCTGATCCTTGTCGTTCTTGAGCATATCGCAGAATTCCTTTACCATTTCAGCCTGCTCGTAAGGTCCCGTTACATCGCCGTCAGCGTTGAACTCACTCATTACCATAGGCTTCTTTTCTCCGCCGCAAAGCTCTCTGTAACGCTTTTCCGACAGCTTAGTAAGATTATATGTATCAGCTACCTTGCTTCTGCTAAAAGAGTTTCCGCCCTCGTCCGCAACGTCAAAAGGCCAGCCCCAGTGAAGAGCCATGTACTTGTCAACAGACCATATATCCGTTGCTCTTACAGCGTCGGCAAATTCCTTTTCCATCTCGATTTCTCCGCCCTTTTCGGGATGCTCCACACCGCCGATACAGAGAATAGTCTGTACGTTGGGTGCAAACTTCTTTATTACCTCACGGGCGTGGATATAGAAATCAGCCACCTGCTGATAGGTCGCACGCTTTGTAAACGAGAACCAGTTACCTGTAGCCTCGTGGTTGATTCTCAGCTGCATACGGCCGAATGTTGAAAGCTCCTTGCCTATCTGTTCAAGATGCTCGTCCGTAACATTCGGATCTATCGTCATTGTAAGTATAACGTCCTGTCCGTGACGTCTTACATCACGCATACAGGTGAAAGGCTCATCGTCGGTTGTTCCGCCGATACCGCCCTTATATGTAAAATAGTCGTCATAGGGATAATCCCACTGGAATGCGATCTCCTTGTCCTTGAAAGCGTTTCTCGCTCTTGCAGGCCATGTTTCGTCAAGCGGATAATAGCAATACATAAGGCTTACCGCTCTGTGAGGTCTGCCCAGCTTGTTCAGGATATAATCCTGGTTTACATACTCTCCTCTTTCACTTCCGTCGCCAAGGTCAACCGCACATTTAGCAGGACCCATGTGGATCTTCTTGATCTCGCTCATGTTAATAAACTCCTTACACAACTTTTTTCAGAAATACTGATTTTTAAGACTTATCCGTCCTTTCCGGTAATTCGCCCGTCTGCCGCTATGCACCGCTCACAGACAGCTTACCGGAATAATTTTGTGAAAACCTGCGTTTTCACCGAATAAATTGAGTATATCATAAAATGAAAACGATTTCAAGGCTTTACAAAAAAATTTTTTTGGTATATAATAAAGCAGTATTGCAAAATTGAAAGGAACGGTAACCTATGTTAGAATATGATGAACTCAAAGTTGAGTTCGAGGGCTATGAGCCTGAGCTTAAAGAGCTTGCCGGCGCACTTGACCTTGATAATCTCAAAACAGAAATAACAAAGCTCGAAGAACAGAGCGCACAGCCTGATTTCTGGAACGATGTAGAAAATTCTCAGAAAATTTCTCAGAAAATAGGCGAAGATAAGAATATAGTACAGAGCTACGAAAAGCTCCGTGAAAGCTATGACGATGTAATGACAATGCTCGAGCTTGCTCAGGAAGAGGATGACGAATCTATGCTTCCCGAGATACAGGAGCTTGCAAAGCATTTCAGAACAGAGCTTGAATCGCAGAAGCTCGCTACCCTTCTCTCAGGCGAATTTGACCATAATAATGCGATTCTCACATTCCACGCAGGCGCAGGCGGTACTGAAGCTCAGGACTGGGTCGAGATGCTTTACCGTATGTACAATCACTGGGCAGAACAGCACGGTATGAAGGTAACCGTACTCGACTACCTTGACGGTGAAGAAGCAGGTATAAAGAGCGCCAGCATACTGGTTGAGGGCAGAAACGCTTACGGCTATCTGAAGAGCGAAAACGGCGTACACAGACTTGTCCGTGTATCTCCCTTTGACAGCTCCGGACGCCGCCACACCAGCTTTGCTTCCGTTGAAGTAATGCCTGAAATCAATGAAGATATTGACATTGAGATAAGCGAAGACGAGATTAAGATGGACGTTTACCGTGCAAGCGGTGCAGGCGGTCAGAAGGTCAACAAGACATCCTCCGCTGTTCGTATTACACATATCCCCACAGGTATCGTGTGTGCCTGCCAGACAGAGCGTTCACAGCATCAGAACAGAGAATACGCTATGCGTATGCTGAAGTCAAAGCTGCTTGAAATCAAGGAAAGAGAACACCTCGACAAGATTTCCGACATCAAGGGCGAACAGCTTCAGATTGCCTGGGGCGCACAGATACGCTCCTATGTATTCATGCCCTACACAATGGTAAAGGATCACCGCACAGGCTACGAAATGGGCAACATCGGCGCAGTTATGGACGGCGACCTTGACGGCTTTATAAACGCTTATTTAAAGGCACTCAGCTTAGGACAGATATAATGAAAAAGAACGACATCGTTGAAATTGAGATAACAGCTCTTTCAAGCGATTGTTCCGGTATAGGCAAGAAGGACGGCATGGTTATTTTCGTGCCGTTTTCTGCTATAGGGGACAAGCTTGAAGTAAAGATACTGAAAGTAAACAAAACCTACTGCTACGGCAAGATAGAGAGGATCATCACGCCCTCTCCAGACAGAGTCACTCCCGACTGCCCCATTTACACTAAGTGCGGCGGATGTTCTCTGCGGCATATTAGCTACGAGGCTCAGCTCAGAGCCAAAGAGCAGTTCGTAAAGGACGCTTTTACCAGAATAGGCGGTCTTTCGCCCGAATTTTTGCCGATAATCCGCAACACCAATATAAACGGCTACCGCAACAAGCTACAGATACCCATAGGCACCGATAAGGACGGAAATCTTATCGCAGGCTTCTATGCCTTCCACTCGCACAGAATAGTTCCTTGCGAAAAGTGCCTTTTACAGCCCGACATTTTTTCGAAAATCACCGCCGACTTTCTGAAAATTTCAACCGGGCTTAATCTGACCGCTTACGATGAATCTACGCACAAAGGTATATTGCGTCATTTGTATTTAAGAAAAGGCTATTACAGCGGAGAAATATGTCTTTGTATAGTAGTAGCAAAAAATGTTCCGGAAATTAAAATTCTGTCGGACAGACTTCTTGAAAAATATCCCGAGATAGTAAGTTCTGTAATCAATGTAAATAACAGGGATACTAATGTAATTTTAGGCGATGAAGAGATAGTATTGACATCAAAAAACTACATTTGTGACATCATGTGCAAAAACGCCGTAAACATAGCTCCGAAGGCGTTTTATCAGGTTAATACTCCCTGTGCGGAACAGCTTTATTCATCAGCCTGTGATTTTGCGGAGCCGAAGGGCAAAACGGTGCTTGATCTGTACTGCGGAGCAGGCACGATCGGGCTTTCAATGGCACGCACGGCAAAGAAGATAATCGGCGTCGAGATAGTCCCCGAGGCAATCGAAAACGCAAAGCAGAATGCCCTCGCAAACGGCATAACAAACTGCGAGTTCATCTGTGCCGATGCCGCCGAAGCCGCACGAATACTGCATTCACGCAGCCTCCGCCCCGACGTGATAATGGTAGACCCTCCCCGCAAGGGCTGCGGCAAGGACGCCTGCGAGCAGATAGCCGCCTTCTCCGCCCCCCGCATCGTCATGGTCTCCTGCAACGCCGCCACCGCCGCCCGTGACTGCGCCTGTTTCGCCGAGCTCGGCTACTCCACCGACAAGTGCGTAGCAGTCGATATGTTCAGCGGTACGAACCATGTTGAGACGGTAGTACTGCTTTCCACAAAAAGCCAGACGGACATATCAACGTAAAGGTTGAGTTTTGCGAGGGTGAGGGAAAAGTTCCGCTTGATAATATTGCTAAAAGAGCGGAAAGCTATAAGCCCAAAGAACGAGTGACCTACAAAATGATAAAGGAGTACATAGAAGCTAAGCTTGGCAAAAATCAAAATGTTACGCTACCTGTCTTGTTGTCGATATGTGAATATTTGAAATGTGATTTTGGAGATATTATGGAAGCCTTGCCAGACAAGGTTAATAAGGAGTGCGAATAATATGAATGAAAATATTTTAATAGTTGATGATGAAAAAGAGATAGCCGATTTAATTGAGGTATATCTAAAAAATGATGGTTACACGGTACATAAATTTTATAATGGTCTGGATGCTTTGGGATGTATTGAAACGCAAAAATGGATTTGGCAATTTTAGATGTAATGCTTCCAGATATTGATGGATTTCGTATTTGTCAGAAAATCAGAGAACAGTATTTTTATCCTATTATAATTCTGACGGCAAAAGTTGAGGATACTGATAAAATTATGGGACTTACCATCGGAGCTGATGATTACATTACAAAACCATTCAACCCTTTGGAGGTTGTCGCAAGAGTAAAAACACAGCTTCGTCGTTATGTTCGTTATAATAATGCGGCTAATACCAAGGAAAAAGCTGCTCCCATTGCAGAACATGATGTAAGAGGACTTATTATAAACAAGAATACTCACAAATGTACTTTGTATGGAAAAGAGGTTACTTTGACACCTATTGAGTTTTCTATCCTCTGGTACTTGTGTGAGAACAGAGGAAAAGTTATTTCGTCTGAGGAATTGTTTGAAAATATTTGGGGTGAGAAATTCCTTGATAACAATAATACTGTTATGGCTCATATCGGAAGATTGAGGGAAAAGCTTAATGAGCCTGCAAAAAAACCGAAATTTATAAAAACTGTGTGGGGAGTGGGATATACCATTGAAAAATAAAAGAAATAGCGAAAGAGATGATTATCGTCTTCTTAAAAACAAATTATTGATTAGAATTTTTGGAATGTTGTTTTTTGCGTTTGCTTTTTTAGCAGCCTTGTACTCTCTATTTTTAAAGGGGCACATAGCAGACACTTTTGTGGGTTTTTTGGATAATTTTGTCTACCATGATTATGACCGAGCTTATAATGTATATTCAATATATATTAGAGATTATATGAGTATTTTCTACGTAGTGCTTTCCTTACTGTTATTTGCAATTATTTTGCGCTTTTATCTAAATGAATTTTCCAAGTATTTCAAAGAAATTAACCGTAGTATAGATGCTCTGATAGAAGAAAATTCAGGAGATATTGTTTTGCCTTCTGAATTAACTGCAATCGAAAAGAAAATCAATCATATTAAGCATACTCTTGAACAACGAAAACTGGCAGCAGAGCTTTCAGAACAGCGGAAAAATGACCTTGTTGTTTATCTTGCCCACGATTTGAAAACCCCACTCACCTCAGTAATTGGGTATTTAACTTTGCTGCGGGACGAAAACAAAATTTCCGAAGAATTAAGAGAAAAGTATTTGTCAATTTCTTTGGAAAAAGCAGAACATCTTGAGGATTTAATTAACGAATTTTTTGAAATCACGCGGTTTAATCTTTCTAATATCACTCTTGAGTACAGCAGGGTCAATTTGACCCGTATGATTGAACAGCTTATATACGAATTCAAACCAATGCTTTTAGAGAAAAATTTAAAATGTGAGCTTGAAATAGCCCCAGGCACTATGATAAAGTGCGATGTCAATAAGATACAGCGCGTTTTTGATAATCTGCTGAGAAATGCAGTGAATTATAGCTTTGATGACAGCACGATTCATATTACTGTAAAACAAAACGGTGAAAATTTGTGTATTCAGTTTACCAATTGCGGCAATACCATTCCAAAAGAAAAGCTTGTACGCATTTTTGAACAGTTTTATCGTCTTGATGTTGCACGAAGTTCCAGAAGCGGAGGTGCAGGATTGGGTCTTGCAATTGCAAAAGAAATCGTTGAGCTTCATAACGGAACAATTACCGCAAAAAGTGAAAATGAGCAAATCGAATTTACAGTCACTCTTCCGCTCCTGTAGGAAAATCGTAAGAAATTCCGCAGGAAAACATAGGAAACTCTTGTGGGGAAACGAAAAAAAAGCACGCTTGCTTTTGGTACACTTACAGTACCAAAAGCAAGCGTGCTTTTTTTAGCTTATCAGGGAGGAAAAACGATGTCAACTCATACCCAACAAACCAAGAAACGCCGTCCCCACTTATTTATCTGCATCCTGATTTTACTGATAGCATTAGCCTGCATCTTTGTTCAGCGTTTTGCAGGGACAGATATATACAACAAGGCATCATTGCCTTCCATTGATTTTGGTAATGAAAATGAAGCAGATGGAGAATGGTGCTTGATACTGGTGAATAAATGGCATCCCCTTGAAACTGACAGTGAAATCGATTTAACAGAACTATCAAACGGACAATGCGTGGACAGCAGAATATACCCTCAGCTTCAGAAAATGTTTGATGATATGAGGGATGATGGTGTATATCCTGTTGTTGCCTCCGGCTACAGAACAGAGCAGGAGCAACAGCAAATATACGATGAATCAATGGCGGAGTATATCGAAAAAGGATATTCTGAATCCGACGCAAAAACAGAAACAGAACGCTGGGTTGCTATTCCGGGAACAAGTGAACATCAACTTGGTCTTGGCGTTGATATAAATGCTGATGGCATAAATTCATATGGTTATGAGGTTTATAACTGGCTCGCTCAAAATGCCTATCGCTATGGGTTTATATATCGCTATCCAGAGAATAAAGTTGCAATCACAGGTATAGCCAACGAGCCATGGCATTACCGATATGTCGGTGTTAATGCGGCTACCGAAATATACAAACGAGGAATATGCCTTGAAGAATATCTGGGAGAAACAAACTAAGAGGGTGAATTTATGAAAAGAAAAAGACTGACACAGGTGTTTCCCTTTTTACTTCCTATCCGTAAATGGCAAAGGAAAAAACTGTTCTATTTAGAAATGCTGATAGACGGAAACAAATACGCCAAAAATAAATCTGAGGCACTATTGCCTAATACGGTATTTGAAACTTCATCACTTATGCTGAATGAAAACAGTGGATTTGATATGAAATATCAAATTAACAAGGTACATAATCTTAAACTTGCCGCAAGAACAATCAATAAGGTGATTATTGAGCCAAATGAAACATTTTCTTTTTGGCAGCTTGTACGGTGGGCAGACCACCACGAGAAATATAAGGACGGATTAAACCTTGTTAAGCAAGTCTTTATTGAATTGCAACTAAAAGGAAGTAATTCTGTTTGAAAAAGAAAAATGATGAAATAACTATCCGTTCAAGTGCGGCAGACAGACAAATGTTGCTGTCTGCGGTTCTTTATTTACTGTCATATTTACACATAGATGAGCATCCGTTTACCTCTTTGAATCCGACTTTGCTGTACAGCTTATACGAAATGCTGTTTCTTTTTGTTTCTAAAGAAAACACGGCATTTTCAAACAGATTGAAAAATTCGTTCATCATAGCAGTTTCATAGCCTTTATTTTGATATTCAGGTGCACCGGCAACCGTATCAATTTTGATATTCCTTGATAATATTCCGGGAATCTCACAGGCTGTCAGGAATCCGAGTATAACATCTTTTTCAATCAACGTATACATAAAACAATTTTCTGTTTTTGTAAACCGTTCAAGATACTCCGCAACCGCTTCGCTGTACAAATCTCCGATCGGTCCTTTTTTGTTGAAAGCATCGAGATATATATGTGTGCAATCGTAAATAGCGTTTTGCCTTGCCGTAACCGGTTCTGCCATCAAATCTCCCTTTCATAACATAATAAGATATATTTATGGTAAACAGGCAAAAATCTTTTGTCAAGAAACATCTTTTGCATCATAGGCTTATTGACAAATCTCTGCCCCCGTACTATAATCAAAGTAAATAAACGGCAATTCTTAATTGTAAGCAAGCCGCAATACAGGAGGATGAAAAAATGGCTAAAAACAAGTATGCAGGCACACAGACCGAAAAGAATCTTCAGGAAGCGTTTTCAGGAGAATCTCAGGCAAGAAACAAGTATACATATTTTGCATCCGTAGCGAAAAAAGAGGGCTATGAGCAGATGTCCGCCCTTTTCCTGAAAACTGCGGACAACGAAAAGGAACACGCTAAGATGTGGTTCAAGGAGCTTGCAGGAATAGGCGATACAAAAGCAAACCTTGAGGCTGCCGCAGACGGCGAAAACTACGAATGGACTGATATGTACGAAAACTTTGCCAAGACAGCCGAGGAAGAGGGATTTCCTGAGCTTGCCGCTAAGTTCAGGGCGGTAGGCGAGATTGAAAAGCACCACGAGGAAAGATACCGTGCGCTGTTAAAGAACATAGAAACCGCACAGGTATTTGAAAAGAGCGAGGTCAAGGTATGGGAGTGCCGCAACTGCGGTCATATCGTAGTAGGCACAAAGGCTCCCGATGTATGTCCCGTATGTAATCATCCGCAGAGCTACTTTGAAGTACACGCTGAGAATTATTGACGGGAGTACAAAACACATTTAAACAGACAAGCTTCCGTTGACGGCATATAAAAACCGCCGGCGGAAGCTTTGTTTTCAACCGCTGTATCTAAAAGGAGCATATTATGAAAAACTACAGCCGGGCGGTACTCGGCACGGGT
>ULNP01048373.1_pt1 | contig 9738 bp, 8 predicted proteins | sample 1951941 | NCBI WGS metagenome assembly ULNP01 (sample SAMEA4835579, study PRJEB28245) | human gut metagenome | biome: gut microbiome; material: fecal sample | place: Denmark | collected 2008
CGACATCATGTACGAAAAGCGCTTCGTGGCGCCGGTGATGCACTTCCTTTCCCATGTGCTGGCCGACGACGGCGCGGCCTGGGTGGCCGAGCCCGGGCGCGGCGTGTACGAGGCCTTTTTGCAGGCCCTGCACGGCGGCGGTCTGGAAGGGCGGCGCGTGTTCACCGAGCGTGTGGAACCCCTGTATGCCCAGCCCGTGCCCGTCACGGTGGCCGTATGGGAGATACGCCGCCGCGTCCGGCCCGCGTAGGCCCGGATCGTGGGCCCTGGAGCCCTCCCGCCCCGGTAGCCGGCCCCCGTTGCCTGCGTGAGGGGCTTGTCCCCGCAAGGCATGCGGCAACATGCGCAGGCAGGGGCCTTTTGTATCCCTTGCCGCAGCGGCCCGGCATGACGGGCGCGCACCTGTGGCCGACATCCGGCCTGTCCGCCCCTTTCCCGGCACGTTTTTTCGTGAAAGGCGCCGTTCCGGCGGGCAGGGGCGGGGAAAGGCCTCTGGATTTTCAGGAAGATTTTGCTAGATTCACCACCGGGCACCGCCGGACGGTGTCCCGGCCGCATGAGGCGAACAATGGGAAAACTGACACGTTTTGGTGTTTCTCTGGATGAAGAGCTGCTGGAACCTTTCGACGCCCTGTGCGCCGTCAAGGGCTACAGCAACCGCTCCGAAGCCATCCGTGACCTCATCCGCAAGGCCCTTGTGGCCGAGGAGTGGCAACAGGCCGACGGCCAGGGCGCAGGCACGCTGACCCTGGTCTATGACCATCACAAGAACGACCTGGCCCGCCGCCTGACCCAGATGCAGCACGACGAGCATGACATCATCATCGCCACCCTGCATGTGCATCTGGACCATCACAACTGCCTTGAGGTGCTCATCCTCAAAGGCGAGGCCGCCCGCGTGCGGGCGCTGGCCGACAAGCTCATTTCCTGCAAGGGTGTCAAGCACGGCACCTTCAGCGGTACAACTACAGGACAGGATCTCGCATAATGGAAGACGTGCAACGCCATGCCCCCAAGGTTCCCATCAATATCGACCGCGTCGGCATCCGCGGCATCACCGTGCCCCTGCTGGTGCGCGACCGCGCCCAGGGCAGCCGCCAGACCGTGGCCCGGGTGGACCTTGGTGTGGATCTGCCCGCCTCGTTCAAGGGCACGCACATGAGCCGCTTCATCGAAGCGCTGGAAGAATGGAACGACGAAATCAACTACCAGTCGGTGCGCCGCCTGCTGGCCACGGTCAAGGAACGCCTGGAAGCGCGCCGTTCCTATGTGCGCTTCTGCTTCCCCTATTTCGTGCACAAGCCCGCGCCCTCGTCGGGCATCAAGAGCATCATCTCGTATGAATGCCGTTTGACCGGCGAGCTGGACGAGAAGGGCCAGTCCTTCCTGCTGGAAGTGGACGTGCCCGTGATGACCGTGTGTCCCTGCTCCAAGGCCATCAGCCGCGAGGGCGCGCACAGCCAGCGCACCGTGATCCATCTGGCCGTGCGCATGTCGGGTTTCAGCTGGATCGAGGAATTCATCGAGATGGCCGAGGCTTCGGGCTCGTCCGCCGTCTACACCCTGCTCAAACGCGAGGACGAGAAATACGTCACCGAGCACGCCTTCGCCCAGCCCACCTTCGTGGAGGACGTGGTGCGCAACGTGGCCCAGCGCCTGACGGAGCACGAGCATGTGCGCTGGTTCCGCGTGGAAGTGGAGAGCATGGAATCCATCCACAGCCACAATGCCTTTGCCTGCATCGAACGCGACCTGCGAACGCAGGACGAACAGGCCTAGCCCACACCTGAGGAAGCCGGGAGAGCCCCGGCTTCCTTTTTTTGCACGATACTGCGGTCAAAAAATTTTTCCCAAAAAGTTTTTTACACTTGACAGCAGCCTGTGCTAATACTCTCAAGCCCAAGTTTCGTATGGCCTTGGGGCAGGGCAGGCTGTCCGGCCGTCGTCCTGTCCCCCTCAGGGACTGTCCCTTTGCCGGCGGCATGCGGGGCTTTTCCCTGCCGCCCGGGCCCTTTCCCCCGTTTTTGGTTGCGATTTCTTACCCCGGAGAAAGCATGCGTCTTGTCCCAAGACTGCTGATACCCCTTGCCATGGGCCTGCTGGCCCTGAGCGCCGGTTGCGCCTCCCATTCCGGGTCCGGCTCTTCCGGTTATCCTGAAGAATCCTGGTATGCGCAGCGCCAGCGCGCGGCGCAGGAAGCCCGCTTCCGCCGTTCCTATGAAGCCGTTTTCGATGAAAGCGCCGAGGAGGGCGGTCCCCGGCAGGCCAAGGCCGTGCAGGTGGCCCGTTCCGCCATCGGTACCCCCTATGTGCCCGGCGGGCGCAATCCCGGCGGCTTCGATTGCTCCGGCCTCGTCCAGTGGGCCTACAAGAGCGTGGGCATCAACCTGCCGCGCACGGCCCGGGAACAGTCGGCCGTAGGCAAGCGCATCACCCGCGTGGAAGACATGCGCGCCGGTGACATCGTGGCCTTCCACCATCCCCGCCGCGGCTACCACACCGGCATCTATGTGGGGGACGGGAAATTCGTCCACAGCCCCCGTCGCCGGACGCGCGTGCGCATCAACAGCCTTGACGACCCGTATTTCAGAACTACCTTCATGGGAGCCCGGCGCGTGGAAGGCAGCGACGCCTTCAGTGCCGAGGAACTGCGCATGGCCGCCTATGCCGAAGAGCAGGCCGTGCGCGAGATCTCGCACAGCCGCAGCAAGAGCAAGGCCGGTGTCAGCCAGAAGAGCTCGCGGGACAAGAAGAGCAGCGTCAAGAAGAACAACAGCCGCAACAAGAGCAAGAGCAGCGTCAGCCGGAAGGACAGCAGCAAGAAGAGCAGCGTCAAGAAAAGCAGTCGCAGCAAAAGCAAGAGCAGCGTCCAGAAAAAGAGCAGCAGCAAGAAGAGCTCCGGCAAGCAGGGACGCAATACCAAAAAATAGTCCGTCCTTTCGTCCGCAACGGGAGGGCGGCATGACCCGGGCCCCGGGCCCGGCATAGACGGGAGTCGATCATGCTTCCTCTCATGAGCCCCCAGGATGTCAAAAGGAAACTGGAAGCCGGCGAGATCCGGCTCGTGGACATACGCGAACCTGATGAAGTGGAGTCCCTGCGCATCGAAGGCGCGGAGATCGCCCCCCTGTCGGTCATCCGCTGGCAGGATTTCCGCCCCGTGACGGACAAGCCCGTGGTCTTCACCTGCAACTCGGGCCGCCGCACCAAGAACAACAGCGACCTTCTGGAACAGCTGGCCGCCGGTGAGGCCTGGCAGATGGAAGGCGGGGCCACGGCCTGGGACAAGGCCGGTCTCCCCGTGGTGCGCAGCCGCCGCAGCCTGCCCATGTTCCGCCAGATCCAGATCGGCGCGGGCGGCATGGTGCTGCTGGGCCTGGCCCTGAGCCTTGCCTGGCCCCAGTGGCTCTGGCTGAGCGCTTTCGTGGGCGCGGGCCTGGTCTTTGCCGGGGTGACGGGCTTCTGCGGCTTGGGTCTTTTGCTGGCCCGCATGCCGTGGAACAAGAAATAGTCTCCGCGCAGACAGATTTTCCCAAAGGGGAAGGGCGCTCCTGTCAGGGGGCCCTTCCCCTTTCGTTCATATCCTTCATGATACACAGACGGCCCGTACGGGCGTTTTCGGAGGCGGCATGACCATCCCCTGCGCACTGCCCCGCAGCCTGCAAGCCTATCGTTACCATCCTGCGCCGTCAGCCTCTTCCCGTCCCGTGCGGGGACGGCTGGCCCCCAGCCCCACGGGCTACATGCATCTGGGCAATGCCTGGGCCTTCCTCCTGGCCTGGCTGGCGGTGCGCAGCGCCGGAGGGACGCTGGTCCTGCGCATGGAGGACATCGACCCCCAGCGTTCGCGTCCCGAATATGCCCGGGCTCTGGTGGAGGATCTGCGCTGGCTGGGGCTGGACTGGGACGAAGGCCCGGCCGTGGACGGTATCATCCCGGACGAGGGCGACATGGCGGAGGAGGGCCCGTGCGGCCCCTATTTTCAGAGCGCCCGCGCGGCCCTGTATGATGCGACGCTGGATGCCATGGACCGTGCCGGGCTGGTCTATCCCTGTTATTGCACCCGCAAGGAGCTGCGCCAGCTGGCCGGAGCCCCCCATGTGGATGATGCCGGGGCCCCCTATCCCGGTACCTGCCGTCATCTGAGCCCGGAAGAACGGCGTCAGCGCGAGGCCCGGGGGCGGCGTGCCTGCCTGCGCCTGCGCTGCCCCGAGGGACGTTTCCATTTTCAGGACGGCCTGCTGGGCGAGCAATCTTTCACTCTGGAGGACTGCGGCGGCGATTTTGCCCTGCGCCGTTCCGACGGCGTGGTGGCCTACCAGCTGGCCGTGGCCCTGGACGATGCCCTGATGGGCATCACCCAGGTGGTGCGGGGCCGCGACATACTGACGTCCACGCCGCGCCAGCTGGCCCTGCTGCGTCTGTGGGGCTTCGAACCGCCCGCCTATGCGCACATCCCGCTGCTGCTGGACGGACAGGGGGAGCGGCTGGCCAAGCGCCATCAGAGCCTGGGGGTGCGCGAGCTGCGCCGCCAGGGCGTCGCGGCGGCGGAGATCGTGGGCGTGCTGGCCCGTCTGGCAGGCCTGCGCCCGGACATGCGACCGCTGGCGGCAGCCGAGCTGCTGGCGGATTTCCGGCTGGAGCACCTGCCCCGGCAGGACGTCTGCCTGCGGGACCTGCCCTGTGTGCCGGACTGGCTGCGGCCCCTGTGCCTGCCCTGCTGACGGGCGGATTTGTCTTTTATGAAAAAAAACGCTATCTTTAGCTTTTGAAATTTTCTTGCCCGTTGTCGGGCTGGAGGCAATATGAGCAAGGTTCTTGATAAGGCCTTTCTTGAAAGTGTGTTCCCTCCGGAACGCACTGAGGCTTTTTTCGACGCACTGTTCGGCGGCGCTGAGGAAGGCGCTTATGACATCGTTCTGGTCTGCCGCTCCGAAGGAGAAGGGAAGGCGGAACTGGCCTTTGAGCTGCATCAGCGTCCCGGAAAATGTCTTGCCTGCAATCTGACCTACGGACTGCCGCAGGTCTTCCAGCGCCATCCCATCCTCAATGTGGCGGGCGTGGCCCGTGCCGTGGCGGAAAAACTGGGCTGGCCCGGCGACAAGGTCCGCTGGTGGCTGGGCCATACCGAGGAAGTCAGCCGCAGCCTGCACGTCATCCCCCTGTATCTGGAGAGGACTGCGGACTGATCCCGGGGCCGGGCATATTTCCGCTTGACAGTCCGGCCATATTTTGACACAACAAGCCGTCCGCCAGCTTAGCTCAGTTGGTAGAGCAGCTGATTCGTAATCAGCAGGCCAAGAGTTCAAGTCTCTTAGCTGGCTCCATAAAAAATAAGCCCTTACGGAATCCTCCGTGAGGGCTTTTTTTGTTGCTGAAAAACATTTTTTGTTTTCTTTCCGGCGCAGCCTGCGGGCTCGACAGCAAGCTATGTTCCGGCAGGCACCAGGCGCGCCGTCGGGGTATGGCGAGAGGCTGTTCCCGGGGGGAGGGCAATACGGTATCGCCCTGCGGGCGGTATGGGATGGGATAGCTGCCGGGATGGCAGAAAATTGTTTGCAGCGTAGAAATAATCGGAGATATTTTTAAAAATACCTAATAATATAAATGGAATAATGAAAAATCTGGAAAGGTTTTCCACAAATCCCGCGATCTGGAACGATCCCGCAGCAGGATGAGACATTCACTGCCGGACAGTGTCACTCCAACCCTGTGAGGTAAGCCATGCCTGTGTGTCCCACCTGCGGTTTTCCGGGAACGATCTACAAATGTGATGTTTGCGGCGATGTCCGTTGCAACGGCCATACGGTAAGCGCCGGAGGCCAGCGCGGTGCCTGCGGAACCACCAAGAGCCCCTTTGGCACTGCCAAACCGGCCGTGCCTAACGGCCGTTGCCATGTCTGCCGCAAGGGGAAGTACAGAAAGATCTAGCGATTGCCAGCGGCCCTGGCTTGCGGGGCCGCCGGCAGGGCCAGATTGTCCGCATCCGGGCGGGCGCTTTTTTCCTGCAGGCCGTGCCATGGAGGCGGGGTGCTGGCAAACGCTCCGCCTTGGCGCTATCTTTGTTCCCGGACAGGCTGTCCTGGGCTGGAGACTGGCCTCTGCGGCTGCGTCCAGCCTTTTTTTCTTTGAAGTGCGCCATCCCGGGGATGCCGTCTCCCTGCTGGAGAAGAGCAGGGAGGACGTTTCCATGCGGCGCCGTGTATCAAGGAGATTGATCATGCTGGGAGCCATCATCGGTGACATGGTGGGCAGTCCTTACGAGTTCCATCCGTGGCAGGGGGCTGCGGAGGCCTTTCCTTTGTTTTCTCCCCGTTCGCGCTTCACGGACGATACGGTGATGACCGTGGCCGTGGCCCGTGGCCTGATGCAAGCCTACGGCCAGGAACAGGACTGCCGGGAAGCCTTCATCGACGCCATGCACGAATATGGCCGTGCTTACAGCCGGGCAGGCTACGGACAGCGTTTTTTCCGCTGGATCGTCACAGGCTGTCGTGAGCCGTACAACAGTTTCGGCAACGGTTCGGCCATGCGTGTCTCGCCCGTGGGCTGGGCCTGTGACAGTCTGGAAGAAACGGAACGTTATGCGGCCCTGAGCGCTTCCGTAACGCATGACCATCCCGAGGGCATCAAGGGGGCCTGCGCCACGGCCGCGGCTATCTTCCTGGCCCGGGATGGTGCCGGGCGGGATGCCATTCGTGACTATGTCTCCTTCCGCTATGGATATGATCTGGATCGCAGCCTGGCCGAGATCAGGCCCGCGTACCGACACAAGGAGAGCTGCCAGGAGTCCGTGCCCGAAGCCATCATCGCCTTTCTGGAAAGCCGTTCCTTTGAGGAGGCCGTACGCAATGCCGTCTGGCTGGGCGGCGACAGCGATACGCAGGCCGCCATCGCCGGGAGCATAGCCGAGGCTTTTTACGGCGGTGTGCCGCAACCGATGCGGGATGCGGCTCTGGCTCTTCTTGATGACCGCCTGCGCGGCGATGTGACTGCCTGGTATGCCTGGCTGGCGGAGCACAGGGGCATCCGGCTTGACAGGAAGGCCGATCCTGTTCAGGAACAGAAGACAGCCGTATCCGCAACAGGGAGGGACATCATGGAAACCATGCCGAAAGCCGGGATGACAGGACAGTGGGAAACGACGGTGGAAGAAGGCCTGCTGGCCGCGCAGGTGGGCAGCGGCGAGGTCCGGGTGCTGGCCACGCCCATGATGATCATGGGCATGGAACGGGCCGCCATGGAAGCTGTGCGTCCCTGCCTGCCCGAAGGCATGACCAGCGTGGGCACCCGTGTGGACATCAGCCACATGGCGCCGACCCCCTGCGGCATGAAGGTGCGCTTTGAGGCGAAGCTGACGGCGGTCTCGACCAACGGGCGCGGCCTGACCTTTGCGGTGACGGCCTATGACGAAGTAGGCCCCATCGGAGAGGGCACCCACGAGCGCGTGGTGGTGGACAGGGAAAAATTCCAGAGTCGTGCCCAGACCCGCGCTACCCAGGGATAGCAAACAGGGCAGGCCGGACGGATGTGCCGGCACAAAACGAGACTGTACGGACAGGGAGGGGCTGAGGCTCCTCCCTGTTTTTGTTCCTGAGGCGGTTCGTATGCTGCACGGTCTGCCGCTTTACGGAGAAGCCTTTCTTCCCCGAAACAGGAGGGATCCCTGTCCATCCTGCCACGGACACAAGGGCAGGCAGGGTCGACATGCCTGTGAGTACAGGCAGGATGCTGGTGCGCAAGGCAAAGCCAAAGGACGAAATGGGCTTGCCCGCAAGTCTGGGGAAGGATAGGCTCAGCATGTCCTTCCACGGGAGGAAAGAAGCGCAGGATGGCGAGCAGGGGATTGGTCTGCCTGGCACAAGGCTCCGGACGGCAGTCCCAGTCGTCTGTTTGGGGCGTCAACCCGATCTGCCGGCTGTAGAGACCGGGGCATCCGTTGCCGTGATACTGCGTCCTTGCCCGGCAACCGTTCCCCGGCGTACTCATCCGGTACGGGTGGGGCAGGTGTCTGCATGGTGCCACATGGCAAGCCATCAAGGAGGAAATCTTGTTTTTTGTCGGCTCACTGACCTGTCTGAGCATTTTTCTGGCCTGGCGTCTGGCCGCGCCCTGGTGCGCACCCTTCCTGGCCGTCTGCGTGACAGCCCTGCTGCAGGTCCTCGCGGCCATGGGGGGCGTGTATCATGAAGTCCGCCTGGCTGTGGCTGTTCTCTCCTTCCTTTCCCTGCTGCCTGTCTGCCTTTCGTTGTTCACCGCGGGAGCCCCGCGGCGGCGCTACATGTGGACGGCCGCTCCCTCCTTGCTCTTCGCGGGCCTGCTGTTCCTGTTTGCCTGGCATTATGCCGGGGCCAGGCTCGTCTATTGGGACGAATTCTTCTGGGGCGGTTTCGTCAAACATCTGGTGCTGGAAAACAGCCTCTGGGCCTGGGGCTCCGTCCTGCCCCGCCATGATTCGGTGCTGCTCTATCCGCCCATGGTCACCATCCTGCAGGCCCTGCTCCAGCCCATGGGGACGTTCTCGGAGCCAGCCATAGCCCTGGGCGAAGCCGCTGTTCTGCTTTCCGCCACCGGTGTCGTCATCCATCTGGCCCGGGAGCGGGGCCTTGCCTTCTGGCCGGTCTGTTTCTGTGCTTTGCTGACGTTCGGTCTGCTGCGTTCGCTGGGTAGTCCAGTACGTTTTTCCTCGTATCTGTTCGGCTATGCCGAGAGTCTGCAGGTTGCCTTGTTTCTTGTTCCCGCACTGGCTCTAGTCTTTGCCGGGAATACGATTCTGACGCGTACGATATTGTCCGTGGGGCTGCCAGCCCTTATCCTGTGCAAAGTGACGGGCTGTTTGCTGGTCCTGTTCATCCTGGGTGCCACGGCAGTGGTGGCCTTTCTTGTGGCTCCTGCAGGACAAAAGTTGCGCCAGACTGGGAGGATGCTCGTTCTGCCGGGAGGGGCCTGTCTTCTTTTCTGGGGGCTCTGGCGCTGGTATCTGCAGATCCATGTCTTCAAGCACGTTCCTCAGCTGTCCGCTAGGATGGCCAATGCTTTCGATCCGACTGTCGTGCAGCTGGTCATCTCCAAATATGTCCAGGCATTTTTTTTGACGGATCTTTTCGCCATCCCGTATGTCGGGGATCTTCCTGTCATAACCGGGACGGCATTCTTATTGCTCTTGAGCGCGTACTTTATTGTCAGAAAGGATGCGAAAGGCCAAAGATATTTCCGGGGCAGTCAGTATGTTGCTTTGGGGATACTTTTATGCGGTTTCTTTTGCTGGATGCTGGCCCATGCCTATGTGACCATCATGTATTTTACCCCGGAAGAGCAGGGACGTGCCGCGAGCTACGAACGCTATATAGCTGTGGCCATCGCTCCATTTCTTATTGTCGGTCTTATGGCGGCTCTGGAGTCCGGCATGCGCTGCCGCCCTTTTGGGGCACGACGCATCATCAAAGGAGGCACATTCCTTTTGGGAACAGGTATGGTCCTCTTTTTCTTCATGCGTCCTGCGGGGTTGCCGGCCAGCATCGCAGAGATGGATCAGGCGGCCCGGATTATGGTCCGGGCGTCGGCTACGGGGGCCCGGTACTGGCTTGTGGTGGGACAAGAGAAATACCTGTACGGGAATGCCTGCCAGTTTTATCTGATGCCGGACAGACAGGAAGCCCCAGTGACAAATGATATCGTATTCAATCCCCATGATACGCCGGAGACAGCTCTTCTCGGCGGCAGGCTACCTGCCGACCT
>ULNP01048759.1_pt1 | contig 9711 bp, 8 predicted proteins | sample 1951941 | NCBI WGS metagenome assembly ULNP01 (sample SAMEA4835579, study PRJEB28245) | human gut metagenome | biome: gut microbiome; material: fecal sample | place: Denmark | collected 2008
GAGAACACAAATTTCCGAAAAGAGGCATGGACGGGCGAGCATCTGCAGGTAACGCTGATGTGCATACCCACAAACTGCGACATCGGCGCGGAGATCCACGAGGACACAGATCAGTTCGTCTGCATCGTGCAGGGCTGCGCGACAATAAGCTTCGGCGCGACAAAATGTTCCATGTGCGACGGTCAGAGGGCAAACGGCGGCGACGCCTGCCTCATCCCCGCCGGAACCTGGCACAATATAACAAACAGCGGAAGCATCCCGCTCAAGGTATATTCCGTATACGCTCCGCCGCACCACGCGGCAGGAACAGTCCAGCGCACCAAGACCTGCGACTGCTGAAAATAAAATAGATACAGGCGCCGTGACTCTGGTGGATCACGGCGCCCGTATCGTTGAGGAAGTGGAGATAAAAAAGATAATATGGAAATTCCAAAACGCAGGTTGGGGGTTCTGCGTTTTGCGTGGATGGTGAAATCAGCGAAGCATTACTTTCTGCTTATTCTCGCCCGGCAGTCGAAATCATCCGACCTCGACCGCCGAAAAGTCATAGTACAGATCCATCGGGCGGTTATCGTCGAGCAGGAGAATGCTGTTATCCTCGAGCAGGAGGTTATCTCCCGCATACTTCATGATGAAGTCTATGCCATAGTTGACAGCCTGTTCTTCATTCTCGGCATAAATAAATCCGCTGACGGGGTTGACGGTGTCCTCGCAGGCGCCTATCTCCCTGCCATCATCTCCGATTTTCTTGCATCGGCATTCGAGCACATAGCGCGAGCCGATATCCGGAAGTCCGTCATATTCTTTTAGCATTACTATCCGTCCCTTGAATTTATCTGCAGGTGCGGTTTGCCGCAGCCTGCCGCATGCCTCCGCGCTGCCGGCGGTCAGGCAGCAGACGGAAGATCCGCCCGCTTCCCGCCGTATAGGAGTATAGGAGGTAGTTGGCTTCATTTATGTACTTCGCTTGAGTACGCCATAATTTTAACGCAATGCAAGCAAAAAGTGTTGATTTTTCAAAAAGTGATGTAAAAATGGGCAAAAACGATATATTTCGAACAGTTATTTTTCTATACAGCAAACATGCGACATATTTTGACAGATTGTTGCGTATAATTATCAGTGCCAAAAGAACATTTTGTTTGTACGGCATAATAACACAGTTAAAAAAGTGTAAGAACATACCTTATAAGTTCGCCGCGGTGCAGAGTTGTAAGAAAATACCTGCGCAGTCGGTTAAAATATTTTTCATGCCCATACACTGTTATTATAAATAAAGAAAGCAGACAAGGCGTGTGCCCTGCCTGCTTTCTTTTATATAGGAGTTATGTAGGAGATAGATTTCACATTCACGCTCTTTTCAGAGGTCAACACTATTTTAGCGCATTTGCCGCCGGAAGTGTGAATTTTTGCAAAAGTGATGCGATTTTGGGCGAAAACGATGTTTTTCGTGAGTTTAATTTGCCGAGGTCGCAAAACTCAATTCAGGCGGTGACTGTCAAGCAGTAGAAAATAGTCGCTGATGACATTTTTTTTTTTCTGTTTGCTTTTTTGACAAAATGTGGTATAATATTTGCGGGAGCGTGATTCTTTTGATAGATATACTTGTCTGCGATGACAGCGCGGAAATAGTTGAACAAGTAAAAAAGCTGCTGTGCGCATGGGAAAAAGTGAACACTGTCAGCTTCAATATAGACTGCCGCCAATCGGGAAAAATTATTCTCGAAAACAAGCACAAATATGACATTGCTTTCATTGATATCGAGATGCCCGAAATGAGCGGACTCGAACTCGCGGTCGAGCTCAAGAAGCAGAACCCGGATGTACTCATCATCGTTCTGACCTCGTTCCAGCGATATCTCGACGACGCGATGCGCATCCATGTTTTCAGATATCTCTCGAAGCCCGTCGATGTCAACCGCTTCAACAAGAACCTCTTTGACGCCGTTCAGGAATACCGCACGCTGAGCAAGACGATAATTCTCGAGACTCACGACATAGTCAAGAAGATAAAGACAAAAGACATTCTCTATATTGAAAACAGGCGCTACGGCGCACTTCTCGTGACAAAAGACGCCGAATATGCGACGGGAGTCAGACTAAAAGACTGGATAGCCAAAACCGGTCAGCCGGACTGCTTTGTCTATTCCCACGCGAGCTACATAGTCAATCTGCAAAACGTCATCGACTTTTCAAAAGACAGCGTCACGCTCAGAAAAGGCGACGGCGAAACGGTAAGCGTATATATGTCCCAGCGCAAATACCCCGCCTTCAGAAAGGCATTTTTTAACTTTGCGGGAGGTATATGATGGACACTGTGTGTAAATTGATTGCCTGCGCTTTCGGACAATTTGCCGCGTACTGCTATTTTTCAAGGCGGTTTGAAACAAAATGTCCGATTGCCGCAGTCTGTGGATTCTTTGCGGCGGCTGCTGCCGTACAATTCGCCGTAAGCTTCGCTGGGCTTGCCGCGCTCAACATAACCCTGCTCTTTATCAGCAATCTCTGCGCCGCGCTCATAATATACCGTGCAGGAATAAAGCAGACGCTGATCCATTGCTTACTGCTCGAAGTTCTTGCCGCGATGTCGGCATTTATAATAATGTTCGGTCTGCCGAAAATTATCGGCCATGAGCCGCCCGGGAACGGAATGATATTGCTTGGCATATCGGCGAGCGCGCTGTATTTTACATTCGCTTATGCCGTATCAAGGCATAACGACAATATGATTGCCTATTACGTACTGATGTCCCTGCTCTCGCTAGTCTGCGCCGCAATGATTGCAGGCTTCGCATTTTTCCCGGGGAGCAATCTGATTTTGACGCTGATATCGGTCGTTCTGCCGTTGGCGATATCCGCCGTCTGCCTTGCGCACAGAAAGTTAGTCTGCAAAATCACAAACTCAACCGAATCGCTTCTCGAAGAACAGCGTCAGGAACTGAACACGGAATACTATGCGGAGCTTGAGCATCAATACGACCTGCGTGACATTATTATCCATGACATAAAGGGGCAGCTGCGCACGATAAAGCAGCTCTCACAAAACGGAGAAAACGACCGCATAAAAAGCTACATCGACTCGATATACAACAGCGGCGCGATGGGCGCGGTGAAGCAGTTCAGCAGCAACAAGCTCGCGAATGTTATAATCAGCAGATACGCGCATCTGTGCGCAAATTCGGAGATAAAATTCAACTGCGATGTGCGCAGCATCGATTTTTCTTTTCTTTCGGACAGCGACCTCACAATATTACTCGACAACCTCCTCAACGGGGCATACAAATCCGCCGAAAAATCAGAAGAGCGCTTTATCGACATGAGCATCGGCAGCTTCAACGAGGCATATGTCGTGCTCAACGTCCGCCACAGCGTGGACGGTTCACCGGATATAAAGAGCAGCGAGAGGGCGGCGCGCATAAGCAAAATAATCCAAAAATACGACGGACAGGCGTCATTTGATTGCTCAGACGGACGGACATTCACGGCAAAGATAATGTTCAAGTCCCCAATCGCCAATATGAAATAAAATTAAAAGGGCTGCTTTCCGGACAGTCCTTTTTCACTGTTATTCTTTAATTGTATTGAACTTATATTGACGCAAGAGTATAATTAATATATATTTTCAATTAACATCAATCCTAAAAAAGGAAGGTGCGGAAAATGAAAGAAGTGAAATCCCCAAAGAAGCCTCTGATATTCTACTACGGCATTGCGCTGCTCGTCATTGTGCTGTTCAATGTGATAGTGTCTCCCCTGCTCGTCAAGGCACGAGTGACGGAAGTCGACTACGGCACATTTATGAGCATGATCGAGCAGAAGAAAATCGGCAATGTCGAGGTCGAGGACGATCAGATAATCTTCACCGACAAGGACGACGCGAAGAAAATCTACAAGACCGGCGCGATGAACGACCCGACGCTGACTCAGCGGCTCTACGACTCCGGCGCGAAGTTCTCAAAGGATATTGAGACGACGACTTCGCCGTTGGTGAGTTTCCTGCTGACTTTTGTGCTCCCGCTGATAATCTTCATCGGACTCGGCCAGTATATGGGCAAGAAGCTGATGGAACAGGCGGGCGGCAAAAACTCCATGGCGTTCGGCTTCGGCAAGAGCAACGCGAAGGTCTATGTCCCGTCGACCCAGGGCATACATTTCAGCGACGTTGCAGGTGAGGACGAGGCGAAAGAGAGCCTTTCAGAGATAGTCGACTATCTTCACAATCCAAAGAAATATTCCGACGTCGGCGCGTCGATGCCCAAGGGCGTTCTGCTCGTCGGCCCTCCCGGAACGGGTAAAACAATGCTCGCAAAGGCTGTTGCAGGCGAAGCGAATGTGCCGTTCTTCTCGATGTCCGGCTCGGAGTTTGTTGAGATGTTCGTCGGCATGGGCGCTTCAAAGGTCAGGGATCTTTTCAGCCAGGCAAAAGAGAAAGCTCCCTGCATAGTGTTCATCGATGAGATCGACGCCATCGGCAAGAAGCGCGACGGTCAGTTCAGCTCCAACGACGAGCGCGAGCAGACGCTCAACCAGCTGCTCACAGAAATGGACGGTTTCCAGGAAAATATCGGCGTTATCATATTAGCGGCGACAAACCGCCCTGAGACACTCGATCCCGCGCTCACCCGCCCCGGCCGCTTCGACAGGCGCGTGCCCGTTGAGCTGCCCGACCTTGCGGGACGCGAGGCGATACTGAAAGTCCACGCAAAGAAGATAAAGACGGCGGATGACGTCAACTTCCACACGATAGCAAGAATGGCATCCGGCGCATCGGGCGCGGAGCTTGCGAATATTATAAATGAGGCGGCTCTGCGTGCGGTCAGGAACGACCGAACCGTCGTCAACGAATCCGACCTCGAAGAGAGCATTGAGACGGTCATTGCGGGATATCAGAAAAAGAACGCGGTGCTCTCGGACAGCGAAAAGAAAGTTGTCGCCTATCACGAGATAGGTCACGCGCTCGTTGCGGCGATGCAGTCGCACTCGGCACCCGTGCAGAAGATAACGATAATTCCCCGCACCTCCGGCGCGCTCGGCTACACGATGCAGGTCGACCAGGGCGACAAATACCTGCTGACAAAGCAGGAGCTTGAGAATAAAATTGCAACGTTTACGGGCGGACGCGCCGCTGAAGAGCTCGTTTTCGGCGAGATAACGACAGGCGCATCGAACGACATCGAGCAGGCGACAAAGCTTGCCCGCGCGATGATAACCCGCTACGGCATGAGCGAAGATTTTGACATGGTGGCTCTCGAGACGGTTTCGAACCAGTATCTCGGCGGCGACGCCTCACTCGCCTGCTCCGCCGATACGCAGAATGAAATAGACCGCAAGGTTGTTGAACTCGTAAAGCGCCAGCACGAGAAGGCTTCCAAGATTCTCGCGGACAACCGCGGAAAGCTCGACGAGCTGGCAAAATATCTCTATGAAAAAGAGACCATAACCGGCGAAGAATTCATGTCCATTCTCGATAAAGGAGGCGAAAAGGAATGAAAAGGCGTTCCGGCTTCGGATGGATGGAGCTCATAATCGGCATTGCGCTCGCTGCGCTCGGAATATTCACTTTTGTCTATCCCGACAATGCGGTGACGACCCTCGTTATTATCTACGGCATAATCGCCATAATAACCGGCATTGCGGATGTTGTGCTCTATGTTCGCGTTGACAAGCATCTCGGCTTCGGCCCGACTGTATCGCTCATTTCGGGCATACTCAGCGTCATGGCGGGCGTCATGCTGCTCGTCTATCCCAACGCGGGCAAATGGGTGCTCTCGCTCCTGTTCCCGATATGGTTCATTGCGCACTGCCTCTCGAGGCTCTCGCACCTGAACACGATTCGGTTCATCGCGGGCAATTTCGTCTACTGGTTCACGATGATTGTCAACATTATCGGGCTTGTGCTCGGCATCGTGATGATATTCAGCCCGAACATCTCGGTTGCGGCGGTCGCTTACATCGTCGGCGCATACCTTGTGCTGTTCGGCATTGACTGCATCATACTTGCGTTCAGTCGCATCGGCGAGGGCAAACAATACTGATAAAACAAAAAGCAAGGTCAAGCGTAGTTTTGACCTTGCTTTTTTCTGCTTTCCAAACAGTGCCGCCGACGGCGGCATAGGGTCGTCGAGTCGCCGACCCCTACAAAGAATCTCAAATTCAACATTGAGCCATATTGATAAAAGCGCCGGAGGCGGGAAGATTCCCTGTCTCCGGCATTTTTTGCTCAGTCGGTCACGGACACGATATTTATCAGCACCTCGACCATCTTCGGCAATGCATCGACAGGTATCGCCTCATAGATACTGTGGAAATTCATGCCGCCGGTCGAGAGGTTCGGGCAAGGCAGACCTTCAAACGAAAGGCGTGCGCCGTCCGTTCCGCCGCGTATCGGCACTATCTCCGGCTCAACGCCCGCATCGCGCATGGCTTTTTCGGCACGCTCGACGATATCCATATGCTTCTCGATTATCTCGAACATATTATAATAGCTGTCTTTTATATTCAGCTCGAAAGTGCCCTCGCCATACTTTTCGTTCAGGAAGCCGACAGTATCGGCGACGAACTTCTTGCGGCGCTCGAAGTTATTCTTGTCGTGGTCGCGGATTATCATATGCGCGCTCGCCTCGGTCTCGTTGCCGGCGATATGCGCCAAATGATAGAAACCCTCGCGTCCCTCGGTATGCGCCGGGGTCTCCCACGCAGGGAGCATATTGACAAACTCCGCGAGATACAGCGCGGCATTTTTCATCTTGTTCTTGGCGGTTCCGGGATGGGTGTTGACGCCGTGAACCGTGATATCAGCCGCCGCGGCGTTGAAGTTTTCGCACTCGATACCGCCGACCTCGCCGCCGTCGACAGTATAGGCAAAATCGGCGTTGAAGCGCGCAAAATCGAAGTGATCCGCACCGCAGCCAATCTCCTCATCGGGAGTGAAGCAGATGCTCAGCGCACCGTGGCGGATGTTTTTGTTCGCGTTGATTTCGGCGCACAGGGCGACTATCTCGGCAACGCCCGCTTTGTCATCCGCGCCGAGCAGAGTCGTGTGGTCGGTAACTATAAGCTCGCGCCCGATATATTCATCGCCGACCATCGGGGCGTTCGTGCCGTCAAATTTGATTATCTGCGGCTTGACATTCGCGCCGCTGACATCGGGCGAAGTATCCATATGCGAGACGAGCCCTATCTTAGGGCAATTTTCGCAGCCCTCGGAAGCCGGGATATGCCCATAGACATAGCCCATTTCGTCGCGCATTGCATCGGCGACTCCCGCGCCGCGAAGCTCCTCGACGAGATAATCGGCGAGGACGAGCTGGGTCGCGGTCGAGGGCACGGTATCGCTCGACTCGTCGGACGTGGTTTCAAAGGTAACATATTTCAGAAATCTTTCGGTAACGGTCATTTTTATCATCTCCGTTTTTTTGTCGGTTCAATGATAACACAATCGGCGAAATTTGGCAACAGAGCGGTGAAATTTGGAGGAATATCGGTGTGTTTTGGGGCGTGAAATTTCAATCGTAAAGCCGATGTGATTTTGTATCGGCTGCGCCGACAGCGGACAGCCGCAAGGGCTGTCCCTACGGTATTAAAATTAAATATTCGTGAAGGTTATGTGCCGCTAATGCGGCATCGGTGCGTCGAGGTCGCCACACCCTACAAGCTGCATGTATTTTGCCGTCGAACGATATCCGCCCTACTGCATCGCATTCACATAGTCACTCCAAATACAGAAAAACTGATACCTAAAAACAGGCAAAGCAAAAACTGCCCGTGCCACTTGCGTGACACGGGCAGCGTTCAATTATGCTTTGAGCTTTGGATTATGGCTTAACCCTCAACATAAGCATACTGGAAGTACCAGTAGCCATAGGGGCTGTGCCATGTACCCTTGAGGGTCGATTTCTGCAGCCAGAAGTCGTTGTAGTATGCAACGGGGATGCAAGCATAATCCTCGGACATGATCTTCTCAGCCTCGTGGAGAGCATCAAAGTGAGCCTTGGAATCGGCAACCTTGGACTTATCAATAGCGGCGTCGAAAGCCTTGCTGTTGTACTTGCCGTCGTTGTTACCGTTGGACGAATAGAACAGCTCGATCATATTGGAAGCGTCGTTGTAGTCCATGACCCAACCGTTACGAGCCATCTCGTAGTTACCGGCGCGGCGCTGAGGAGTGAAGGACGACCAGTCAACAACATCGATCTTCATGGTGATGCCAAGCTCCTTCTTGTAGACCTGCTGAAGATACTCAGCAACAGCCTTGTGGTAACCGATATCATTGGTCGAATAAGTGATGGTCGGGAAGCCCTTACCGTCGGGATAGCCTGCCTCTGCAAGAGCCTTCTTAGCCTCGGCGAGGTTAGCCTGATAGTCCTTGCTGATATAGGTGCTGCCGCCGTTTGCTGCGATAGCGTTGTCAAGGAACATGCCGTCGCCGCTGTCAACGATGCTGGGTCCGACATAGTTGTAAGCCGGGCTGTAGGTACCCTGCATGATGGTGTTGGCAACATACTCACGGTCAATAGCAAGGCTGAGAGCCTTACGGACATTGACATTGTTGAAGGGAGCCTTATTAAGATTCATGCTGAGGTAATAAGTGCCGAGGATCGGATCGACATAGAAGTCGCCGCCGTCGGTTGACTTCTTGAGGCTCGGGATTTCCTCGGTGGGAACATCCTTTATCATGAGAGCCTGGCCGCTGGTATAAGCGGCATAAGAAGCGGCAGAATCCTCGAGAAGGAGGAAAGTAAGCTGCTCGGTAACGATCTTGCTGTTGTCCCAGCCACCCTTATAGTTGGGGTTCTTCTTGCATATGATCTTCTCGCCGGGAGTCCACTCGGAGATCATGTAGGGGCCGTTGCAGACATAGGTCTCGGGCTTGGTTGCCCATTTGTCGCCGTTCTTTTCAACGGTAGCCTTCTGAACGGGGCTCATGGTGCCGAAAGCAACGCTCTTATCGAAATAAGAGCAGGGATATGCAAGCTTGATGGTAAGGGTCTTGCCATCCTCGCTCGCCTTGACGTTGAGCTTGTCAATGTCGGGCTTTGTGGTCTTCTTGCCGTTCTTATCGGGATTGCCGATAGCATCCTGATAGCCTTCGATCATGCCGACAACAGTCTCGCCGTAGGGTGCGCCGACATCGGGATTGGCAATTCTCTTCATGGTGTACTCAAAGTCCTTGGCGTTGAGCTCGGTGCCGTCGGACCACTTCAGGCCGTCACGCATGGTGAAGGTCCAAGTAAGACCGTCAGGGCTGACGGTGTAGGACTCAGCCTGTCCGGGCTGAACCTTGTTGTCCTGGTCGATGATAAGCAGTGTCTCAAACAGAGTGATGAGCATGTTGCCGCCATCGACTGCACTGTTGAGTGCCGGATCGAGAGTTTCCAGGTTGGGACCGATCTGAACAGTGATGTTGTCGGTCTTCTTCTCTTCCTTCTTGCAGGAGCCCAGAACTGCGACAGCAGAAAGTGCGAGCACCAGAACAAGGAACAGAGATACGATTCTCTTGATCTTCATTGATACATCTCCTCTACAAATTTTTGCGGCTTTGCCGCTTTATATCCATTGCGCTCTTCGGCGCAACAAACACCGTTATTTTCAGTCCGCGACCTTGTCAAGATGATGGCACGCGGCGAAATGACCGGGGCTGACCTCTTTGAGCTGCGGGCACTCGTTGGCGCACTGCTCGTCCGCATAGGGACAGCGGGTGCGGAAGCGGCA
>ULNP01042037.1_pt1 | contig 9690 bp, 9 predicted proteins | sample 1951941 | NCBI WGS metagenome assembly ULNP01 (sample SAMEA4835579, study PRJEB28245) | human gut metagenome | biome: gut microbiome; material: fecal sample | place: Denmark | collected 2008
CAGCAAAATGTCCAGGCTGCCGGGACCGTCGATGGTCAGCCTGCCTAATACGTTGATCCCGTCGCTCATGTCGCTGCCGCCCACAATAGTGTTGGTCCCCACCAGCTTTATATTGAGGTTGCCGGAGGAATAGATGCCGGCCACGCAGGACTCCTCCTCGCAGTCATATGCCTTTGTGATGTACGCGCCGTCCAGGGTCAGGGTGTTGGTGGCCGGGTCGTAGGAGGCGCCCTCCACGCTGCCGCTCTCGGCCCCGCCGTAGATCTGAACGCCGTTGACCCACACCGACTCTCCACCCAGGGGGGCCAGGTCCGCGGCGTCAGCCGTCACCCTGCCGCCGGCGATCTGAACGGTCTTCTTGCCGGTAATATCATAGAGAAGCGTTTCGCAGAAAAGCTCGTCGCCTCCCGCGATCGCCTGGGTGCCACCCTGGGCCGTCAGGAAGGTCTCGTCGCCCTGCACGACCAGGTAATAGGTGCAGCGGATCCCCCAGCTGTCCCCGCTGCCGGAGGAAGCTGCGGCGCTCAGGCTGCCACCGGTGAGATATAGCTCGTATCCGTTGAAGACGCCGTAGCCGGTACCGCTCTGGGAGGCAGCCGAAACGCTCACCTGCCCGCCGCTGATCACCAGATCGCCTCCTCCGTTTTTGATGCCGCAGCAATCCCCGCTCTCAGAAGCGGCGCTGATGTCCAGGGTGCCGCTGGTGATGGTCATCCAGTCCTCGCAGGCAATCCCGCTGCAGGAGCTCTCTCCGCTTACCGAGATGTCCAGGGACCCGTCGCCGCCGATAGTCAGATTGCCCAGAGCGTAGACGCCCTCGTTCATGCCAGTGCCGCCGATGGCGCTCTCTCCCGTCAGCACGAGCTCCAGATCCGCCTCCGCGTAGATCCCGGCGCAGCCGCCGTCATGGGCAAAGCCCTGGGCGATGACCGCGTCCTTCAGGGTGAGTACCCCGTTCTCCAGTCTGAGGTTCCAGCTGTCCGCCCCGGCGCCTTCGGTGGTCACCGCGCCGGCGCTGTCGGTCAGAGCGTAGGCCGTCCCCTGGGAGTCGTCCAGCTCCACGCCGCCCACAATCACCCTCTGGGCGGGGACAGCCTCCTCCGGGACGGTCTCTCCCTCGGCCGCTGCCGCGTCCACCGTCAGCAGCGACATGCAGAGCGCAAAGATACCAAACAGAGCAAACAGTCGTCTTTTCATACCTTTCTCCTTTCCGCCGGCCATACCGGCCCGGTCTGCAGGCATATCCCGGCCACAGCCTGCACCTCAGGGGCGGCGGGACACTGTCGGGACGTCTTTTTTTATATTATATCAGAGCAAACCGAATTGAGCAATCATTTTGACCCCCTGCTTTGGCACCTTTGCACTGTACAAATGTTTTGCCATGAACGAAAGTCTTGGCGCAGGGCATTTCATTTGTCCCGAGCATTTTCAATTACCGAAGGTTGGAGCCGCCCTCCGGCGGCGGAACCCAAGGTGTGAACAATGAAAGGCAAGTACTTCTCAGCTGTGCGGATTTGAAACAACGGAGCATTGTCGTTTTGAAAGCCATAGTAGGTTCACTGCCACAAATCGGTGTGCGGCTCCGTCACGATTTCTACGGTTTCCCGAATCACTGTGGCCTGCTTCGGCTTTTTTGTCCAGAGCTGTTCTTTAGATAAAAAGTTTTCCATGTCAAATAACCCCTTCTCTCAGTCTTTTTTGGTATTTTGACAGGCAAAATACTCAATCTGTCTGTTTTCAACCCGGAGAGGCGCAAAGACCACCAGTCTGTCAGGCCGGAAGGGGCTGAAAACGGACGGTTTTGTTTCCCAGGGCATCTGTTTCCGCGATCACATTGTCTGAGGTTTTATAGTGCCCGCCGTAGGATGCGCCGCTGAATTTATAGAGATCCCGGTGGAGCTGCAGGATCATAGAGGACTTGGGCGGGATATAATCAAAGCTCTCGTGGATCGTGGCCAGCACATCCCGGTAACCGGCGATCTCCTGCTCGTTCCGGGTACGGGGGGTGGTTTTGTCCTGCACCAGCTTTTTCAGCCGCTCATCCGAGGTATAGATCCCCTCGATTTTATTGGAGGCCTCGGTGCTCTGGATTTTGGCGATCTCCACCAGCTTGTTGAGGGCATCGGCCTTGGCCTCGATAAACAGAGCTTGCTCGCCTTTGTACTCGTGGATCTGGGTCAGCAGGGACACAATATCCGGTGTGAGCAGCTTCTCGTATTTTGGGGTGAAATCGTAAGTATGCATCTGTGCGCCTCACTTCAGTAAATTATATCATTTTCATCTTAATGATGTAATTAAAATGATACCTGGCCAACATGTTGTTACCCGGCCCATCTCTTCGGCCCTGCTCAACCGTATGTTCCATGTGGAGCTGCGGGCGGATACACGGCTCTGGCTGGAGTGGGCGGCACAGAACGGTATCCACCCATGGGTCTATGATTATATCTGTACCCGCCCGGATCAGCTCTGGAGCCCGCCGCCCAAGACGGAGGAGCCCTTCTCCACGCCCCGGAGCTGGCACATGCTCAGCGACGCCATCACCAGCTGCGGAAACGGAATCCAGGACAAAGAGCTGTCCATTTTGGCAAACGGCTGCCTGACCGCCGCACACGCCACACAGTTCTGCGCCTACGTCCGGCAGGTGCGGGGCCAATATTCCCTCAACAAAATCATCCAGGGGGAGCAGAAGTGGCCGGAGAAGCCGGAGGACCGGGATATTCTGTATTTCCTGGCGCAGAGCCTCCGGGCCCGGCTGTTAAAGGAACTCCCCCACAACCGGGGCCAGTTGAGCGGAGAAGCGAGTCAGTTGGCCGCCCGCGCCAAGGAGCTATTGCTGGAACTGTCCAATATCAGCTTGGAGGTGGCGCAAATGGCGGTGACGCCGGAAGGGGATGACACGCTTCCCGCCTGGTTCCTGGCGGAGCTGGTGCGGGAGCTGCCCGCCCTGGCGAAAAGGCAGGGCTAACGATGGGCAAACATAAGAAGTGCCAACAGGCGGAGCGGCCAGCGTATGAAGCGGCCTGGGAAAGATTCCGGAACGGGATGCTGGGCCGTCTGGCCTGGAGCATCCACCTTTGCCCAGGGAAACAGGGTCAGGTGGTAAAGGACGATTGGGCCTGGGTAACGAACCAGGGAGAAGTTGTTATAAATACCACTCATGCGGGCACCGTAGGAGAGTGGGAATACGCACTTGCCCACTGTCTGCTCCACCTCGGTATGGGGCACTTTCAAAAGGAGCGGATGGACGACCCGGCTTGGATCACGGCCTGCGACCTGATCGTTACAGACTTTCTTCGGAGCAGTCATCTGGGAACCCCGCCGCCGGAGTTTCAGCAACCGCCGTCTGTTCCGGTCAAAAGCGAGGAGCAGGTGTACAGTTTACTGAAAGAACAGCCGGAATTGTTGTCAAAGTGTACCTTCAGTACGATTACCAATGGCCGTCCCGACATGCGGTGGACCGGAGAGCCGCCCAAAGTATCTTTCCCGGAACTGTTCGCCCAGTCTATCCAGTCAGCGATTCAGGAGGCGCTGTGTAGTTCCAGCCGGTTAGGGAGCCGCAGTGGGCGGTGGAGGCCGGACTATCTTCTGGCTCGGGACTGGTTTCTATCCAGCTATCCGCTGCTGGGGGCGCTGGCCACCTCCTTTCGGGTCGTGGACGACCGGGAGGCCGTGCGCCGCATGGGTCTCCCCGTAGCGGCAGTAAATTGTCAGCTTCGGGAGCTCTACATCAACGCAGACCTCCGCCTGAATCTGGAAGTATGGAAATTCATCTTGGCCCATGAATTTCTACATGCCGCCCTTCGACACGATATACGCTGCCAGGATCGTGGCCCCGTTCTGTGGAATGTGGCCTGCGACTTTGTGGTCAATGACTGGCTGCTGGAGATGAACGTGGGCGCTATGCCAGACCTCGCCCTTCACGATCCGGCCTTCCGGGGAATGTCGGTGGAGGGCGTCTACGATCAGGTCTGCCAGGATATCCACTTTTATGCGGGACGAGATCCCAAAGACCTGCTCTACGGGGACGAGGCGTGGTGGGATACCATGGAGGGCGGCGAGGTGGACGAGTATTACCGCTCCGCCATCTATCAAGGCCTGGAGTACCACACCAGACAGGGACGCGGCTTCCTGCCCGCCGGCCTGGTGGAGGAGATCCGCGCCGTCAGCCGGCCGCCTATCCCCTGGGATGTAGAGCTTGCCAGATGGTTCGACGAGCGGTTCGCACCCATGGAGAAGCACCGGAGCTATGCCCGCCTCAGCCGGAGGCAGAGCGCCACCCCATATATTCCCCGTCCTGCATGGCGGGCGGAGCCTGATGCGGAGCATCAGCGGATCTTCGGCGTGGTGCTGGATACATCCGGTTCCATGGACCGGCAGCTGCTGGCCGCCGCCCTGGGCTCCATCGCCAGCTACAGTCAGGCCAGGGATGTCCACCACGTGCGGGTGGTGTTCTGTGACGCCGCCCCCTATGACCAGGGGGTAATGCACCCGGAGGACATCGCTGGAGTGGTACAGGTGCGGGGACGGGGCGGCACCAAGCTCCAGCCGGGCATCGACCTTCTGGAGCACGACCCCACCTTTCCCAAGGACGCGCCCCTGCTGATCATCACGGACGGGGCCTGCGACCGGCTCCAGCTCCACGGAAGGGAGCACGCCTATCTGATCCCCTGGGGCAATCGTTTGCCCTTCCCGCCCAGAGGGCCGGTATTCAAGCTGAGGTAGCCAAGTAGTAGCTTTGTAAGACGAACAGGCAGGCGAAAACTTTCCGCCTGTCTGTTTGCCTGTTTTTGCTTGGTGTCCGGGCCCCGATGCTTTAAACTTTGTGTCCCTGGGCGCAGTTCTCTTTGCATCAAATGAAAAGCAAAGCCAGACCCTTGGATCCCTGAAGGGCTAAGAGCCATTGGGATTGACCGAAAGGCCAGGATATTCCGTCCAGAAAAGCATAACATTTTATTTATTATGTACCATTTAAGCGCAAGCTAATTAACCTATGTTAATGCTGCTGAAACGGTGGAATGCTAAAATATTGAAGTATTAACAAGGGGGCTGAGGCTGTGCACAAAGAGTTATTTCTGGAAAAATGCCTCAATTTGTCTGATCAGTCAGTGGTACAGAAACTGCTCGAAGATGCACAGACAATACATGTAAAGCAGAACAGCCTTCTGATCGAAGCGGGCGAGGTCCAGCAACAGGTACTGATCCTAGTCGAAGGGGTAGCCAGGGGCTTTTTGCTGGACGCAGACGGCAGGGATATTACAGACTGCTTTGCGTACCGGCAGGGTGAGGTCCTCATGGGATGCAATGCCCTGGGGACGCCGTCGCTGATCAGCCTGGAGACAATGAGAGACTGCGAGCTTCTGTCCATTCCGTTGTCCAAGATTCTGCCGCTGATGGATGAGAACCCGACGCTGCTGAAGTGCTATATCCAGTTTCTGCTCAAGGGGCTGGAGCGGCACTGGGAAGGCAAGATGCTGATGTACCGCTGCTCCGCCATGGAGCGGTACCAGTGGTTCCTGAAGATGTACCCCGGCCTGATCGATTTGGTGCGCAACAAGCATGTGGCGTCGTTTCTGGGTATGACGCCGGGGTATCACACACTTAATAATAATTATAAACAACCCACGCTATCGAAATTGAAGGACATATCTTCAAAAATATTTTATCTACAAAGAGTCCAGCAGTAAATACTGCTGGACTCTTTGTTTATAGGCGGGATCCAATGAGGCACGTAGGTAGAGTTCTGCCGTTCCGCATAGGAGCCTCCTGTTCAGGTACAATATTTGTATCAATCAAACTGGAGGCATCAATATGGCAGAATATAGAATCACAGCAGAACAAATCACGGACTTTGCCAAGCACCTACGCCAAGCCGAGCGCAGCTCCGGCACCATTGAGAACTACCTGCGCCATGTGCGCGCTTTTGCCGCGTGGCTGGGCGGCGGGCCGGTGACCAAGGAGGCCGCGGCGGACTGGAAAGCCCATCTGATCTCTGAAGGCTACTGCCCCAGCACCATCAACGCCATGCTGGGCGGCCTGAACCGTTTCCTTACCTTCGCGGGCTGGCAGGAGTGTCAGGTGAAAGCCCTGCGTCTTCAGCGGCAACTATTTCGGGATGACAACCGGGAGCTGACCCGTGCCGAGTATGACCGCCTGATCGCCGCCGCCCACGCCATGGGCCGGGAGCGGCTGGCCCTGCTGATGGAGACCATCTGCTCCACAGGGATCCGTGTGAGTGAGCTGAGGTATGTGACGGTGGAGACGGCACAGCGCGGGCGTGCGGAGATCTCGCTGAAGGGCAAGATCCGCACCATCCTGCTGCCGGGAAAACTCTGCCGCAAGCTGCTGAAATACGCCCACAAAAACAAAACCGCCTCTGGCGAGATCTTTCTCACCAGAAGCGGAAAGGGGCTGTCCCGCAAACAGATCTGGGCGGAGATGAAAACCGTGTGCAGTGCGGCGGGCGTGGCAGCCTCCAAAGTGTTTCCCCACAATCTGCGTCACTTGTTCGCGCGGACGTTTTACAGGGCATGCAGGGATGTAACGAAGCTGGCCGATGTGCTGGGCCACAGCAGTATCGAGACTACCCGCATCTACTTGGTCTCCACCGGCTCGGAACACGCCAGCTTGCTGGAGCGGCTGGGGCTGATAGGATAGGACAAATTTCACATTTTGTCCATACACAGCTGAAAACCAAACCATTCAATACTTACTGACGGAAATATCTTAGCACGAAATCTGGTGAAACGCAAGCGGTTGACCGGAGTTGGGCATGACAAAACAGGCCAAGCAGATGAATTATTGTTTGGCCTGTGCTTTTCGCGCCCAAATGATCCGATCTGCAGGTACACCGGGCTGTCTTTCTTTCTCTGCCCGCCCTTTTCCAGCAGAGCTGTACGGGCAGTAAAGACAAAATGTGAAGTTTGTCCTGATCAGACTGCGCGGAGGGAGAAAAATGATAAAACTCGCCGCCGGCAGAACGAAAGAGGGAGGTGATCCACATGGGGCGAACGGCCGAAGAGGCACCTTCCCTCCATGGCCATGCCGAACCGGATAACCCGTCCCTCGCCTGGGAGCAGGCGGAGGCATATCTGGAGGCTCTGCGCGGTCGGGGCCGCACTCCGGAAACCATTAAAACATACCGGCGGAATCTGCTGATGCTTTTCAGGGCATTGCCGGAAGACGGGCGGCTCGACCATACGGCGCTGGCCCGCTGGCGGGATGCGATGCTGGAACAGGGATACACGCCCCGGACAATCAATGTGCGGCTTGCCGCGGCAAACGGCTTTTTAGGCTACCTCGGCCTGCGGGGGTACCAGCTCCCCGTGCAGCTAAAACCGGCGAAGGATGACATCCAGCCGGAGCTGACCCGCAATGAATATCTGCGCCTGCTCTCCGCGGCGAGGGCGCTGGGGAAAGAGCGAACCTACTTTATGGTGAAGACATTTGCCGTGCTGGGCCTGACGCTTCATGATCTGCCAAACCTCACGGTGGAGGCCGTTGAGACCGGAACGCTTGTGACAGACGCCAACCACTCCCATCAGATCATCCGTATTCCGGAATGCCTGCGGGCGGAAATGCGCGGCTATCTTCAGCGTGTGGGCATCCGGAGTGGGCAGGTGTTCTGCACACGGAGCGGGAGACCCATCAGCCGGACTGCGGTGACAACCTGTATCCAGCAGCTGTCCAGAGACGCGCGGGTGGCGCCGGAAAAGTGCAACCCCCGCTGCCTGCGGAAGCTGTGCCAGGCCACGCGCGAGGGCGTCCGGCAGAGCGTCTCCCTTCTGGTGGAGCAGACCATCGACCGGCTGCTGGAGCAGGAGCAACTTGCCATCGGCTGGAACGAGGAGGGTGACCATGTTTCATAGCGCTTCGGCATGGCCGCTGCTGGAATATCTGGCGTACCAGGCCGGGTGTGCCTACCTGTCTGATCTGCACAGCCTGAACGGCAGCCAGAGGGTGCGGCTGGCCCGCCTGCTGGAGCAGATCCCGGCGGACGCGGCGGATCTCCACACCTGGAACGACGCACTGGACTATCTGGCCCAGGCCCCGCCTGCAAATACTGCGGAGGCGGCCAGGGAGCGGCTGATTGCCGCCTTGACGAGAATAAATTGAAAAGGAGAGGAAAACAGAACTATGGACAAGCGATGGAAACGGTCTTTGGCTCTGCTGATGACCGTTGTGATGCTGCTGGGGCTTCTGCCCACCGCAGCATTTGCGGCGGAGGAGGGGAACGAGGGCCTGATGCCTACAGAGGAGCCGCAGTCAGAGGAGAGCATCCCTGTGGAAGCGGCACCTGCAGCGGGATCGGTTCGGGCTGGAGAACCGGTGACAGATTGGAAAGAATTGCAAAGTAAAATCGACGAGGGAGGATCCATTGCGGTCAGCCTGCCAGCGGAATTGACAAGCGATGGCACCATCACAATTCCTGCAGACACAGATGTGACTATCTCTGCGGCAGAGGATGGCACCACGTTGACTATCGGGAGCGATGATGCGTTCCGGGTTAGTGGCAGCCTGACGCTGGAAGGGACGATCACAGTCGCCGCAGATGGAGATGAACTGGAGGCGGGCTTCCTCAGCATCGCGGCGGGCGGCATCGCAAACTTAAACGGTGCGGTTCGTGTGGGAGCGGACATCACCTCCATTGAAAGCCTGATCGTCTGCAGCGGCACGCTGACCATGGAGGAAGGCGGCGTGGTGTCGGGGTACACCACGAACGACATGTTAGAGCAGCCTGCGGCTGTCGTTGTCAGCGGTGAAAATGCTGTGTTTACCATGAACGGCGGCGAAATCTCCAACAATATTCAGACTAAGGGCAGCAACAGCACCAAGGGCGGCGCGGTGCAGATTCTTGAGGGCGCTCAGTTCAAGATGAACGGCGGCAAAATCACCGGAAACAATGTGTATTCGGACGATAAAAAGTCTAGCATTGTGGTCAAGGGCGGCGGCGTGTATGTGGACGGCGGTACCATGACCATGGCCGATGGTGAGATCTCCGGCAATATGGCCTATCAGGGCGGCGGCGTGTATCTTACCGGCGGCGCTCAGTTTACCATGACCGGCGGTGCAATAACTGAAAACAAGTATGCGCATTCCGCTAAGTTCACCCCAGCTGGCGGCGGAATTTATGTGGGCAGCGGCTGTGCGCTGACGGTTGAATCCACAGACAAAGAAAATCCCGCAACCATCAGCGATAACAAAACGGCGGACACAGGAAACTACGTTCAAGCCAGGGGCGGCGGTATTTTTGCCACAGGGGCGGAGATAACGCTGACCGATGCGGTTGTAAGCGGCAACACTTCAGCAATAGGTTCCGGCATCGCTGGCGGTGGAATTTATGTGGAGGATGGTAGCACACTGACCGTTACAGACTGTGAGATCAGCGAGAACTCTGGCTACTATTCTCTGGATAATATGGAATACGAATCTGGCGGCGGCGGAATCGTTGTTGATGATGACAGCTCATTGAACATGAGCGGAACTACCGTGTCCGGGAACACGGCGCTTTACGGTGCGGGAGTGTATTTGGACGGTACGACTAGCGTCACTATTACGGACTGCGTGATCTCTGAGAATGAGTCCCTGTTAGATATCAATAATGCGAATTGGTACTACAACTCTTGTGCGGCAGGCGGAATTTTTTATAATTCATCTTAGGTCAGTTTACAAGGAACTACACGCAGACCGTGA
>ULNP01057591.1_pt1 | contig 9664 bp, 9 predicted proteins | sample 1951941 | NCBI WGS metagenome assembly ULNP01 (sample SAMEA4835579, study PRJEB28245) | human gut metagenome | biome: gut microbiome; material: fecal sample | place: Denmark | collected 2008
GCCCCTCCCGGAACTGTCCACATCAGTGTAGCCAATCCAGTCTACGCCCTTGAGGCAGCGGAGGGAGTCGACCCTCTTCCTCCACCTGGGCTTGCGGGCCTCGGCCTCGACGAGCCCCTCGAGCCTCGCCTTCTCCTCCGCCGCCCGCCTGACCGCGTCGACGTAGTAGGCGAGCACGTCGTTGTCGGCCCTCTCCGCGAACCCTATCGACTCGATCCAGGACCAGTGCGCCCGGGTCCAGTTGCCCTTCCTGCGGCCGGTGGGCGTCCTCTCGTCGAAGACGAGCCCGTGCCTGAGCAGGAACTTGGAGAGCCGCTGCTTCGAGCGCGAGAGGTCGTCCCTCGCGTCCTCGAGCGCCCTGGTCAGGTCGCGGGCGGCCTCGCACTCGTCGTCGGGGACCCACACCTCGACCACGTTGCCGACCGACAGCATGCGGGCGAGGAACTCGGCGTCGTTGCGGTCGTTCTTCCTGCGCCTGTCCGCGCTGGGCTTGATCATCTTCGAGACGGCGCCGACCACGCAGTCGACCCCCAGGCCGGAAAGCCTCTTCTGCAGGTCGAAGCCCGTGACCCCGGACTCGTACACGCACCTGGCCCTGGGGTCCACGGAACGGACCCACTCCGCGACGGCGCCGGCGTCGTAGCCGAAGGTCGCGGCACGTACCTCCCCGGTCATGACGTCGAGGGAGACGGCCTTTATCGAGCGGGCGTGGACGTCGAGGCCGATGAAGGTGGTAGTATCGAGCATGGGAGCCCCTTCCATGAATGCGGCGTGGCCGCCACGGTTGGATTAGACACTCACCATTGTCGGCCTAATCCGCGGTCTTTCATGCAGCAGGGGCTCTCAATGTTTTTATGTCCTGCTCATATCGTCTGTGCCGGCACCCCGGGACACTCCTTGGCAGTAACCGCACCTAGTCGTTGGGGACGTTCTTAAATGATTAGTCGCTGGGGACAGTCTTCGTAGGTAGCGCGTAAAAAGGGGATGGGCTTTCCCCGACGGCTGTCGAGAAAAGCCCATCCCATAATTTACGACCGTTAGAACGTTCCGCCGCCGCCTCCGCCGACGCCGCCACCACCGCCGCCAGAGAAGCCGCCGCCGCTGCCGCCGCTCGAGCTATCGGAGCTCGAAGCCAGCTCGCGGATGGTCTCGTGATACACATCGTTGAACGAATCGAGCGGAGACTCGTTGCCGTAGTGATGGTAATACCACCAGTAGCAGGGGTAGTTGTCGTAGAAATCGTCGCTGTTGCGCAGGTCCGCAGGCACGGCCTCGGCCAGCTGTCGCAGCACTTCTTTCGAAACGCCCAGGGCAACGCCCATCACCAGCAGCTTGTTCCACAGCACCAAATCGCCCGGGACGGCTTCCTTTAGGCGTGTGAAATCCTCGAGCCAATGCTTGAGCGCCTTGCAGCGAGCCGCCACCTCGGCGCCCTCCGGCGTAAAGCGGCGGAACGTAAGGCCCACGCCGATACCCACCAGCACAATCGGCACCGAGATAACCGCGGCGGTAATGTTCGCCTGTGCGCCATCGGTAAAGAAGATGGATCCCACGGGAACAAAGGCAATCAGGATACCAAGAACCAGGCAAAACACCATTGCAACAATGCCGTCTGAGGCAACGTACTCGCTATCGGCCAGCTTGCCCTTAACGGTGTTCTGATAGTCCTCGAGCTTGTCGCCCACGGGTGTAGCGTGCTGCTTGACGTAGTGCTGCAGCTCGTCGAACGTGCGCGAGCGATCGCCGTTCTCGTCAGGCTTAGTACCGGCAAAGAAGACCTTGAGCACCATGTGGTCAATGCCCTTGGCCGACTTCCAGCCCGCATCACTCACCGTCACGCGATACGTCTGCTCTTCTTTTTCACGCCCCAACAGACCCTTCTTGGCCTTGGTCACGGTCGCCTGCTCCAGCTTGATCACACGGTCGTCAGTGAGCTTCATGAGCGTGGCGATATATGCCTGATCGGGCACCTCGTTCCAGCTCATGAGGGCCGAAAGCACGGCGGGATGGTCGGCCGAGGGCACATCGCGGAAATATTCGTCCTGGAAAAGCGGCTTGGGCTTGCGCTTGCGCAGCTTGAGCATAACGATTGTGCCGGTAAAGGCCACCGCCGCAACAACACTTAGCACGGCAAGTGCATTGGCAATCATGCGAGCGTGAGCGCGGCGGGCGTTAGCTTCGTCGGCCCATTCCTTCTCTTCGCTCAGGATCGTTGACATGCGCTCTTCGCCCGAGACGGCAAGCTGCGGCACCCAGTCGCTGGGGAAGGCGATGCGTGCCTCGGCGAATTCGCCCTGATGCACGCAGGGAATGGTATAGGTGACCATGGGCTCGTCCTCATCGAGCGACACGTCGCCCGCCAGCGGACCGTGGCCCCATGCGCGGAAGTTATCGCCTTTGACGGCCGCCGTCCCGGCAGCGGCATTTGCGAAGCGCACTTCCATCTCGACATCGTCGGAATCCGCAGACCAGCCGTCGCCCACGAACTTCCAGTAGAGCTCGGCGGTATCGGCCCAGTTCATAACCGCACCGGTCATGGTGTAGCTCACGTAATAGATCGCGCTGTCGCCGCTCTCGTGGGGGCTGAACACCTTAATCCTTACGTCGTCACCGGCCTGCTCGACCGTGTAGACGCCAGAATCGCCCTTGTTCGCGCTATCGACTTTGTCAAACGCGGTGTCCTCTTCCTCGACACTCAGCACGTCAACGTCCGCCGTGCCGCCCTGCTGGTTGGTGCCCGTATTGATCTCCCAAAACACGCCGTTGATGTCGTCGTCGAAATCAAACTGGCGTCCCTCGACAACGGTCAGCGATCCATCGGCCTCGACCGTGGCGCTGATGTAGGTTTGGGTCATGGAATAACCGTCGGCGTGTGCGGCGGCGGGCAGTAGCAGCAATGCAAGCGCGACGAGTGCGCAGACGGAAGCAAATCGCGCAAACAGGCGGCGCTGCCGGCTGACTTTGGCGGCGAGGGTGTTCATAGGCACATCCTTTGTCTGTAAAACCAACAGCGCCATTGTCCCACGTTTGCGGGTACGCATGACGAACATCTAGGCGACCGGAGCGCCAAACGAGATGAAAGTCACGCCCGCGGCCGGCACCTGGGGACATTCCTTATCTGCCGGCAATCTGGAACACTCCTTGGCATAGCCCGCTCCGGCAATAGATACCACTTCATAGCTCCGTCACAGGTGTAGCGGCTTTGTGTTGCCGCGGCGTAAGCCGATTAAGCTGGCGAGCGAGGGGCATAAAGCAGTTGAGCGAAAACGGTTTGCCCCTTTGCCGTTCGCTTGAGGATCATGTCCCCCTTTTCCGCGGAAACCCCGGCAGTTGCGAAGAGCTGCCGGGGTTTCTGTCGTTTGAGGGGTTGGGCTGGCGGGCGGCGATCGAGCTGTCGAGCCGGTGGTCCGGCACGCGCAACGCGCGGCCTCGGCAACTTGCAGGCCACGGCAGCGTCTCCCCCACCACGCCCCGCGCTATACTCGTCCGCATGGATATCAAAACACGCAACATAGCAACGCCCGCCGCGGACGCGCCAGCGACGCCACCCGCCTCCGCCCCCGCGCCCGTCGTGGGCCGTTTCGCCCCGTCGCCCTCGGGCCGCATGCACCTGGGCAACGTGTTCAGCTGCCTGTGCTCGTGGCTTTCGGCCCGCAGCCAGGGCGGCAGCATCGTGCTGCGCATCGAGGACCTGGATGATCGCTGCAAGCGCCCGGAACTTGCCGCTCAACTGATTGACGATCTGACCTGGCTAGGGCTCGAGTGGGACGAAGGCCCCTACTACCAGCACGATCGCCTGGATCTGTACGAGGACGCCCTGCGCCAGCTGCAAGACGCCGGCCTCACCTATCCCTGTTTTTGCACGCGTGCCGAACTCCACGCCGCGAGCGCACCGCACGCCAGCGACGGCACGCCCATCTACCGCGGCGCCTGCAGAGGTCTTTCTGCTGAAGAAATCACCCGCCGCAGTGCCCTGCGTGCTCCGGCCACGCGCCTGCGCGTGCCCACCGTCGACGACCTCGCCAGCGACGTGATCGAATTCGTGGACCGCACGTACGGAGCCCAATGCGAAGCACTCGCCACCGAGTGCGGTGACTTTTTGGTGCGCCGCAGCGACGGCGTTTTTGCCTATCAGCTGGCCGTGGTAGTCGACGACGCTGCCATGGGCGTCACCGAGATCGTACGCGGATGCGACCTGCTTGGTTCCACGCCGCGCCAGATCTATCTGCAACATCTGCTGGGACTGCCCACACCGCGCTACGCGCACATTCCGCTGCTCATGTCGCCGGACGGCCGCCGCCTTTCCAAGCGCGATCGCGATCTGGACCTGGGCGAACTCCGCGCTCGCTTTGGCACGCCCGAGGCGCTGCTGGGCTGGCTCGCCGGGCAAACAGGCATCGCGCCGGACACCACGCCGCGTACCGCCGAGCAGCTGGTCGAGCACTTTAGCTGGGACGTCATCCGCGCGCATCGGGAGAACATCACTGTAACGGTCGAGTAGCCAGCCACCCCGCCTCTACGCAACATCCCAGGGCTGGAGTTCGTCGCCCAAGCGAACGATGCAGTCGTAGAGCACGGTGTGACGCTCGGCCGGGTTGGTATCCCGATGAAAATGCCCGTAGTACCAGCGCTTGTAGTCCAAGCGGTCTTCCAGCTCATCGAAAAATGCCGTAAGCCGATCAACGGCGGGGCAATTCCAGCCGGGCGCCGGATAGAGCGTGGGCGAGAGCATGCGCGTAGCGCAGGTGTGGGTGATCACGTAGTCGACCTTCCAGCCCATGCTCTCGAGCTTTGCCCGCGCCTCCTCAAAGTTGCGCTCGTCCGGCAGCTCCTGCGGCCACCAGCTGGAATACGGAATGCGGTATTCCTTATCCACGCTCGTGGCGCCGCCCATGGTAAAGATCGTTGAGCCGTCGAGCTCAAAAACCTCGCCGCGCGTCAGGCGTCGGATGGGCGAGGTGTCCGACAGGCGCTGCGTCAGGCCGCCGTGCCACAGTTCCATGGGACGCTCCGCCCAGTGATCGAAACGTTCGTGGTTGCCGTCGACGAACAGCAACGTATAGGGGCGCGACTCCAGCCAAGCGATATCGGCGCATTCCTCGGCAGAGAAATCCCACGGAAAGCCAAAGTCGCCCGCGACAATCAGATAGTCGTCGCTCGTCAGACTATCCCCAAGCTCCCAGTCGCGCAGCTTTTGCATGTCGACCCCACCGTGAATGTCGCCCGTCACATAGACCGTCATCGGATTACCACTTCCCTGCAAGTCGCTAGCCCACATTCTGCACGATCACTAAGCCAACCGTTCCAGCCCTTCCATCCTTTAGGACCTACCCCTCGTTCTTCCATCCAAACGGGTCGAGCACCCAAAAAATCAGATCGAACACGCCGCCGGTCATCATGGCGCCGGCAAGGGCCATGCAAACGTGCAGAGAGCTAACACTTCGGAGCACGTCGAATGGCCCCAGAACAGCCAGCAGCGCGACCGCTGCGCCGGCTACGCACAGCGCGAGGCACGGCCCCGCGTCCTTAACGCACTTCTTTGCGAGATGCTTTGCGTTGTCACTCATCGGTATCGAACTCCTTAGAGGGTCGTTATTCAGACGCATGCCGCCGCGGCAGAGCGGGGCGGCAGGGTAAGAGTCACATGCTGTGCGGACATCAATGGAGAAACCGCCTGCTCGACCAACCTTTGACGCCGTTTTGCACCGGCACCACATCCCCCGCTATCGAGGTCTAATACTTTTCCCACCGCTACTCAAAAACTCATCCAACATTAATCTTGGCTCAAGAATCGCTTAATCTATAACCTGCACTATAGAGTTCGACCAAGGGCGGGGCGGCGCCGCGCAACGCAGGCCGCCGAACGCTACGCTCGCGCCCGGGCAGATCGCCCGGCGTCGCGCCCATCGAACGAAAGGACAGGTCATGGACGACCTCGAAAAGGTTGAAACCATCCGCACCAAGTGCAACGTGAGCTACACCGATGCCAAAGCCGCGCTCGACGCCGCCGACGGCAACGTTCTGGACGCCATCATTTGGCTCGAGTCGCAGGGCAAGACACAGACCACGTCAGCGCACGCCGCCACCGAGTCCGCGCCGGTCGACGAGCCCTCGGCCGAGATGGTTGCCGCGCAGGCCGCCTACGAAAAGTCGAGCGAAAAGACCGACTTCTCCAAGAAGATGGACAGCGTGTGGGAGTACCTCAAAAAGCTCTTCCGCCTGAGCTTGGACACCAAGTTTATCGCCACGCGCCGCGACGCCATCATCCTCAACATTCCCATCCTGATCCCCATCGTCGCGCTATTTGCCTGGGGCGCCACGATATGGCTGATGCTGATTGGCCTGTTCTTTGGCATGCGCTACCGCATCGATAGCGACGGCGACGTGCCCGGCAGCATCAACAACCTTATGAATCACGCTGCCGATGCCGCGGACGACATCAAGCAAAATCTGAACGACGACAAGTAATCGCAGACGGGGGCACGCATGGCACAGATCCTGATCGTAGAGGACGAGGAGAAAATCGCCCGCTTTGTGACGCTCGAGCTGGAGCACGAGGGCTACCAGGTGGAACACGCCGCCGATGGCCGCACCGCCGTGGACCTGGCACTAGAGCGCGACTACGATTTGATTCTGCTCGATGTGCTGTTGCCGCAGCTCAACGGCATGGAGGTCCTGCGGCGTGTCCGCAAGCACAAGAATGTGCCGGTGATTATGGTCACCGCTCGCGATGCCGTGATGGACAAGGTGGCCGGGCTCGATGCCGGCGCCGACGATTACCTGACCAAGCCATTTGCGATTGAGGAGCTGTTCGCACGGATCCGCGTGGCGCTGAAGCGCTCGGAGGCCGTACGGGCGGCTTCGGGCGTTGGCGGCATCGGGACGGGCGCGGCAGGCGGCACGGGTGTCGGCGCCACTGCGATGCCCCCGGTCAGTGACTCGACCCAGGTTTCCGCCTCGCTCTCCCCCGCCACGCTCGCCGTGGGCTCGGTTGCGCTCGACCCCGACCGCCGCGAAGTCACGGTCGGCGGCTCGCCCATTGCGCTCACGGCCCGCGAGTTCGATGTCCTCGCCCTGCTTATGGCGCATGCCGAGACCGTGCTCACGCGCGAACGCATCGCGCACGAAGCGCTGGGCTACGAATACATGGGCGACACCAACAACGTCGACGTGCACATCGCGCATCTACGCGCCAAGATCGAGGACGCCGGCGGCGCCCGCATCATCCAGACCGTGCGCGGGGTGGGCTATGTCTGCCGCGCGTAACGCCGAGGCCAAGCGCGTCACCTCCATCGCCCGCGCCATCAACTGGAGCTATATGTGGCGCCGCCTGATGAGCTACGTTTGGCTCGACCTGCTGCTAGTAGTGATTGTGGCGGCGATCCTCGTCTATGGATACAACCAGACGCTGCCCAACGGCGCGTTTACCGCAGGATGGATCCCCAGCGCCACCGTTCGCGGCATGACGCTGACGCCCGCGCGCGGCTGGGACCTGACAACGCTCACCTATACCGTCGAGCTCGCGCGTACCACCAAGACTTTCCCCCTCGCGCAGGACCTCGTCACGCTATGGCCTCTCTACCTTGTCGTTGTGGGTTGGCAGGTCATCAGCGTGCTCAACATGCTCGGCGGTGCCCGCCGTGTGCGCCGTACCATGGCACCGCTCAACGACTTGGCACTGCGCGTGGACGAACTCGGCCGCATGCAACTCGCCGGCGGCAAAATGGAGACACTGGAGCAGGCCATCGAGCGCGCAAGCGTCGACTCGCCGAGCGTCACCACCGGCGACGCCGACCTGGCAAGCATCGAGGTCGCGCTCAACCGCCTGCTGCGCCAGATGCAAGAGGCAAAGCTGCAGCAGATGCGCTTTGTCAACGATGCAAGCCACGAGCTACGCACGCCCATCGCGGTGATTCAGGGCTACGTGAACATGCTCGACCGCTGGGGTAAGGACGACCCGGACGTGCTGGCGGAATCCATCGCGTCCCTTAAAGCCGAAAGCGAGCACATGCAAGAGCTTGTGGAGCAGCTGCTGTTTTTGGCGCGCGGCGATGCCGGGCGCACGGTCCTGCGGCGCGCGCATACCAACTTGGCTGCACTGGTCAGCGAGGTATGCGAAGAATCGCAGATGATCGATGCCGCGCACACGTATCGGCTGGCCTTTGACGCTGCGCTTGTCAGCGACCCGCGCTGCGCCGCGCCCGTCGACGTGGCGCTCGTGAAGCAGGCTCTTCGCGTGATCGTGCAAAACGCCGCCAAGTATTCGGACGCGGGCACGCCCATCTCGTTTGGCGTAGCGCCAGATGCGGGCGCGGGCACGATCGACATAAGCGTTGAGGACGAAGGCATCGGCATGAACCAGGAATCCGCAGCTCACGCGTTCGAGCGGTTCTACCGTGCCGACAACGCGCGCGATGCCGGCGCGCAGGGTTCGGGCCTGGGGCTCGCTATCGCCAAGTGGATCGTCGACAGCCACGGCGGCGTCATCGGCGTGACCTCGGTCGAGGGCGTCGGCAGCCGCTTTACGATTCGCCTGCCGCGGTAGGAAGCCCCTCGACATAAATAAAGGGATAGGGCCACGCGGCCCTATCCCTTTTTGCCAGCTATGGCAGCTTGTGCGCTACTCGCGGCACAGGTGCACGGCGAAACCGGCGAACTCGCGCTTAAAGTACACGAGCTTGGTACCACCGTCGGGCAGCAGTGCGCGCGACTCTTCGTTGACCTCGAGCCCGCGCTCGGCAAACCACTTCTCGGCCGCATCGATGTCGTTAACGGCAAAGCCGATGTGGCCCTTGGTGCCACGACCGTTCTGCTTCATGATCTCGACCAGCGAATCGTTGAAGTACGAAACCGGGGTCTCGATGACGGGCAGGCCCATCATCGTCGAGAACAGCTCCGCGATCTCCAGGGCGTCTGCCGGGTCGGTGGCGTTAATGCCCACATGGGCAACGCGCATACCAAAGAGCTCTACCGGGTTGACGTTCTGCTCACTCATGCAGTCAGCGCCTACTGAGCCATGACGTCGAGAACGGCCTTCTCGGCGGCAACGCGGTTCATGCCGGTCATGAAGGGCACGCCACTCACGTACGGGCAGGTGAGGCCCTCGGGGGCAACGGTGGTGGCGATCAGCAGGTCAGCGCCCTCGTCGCAGTAATCCTTGGCCTCGGAGATGGCGCACTGCACGATCTCGTACTTGTCGGCATAACCGTTGGCGTCGAGCAGGGTAGCGACCTTCTGGGCAACGAGCGTGGAAGTAGCAGCGCCAGCACCGCAAGCCAAAACGATCTTCTTCATAGGTAATGTCTCCCTTCATGGTTTACTTTAGGTAAGTGTACCGCAGCGAGCGATGGCACTCGGCCTCGATGAGCTTTTATGCCAGTTTGCTTGCGCGCTGCGTATAATACATCTAGTACGTGTTGTCATACCGCTCGCTTTATGAGCGACTAAGGACCCCAATATGCCCGATTCCCGCACACTCTGGACCGCCGTCGTTATCATCTGCATCGCCGTGTCGGTGTTCTTTAGCGTCAAAAAACGCACAACGTTCAAGCGCCTGCAGCAGCTTATGGCCGCCAAGCAGTGGGACGAGTTCGATCGTTTGCTCGACGGCAAACTCACCAGCATGCTGTACCCGCGCTACAACCGCGACTACCTGCGTCTGAAC